>FSXZ01000958.1_pt1 | contig 58604 bp, 41 predicted proteins | sample 1638121 | NCBI WGS metagenome assembly FSXZ01 (sample SAMEA3914788, study PRJEB12502) | metagenome | biome: forest; material: soil | place: Canada | collected 2011-07-03 | depth 0.1 m
ACTCCTCGGGCAACGCAGGCGCGCCCGACGTCGTGTCGGCGGCCTCGACCAGGCGCAGAGCAGGTACGTTCTTCTTCATGGCGGTCCCTCGCTTATCGGAGTGAACTTGGAGGTTCCCACCCGAACTACCACTTCGTGCAGGTCAGGTGAGGGACCGCCACCTTCCAAGTTCCACGAGAGCCGGGACACCCTCGGTCCTGTCACCTGCGCCACTTTGCCCTGTGCCCGGCTTTCCCGGACTCCCTGGCAGGTCGTTACTCCTGCGACTAATATTGGCGCTCCGTCACCATGGGGCTCGCGCCCTGTAGGTGATCCCGCGGTACGTCTCTGTTGTACGTCCGAGTGCGACTTAGGCAATCCGCTCATCCCCTTGGCTACCCTCACTGGGCATCATCTCGTTCCAAGGAAGTTACGTCGACAGGCGAACGATGCTGACGTATGGAACGGCACCGGTTACGGACGTCATTCCGGCGGGCGCGGACATACACCGATTGGAGATTGGATTTCAGGCAGTCTAGCTTTTGCCGTATCGCACGAGCCCCACAGCGCCCCGCTTCGACGCCTTCACGCGGTCGCTGTTTTCCTGACATGCTACGGTCCCCTTCGCCTTTCGGTTCCAGGTAAGTCATCAGGCTCAGGAACATCCTTCCGAGTTCCTCCCGATTGAATCGGGAATACAACAGAGCGCTTCACGGCGCACTTCACCCGTCCAGCCTTCCCCTTCGCCTGTGGTCCCCGGATGGAGCGGGCGCCCTTGGACTTGAGCTCCGAGCTTCGCACCCCGCCGTTACCAGCGACGCACGTCAGAGCAGGGGACGGGCCAGCGGACACTTGTCCGGGACTACACCATCGACATCGATCCTCCTGTCGGTGAATCCACTCATATCGTGCGCCATCGTGTCGCACGGCTCATCGAAGTTAAGCGTGCTTGAGGCATCTGCGTTCGCGTCGGGTGGTGGCCAGGCGGGTGGCGGATGCGCTGGTTGACGGGGGTACGAAAGCCATAGGCCCAGCGGGCGTCGGTCTTGATCACGCGGTTCTGGCCTTCGGAGTCGGCGTTGCTGATGCTCGCCCTACGAGTCCGGGCAGACGATCACCGCCAACGATCACCCCACCAGAACAGCAGAACGATGCCAACCCCCGCCACGCCAGCCCCACCCGCCAGCACCTTCAAGATAGAAGTCCCCTCGATTTTCGTCGTGCGCTACGATGAACATCGAGGCTTAGGGATCAGGGGCGGACTATGCGTGGCGACAGGCGAATCGGCGTGGCCGGAGCATTTACGATGGCCGTGGCGGCGGCGATACCGGCCGGGTGCGCGTCCTCGACCGTCACTCCGGCCAAACCCGCCGCCGTGGCGAAGCCGACGGCCGTACTGACCGGTACGCCCGGGCGTACGACCACGCAATACATCCGGGCCATCGCCATGAACACCAGCGGAAACGCCGTCATCCTGACGGGTTACCGCGAGTCCCGGGACAGCGGACCCGGCGTCCCCGACGACGTGCAGTACGAGGACACGCCCGGCGTGCATTCCTGGACCATCGACCCAAGCACCCGTGTCGGCCTGTGGGCCCCGGAGGGACCGCTCTCCAGCACCACGGCCGAGCTCGCGCGCCTAGTGCACGCAGGGCTCTCCGGGACCTTCAACCCGAGGTCCCCGGCCAACGTGCCGGGATGGTACGGCGGCTTGTTCCAGCTCTCCATCACGGCGGACGGACACGTCTCCGCAGTCGAAGAGCTCTACCACCCGTAGCCCCTCTCGCAGCGCCGCGTCACCGGCCCTGCCAGCAGCCGAGCCCGCAGGGACGCCGCCCCGCGGTTTGGTGCCGAGGTCTTCGCGAGCTTGGTACGCAGCCGCGGGTTGACCGGGTTGTGGTAGCCGAAAGCGCGGCGGGCAATCGGTTTTGCCCCAAGTCGCGCATGCGCGATCATGGCCGGATGGACGCTCGTTTCCTTGGCATCGCTGAGTTGGCCGAAGCCCCGTCCGCGGCGGTCGTGGTCGACGTCATGCGCGCTTTCACGGTCGCTGCCTGGGCCTTTGCCCAGGGGGCTGAGAAGATCGTCCTTGCTGAGTCGCTGGACGAAGCCATGGGGCTCAAGGCCCGTCACCCGGACTGGGTGGCGATCAAAGACGGTCCGCCCACGCCCGCGTTCGACGCCGTCAACTCGCCGGGCTTGGTGCGGTCCATCGACCTTGATGGACGGACCGTTGTGCAGAAGACCACGGCAGGGACGGTCGGCGCTCTCGCGGTCAAGGAGGCGTCGCTCGTGCTGTGCGCCAGCTTCGTCGTGGCGGAGGCCACGGCTCGGAAATTGCGGACGCGCGATGGTGACGGTGTCACGTTCGTGGTCACCGCCGAAGATGGACAGGCCGATGAAGATCTGGCGTGCGCTCAGTACATCGCTCGCAGGAGCGTCGAGGCTGGGACGGATGCGGCTGGGTTCCTCCGGCGCGCTGCCGACTCGCGCGCCGCCGCCGAGCTGACGCAGGGAGTGCGTCAAGGAGTCCATCCTGATGACGTCGCGCTCTGTCTTGAGCTCGACCGATTCCCCTTCGCCATGGTGGCGATCTTGGAAGCCTCGCTCATGGTCCTGCGACCGCGCGCGATGCCACCGCTGACTGACGAAGTTTCGGCCTGATCGCTGGGGAGGTCTGCTTCGGCGCGCGAGGGCGAGCGCAGCGTGGGGTATGCGGACTCTGCGAACGTGAGCGGCAGCGGGGATCGTGAGCGCCGTGGTTGGGCGTGTCGGCCGCTGGTTCGGGTCGTGAGGTGGCCTCGGGCGCGGCGGGTGGTGGCGGCGCGGGCGCGCAGGCGCTGGTTGGCGGGGTTGCGGTAGCCGTAGGCGCAGCGTGCGTCGGTCTTGATGACGCGGTTGGTGCCCTCGGAGCCGGCGTTGGTGACGCCGGTGGTGATCGCGGCGTGTATCTCGGGCCACCAGGTCGAGACGGTAGTGGCCAGTCGCTCGATCTCGGGCAGACCCGAGGTGGCGGCGTTCTCGTAGAACCTGGCGAGCAGGGCGCTGATCTCGGGCCGGTTCGGGTTCGTGCCGTGCAGAGCGAGCAGGTCCATCAGGTCTTCTTTGCAGGCCCACGCCCGCAGGATGGGCTCGCCGATCTTCTTCGGCAGCGCTCGAAGGTCGTCGATCATCGGGTCCAGGTGCTTCGCGTGCATCCTCGCGCCGGCTCGGGTCAGGCGGTTGCGTAGCTCCCATTCGCGGTTGCCCTTGCGTCCGCGCCGTCCGCGCTGCTGGAGGGTGACGCGGCGTCTGACCTCGGTCAGCGCGGTGTTCGCGAGTTGCGCGACGTGGAAGCGGTCGACTACCAGGCGAGCGTGCGGCAGGCTTTCGCACACCGCCGCCTTGACACGGTGCACATGTCGATCGCCACCGTTTCCACCGCGCCGCGCCACGCGGGCGTCTGCGCCTCGATCCACCCGGACACGGATACGGCTGTACGGCCCTCGACCTGTCCGAGCAGCCCGGACCCGCCGCTCAGATCGGTGAACCCGACATGCCAGGTGTCGGCCACCACCTCCCACACATCGCCCTGATCCGTGCTGAGCAGGCGGAAGCGCGGCTTGCCGCGCCGGGTCTCGTCGATCCCCAGGACCGTGACCGGCGGAGTCTCGGCCGGCAGCGCGCCCCGGACGTGCTCGGCGAACGCCGCGTGCGCTACCGGCCAAGACACCTCGTGGTCACGCGCGGCCTGGATCACCGTGCGCCCCCGGTCGGCGACCGCCGCGCCCACCGCCTCGCGCAACCGGCCGGTCAGCCGGGACCGCGGCGGGATCGCCGGGATCGACTCGGTGAACGATGCGCGCCGGCACCCCGCGTTCGCGCATCTCCACCTGCGCTTGGTCCACCTCAGCATTGTCGGGCGACCGGCCGGCGGCAGGTCCCTGGGATGCGTGGTCACCAGCCCGAGCGAGCGTGCCGAGCGCGTGCCGCAGCCCGGGCAGCACCGCGCGTCCTGGTGCGAGGTGACCAGGGCGAGCACCAGAGGTCCATCCGGATCCGGCTCGGCGCCGGCCACCGCCACCCCGTCCAAGCCCAGCAGCAGCGTCGCCGTATCGTCATTCAAGCCCGTGGCCTTCCACCTCGATCACCAGTGCGTCGCAACACGAATGATCGACGAAGGCCACGCGACCTACATCCAGCAAGACCCTGATGCCACGGTCAAGGTCGATGAGCCGTCATGCGCGCGAGGCGCGTTGGAGCCGCACGATGTCGACCTCGCCGTCGAGTTCACCCTGACAAGGCCTTCATCTCCGAGATGGTTCGCAACTCGAGTCGTGGCCGTCCGTCCTGCGCAGGGCTGCATAGCGCCTTGGCTGGGACTTCGCGTGGGTTGCAATTCCAGTTTCGCGAGCTGGATTCCCTTCGTAGTTCGGGCATTGAGACGACTTTGCTGTGGCGTCGTGGCGAAGATCTGGACGTCGCTATGGGTCGGCTGGATTCGCTCAAGGCTGACCCCGCAGCCGGCAGGGCACCACGGGACGCGATGCTCGAGGCGTTCGAGGGCCTTGATCGCTGGGTACCGCGCCCCGTGCGCGAACTTCTTGTGCCATGGGCGAATGCTGGTGCTGTAACGATCGAGCAGGTGTTGCTACTCGACGCGACACCAACTGATTCCGCGATCGTTGGGCGTATCAACAGACGGTGGGCCATCGACAGTCCCCTCCGTCGAGCCGCGTTCGCGGCCCTCGCGTACCTGGAAGCGCGCGATGTCCGACCATCGACAGTACATCTTCACGGGCAAGGCCACGACGAGAAGCGGACCTCTCAATACATTGGCTTCGAATGGCGCTACGTGTCGGATATCCACTGGATCCTGACCGAGCGCGGCGGTGATCACTGGCTGGAGGTTCCCCACCTGACCAAGACCGCGCCGCTCATCGGCATTCAGATCGACGTTGTCGATCGCGCGGCATTAACCCGGGTTCGGGGCAGCTCTTGATCTGATGTCAGTTTCCCTGAGCGACGTCTGACGTGCCGCGCCTGCGTGAAACCGAGCTCGTCGGCGCCACGAAGATGCAGCCAGACGACTCGATGCGTTGACGGCGAGGCCGCCGCCGGCGGTCTCCTTGTACTTGATCTTCCAGCCGGCAGCGTCACGCTCGATGGCTCTGACCAGGTCGTTAGACAGGACTGCACCGGCACTACGTGCCGCTGGGGGGTTTCTGGGGAGAATTGGAGTCGCCCGAGTTTTCCGGCGTCTGCCGAAGGCGCTTATCTCGCGCGCGAACCCGATTACGACCAGCCTCTCGAGGGCCGCCTGTGGCCATGGCCGAGATGGCTGGGCCACGCGCGACTGAGCTCATCGCGGGCTGGGTGTGTTCGGCTTGGGGCCAAGATCGCCGTGACGCCGATGATCGGCCTGAACGACGCCACCACCGAGACGTTCACGCTCGCGGACGTCAGCACTCTGACGTCGTACGCGGTCAGCAACGGCCTGGCCGGGGTGCACTACTGGTCGCTCGACCGCGACATGCCCTGCTCCGACGACCACACCTCCCCCACCTGCGACTCCGTTTCCAGCACGACGGCACTCGAATACACCGACAGCTTCCTGAGCGGACTCGGGGACTGACGAAGCACAACCCAGGCGGGCCGCGCACGAAGCCTCGTGCGCGGCCCGCAGCCGTACCGACGGAAGCGCTCGCCGTCGTTCTCGTCAAACGGGCGTATCAGCAGTTCGACGGCGTGTTCGCGAAGCTGTACGCGGCCCAGTTCGCTCAGGCGATGGCCGCAGCATCCTGATCCGGTGCGTGGACCACCGCGAAGGCGCGGCTCAGGACCTTGGTCCCGCCCTGGGCCACCTCGAGGTCCACCCGGACCAGGCCCCCGCCCAGCTCGCGGGTGACCTGCCCGCGCACGGTGAGCTCGGTGCCTGCCGCGTCGTCGGGGACGACGACGGGGTTGGCGAAGCGGACGGTGAACTCCCGTACCGCCGCGGGGCCGCCTGCCCAGTCGGTGAGCACCCGGGCGGCCAGCGCCATCGTGTACATGCCGTGCGCGACCACGTCCGGCAGGCCGATCTCGCGGGCGAAGCGCCCGTTCCAGTGGATCTCGTTGAAGTCGCCGGACGCGCCGGCGTAACGCACCAGGCTCTTGCGCGTGATCGGGAACGTGGCGGCGGGCAGCGCGGTGCCCACCCGCGCGGCCGGCTGCTCGGTCAGAACGGACATCAGGACTCCTTCCGGGCCACGACCAGGGTGGCGAGGCCGGTCGAGACCAGTTCGCCCTCCTCGGTGCTGATCTCGGTGCGCACGGACAGGGCGAGCCGGGAGCCGAGCGGACGCACGTCGGCGATCGTCAGCGCGGCCACGACGCGGTCGCCGGGACGCAGCGGACGCTCGTGCACGAAGCCCTGCTCGCCGTGCAGCAGCCGGGACCAGTCGGCGCCGAACTCGGGGTCGGCCTTGAGCAGGTCGATCGCGGGGATGGTGATCAGCGCGGGGAAGGTGGGCGGGGCGACCACGTCGGGCTGCCCGGCCGCGCGCGCCGCCTCTGCGCTGCGGTAGACGGGGTTCGGGTCGCCGATCGCGGTGGCGAACTCCCGGATCCGCTCCCGGGTCACCTCGTACGCCTCGGTGGGGGGATAGGTCCGGCCGACGAGCGTGCGCGGAGCCGTGGCCATGGGTCCTCCATTCTCGCGCCGGCGCGGGAACGGCCGGACCGACCGCGACGCCGCCGGCATCAGGATGCTGCGACCTGGTCGCGTACGCCATTGAACAGCCCGACCGCACCAGCCGCCAGGCGCGCGCACCCCTGACCGTGCCCCGCGCCACCCTGACCGTCCGGCCCGCGCACCCCGGCCCGGCCCGCTCGCCTCGCCCCGCCTCGCCGTGCCGGTCACGGCGGCCGGCCCGGCTCGTGCTCGTCCCGCACGGGCAGCAGCGCGGAGGCGACGGCCTTGTTCACCGCGTCGATCCGGGAGACCGCGTCGAGTTTGCTGAAGATGCTGTGCAGATGGCGCTTCACGGTGGCCTCGGTGATCTCCAGCCGACTGGCGATCTGGCTGTTGCTCAGCGCCTGGGCGGTCAGCCGCAGCACCTCGATCTCGCGGCGGGAGAGCGGATCGCGCTCCGAGGCCTGCAGCCGGCGCATGCTGCTCGCGGAGACGGACAGCACCATCCGGCCGGACCAGCGGCAGACGTTGCGGATCGCCGCGACGAGTTCCTCGGCGTCCACGCTCTTGAGCAGGTAGCCGCGGATGCCCGCGGCGATCAGCTCCTGGACCAGGTGCGGGCCGTCGTACATGCTGAGCACGATGATCCGCGAGGCGGGCGAGACCTGCCGGATGCGGCGGACCGTGTCCGCGGCGGGCCGGCCGGGGATCTGCACGTCGAGCAGGACGACGTCGGGCTGGAGGCGGGCGGCCGTGGCGACGGCCGCCTCGCTGTCGGCCGCCTCCCCGGCGACCTCGAGGCCCGCCTCCGTGCCCAGGATCGCGCGCAGGCCCTCGCGCACGAGCGCGTGATCGTCGACGAGCTGGATCCGGATCTTGTGCTCAGAGCGCTCCGCCATGGCCGGCTTCCGGGGAAAGAGGGACGTAGAAGTCGACCTGGGTGCCCCAGCCGACGGTGCTGCGCAGGTGGAGGACACCGCCGAGCAGCCGCACCCGTTCCCGCATCGAGGCGATGCCCGCTCCGCCGAAGTCGGGCCGTTCGGGCACCTCGAAGCCGCGCCCGTCGTCGACCACGAGCGCGTGCAGCTCGAGCGGGGTGATGTCGACGTTGACCGCGATGTGGAAGGGCGCCGCGTGGGTCAGGGCGTTGCGCACCGCCTCGCGCAGGACGAGGAAGGACTCGTCGATGACCTCGGGCCCGGCCCAGGACTCGTCCCCGTTGATGCGGATCCGCACGTCCACGTTCTCGCTGCCGACGCTCTCGAGGTAGTTGCGCAGAGCGGGGTCGAGACTGCGGTACTCGCTGACCGCGTACAGGTCTGAGACCACCTCGCGCAGCATGCGCTCGGACTCCGTAATGGCGCGCTGGGCGGCGTGTACGGCCCGCCCGGCCCGGTGCGCGTCCGTGTGCTGCAGGCGCCGGTGCAGTTCCAGCTGGCGGTGCCCGACGGTGATCGCGCTGCCCACCCGGTCGTGCAGCTCCCGGGCGATGCGGTGGCGCTCATCGGTCTGCGCCGCGTGCACGAGTGAAAGTATCATGCTGGCATAGGAGACGAACGATCCCTGGACACGGGTGGCGATGCTGTTCTCCAGTGCGATGGCGGCGGATCTGAGCAATTCCGCCGCGCCCTGCTCGCCGCCGAGACAGTCCGCGATCACCGCCAGCGCACAGCGGAAGAACGTCGAGGCCGCCCGCAGCGATTCCAGTGGATGGATTCCGTCGGTCGCCCGGCTGCGGCCGATGTCCCAGGACGTGTCCTGATGGCCCGTGCCGACCCGCAGCTCCCCGGTGCGCAGACTGTCACAGACATCGATGATAATTTGCCTGCTGTTCTCGAGCGCCTGGTCCAGCATGGGCTCGTCATGCGATATTTGATTTCCCTGGCGTTGCAGGGCTGATATGTATTCGCTCAGTATGCGTTCGACGTTCTCTTCGATCCGGTCGGCCGCCATAGACGACGCAATCACCATATACGCTCGCCGCCAGCCCCCGTCAGACCGCTACGCGCGTACCCCGGTGATACCTCCAGCCTTCGCCGCAACTCAGTCCCCTTTGTGAGCGCGAAATTTTATTGTTAACGAGCGGTTTGCCGTGACAGCTTGGTCTGCATAATACCAGCACCCTTCCATTGTAAACAAGTGAAACTTTGGTAATATGTGGCTCACCCGGCACGCTCGCGCTCGCCGGACACGCCGGAGATCGGAAAGCCCCCCGGGGTGCGCCGGGGGGCGGATAGGGGGTTCGACCCGCGCCTGCGGGGTGTATAACAGTAGACTTATTTTACCCCTTTCTGCTTCCATTCGTGGTGACACGGCGCCGGCGCGGCCGGGCCGAGCTGGAAAGGGGCATCAGGATGACGGAGCCGGACACGACCATCCGGGTCGTGTTGGTCGACGACCAGGAGATCGTGCGCCTCGGCTTCCGCGCCGCGCTCGAGGAGGGCGGCGCGGTCCGAGTGGTCGCGGAGAGCCCGGCGGGCTCGCGCGCGGAGGCGGTGATCCGCCGGCACCGCCCGGACGTCGTGCTCGCGGACGTGCGTGACGAGCAGGCGCTCGGAGCGCTGCGCCGGGCGGTGCCGGGCGGCACCGTGACGATCGCGGTGCTGACCGCGGTGTGCGACGACGCGCGGCTGGTGTCCGCGCTGCGGGCCGGAGCCAGCGGCTTCCTGCTCAAGAACATGTCCCAGCCCGAACTCGTCCAGGCCGTCAGGGCCCTGTCCCAGGGGCACTCGGTGATCAGCCCGGCCGCGACCTCCCGGCTGATCGACCGCTTCGTCCCGCTGCTCTCGCTCGAGTCGGCGTACCAGAGCGTGTACGCGTCCCTGACCGAGCGCGAGATCGAGGTGCTGGTGAGCGTGGGCGCCGGCATGTCGAACCAGGAGATCGCCGCCGACCTGCACCTGGCCCTGCCCACGGTCAAGTCGCACCTGTCGAACATCTTCAGCAAGCTGGGGCTGCGCAACCGCGTGCACGCCGCGCTGCTGGCCGAGCACGCGGGGCTCAACCAGCTCGGGCAGCGGCGCACGGCCACGGCCGGCGCGGTGTCCGAGACCTGGTGAGCCCGAGGGGCTTTACATATGTACAGTTTGCTGTACGATCGGGCAGTCAGCTGTACAAGCGTTCGGTAACTGCGGCCGCGTCGCCGCCCTCGCCCACGCGTTGGACAAGCCGCGGCCCACGGGAGGACGGACCATGAAACCCATAGGCACCACCACGACCCGGACCGAGTCCGCGGTCGCCGCCCGGCCCCCGCGGACCGGGATCACGATGATCGGCCTCTCGCTGATCATGCTGCTCGCCGTGCTCGACCAGACCATCGTGGCGACCTCGCTGCCCTCGATCGCCGCGGACCTGCACGGCCTGGGCCAGCTGTCCTGGGTGGTCAACGCCTACCTGCTCGGAGTGGGCCTGGCCGCGCCGCTCTACGGCAAGCTCGGGGACATGTACGGCCGCAAGCCGATCATCATGATCGCGGTCTCCCTGTTCACCCTCGCCTCCGCGGCCTCGGGCGCGTCGCAGTCGATGACCGAGCTGATCGTCTTCCGGGCGATCCAGGGCCTCGGCGGCGGCGGGCTGATGAACCTGACCACCGCCGCGGTGGCCGACCTGGTCCCGCCGTCCGAGCGCGGCAAGGTGCAGGGCTACACCGGCGCGGTGTTCGCCCTCGGCAGCATCGGCGGGCCGCTGCTCGGCGGGCTGCTGACCGGCTCGCTGGGCTGGCGCTGGGTGTTCTACGTGAACGTCCCCGTCGCGCTGGCCGGCATGGTCATCGTCGCGCGCTACTTCCGGGTGCCGCGCAAGCGCACCGCGGGCAGGCTGGACTGGCCCGGCGCCCTGCTGCTGGCCGCCGCGGTCACCGCGGTGCTGCTGGTCACCGACTGGGCCGGGCAGCAGTACGCCTGGGGCTCATGGCAGATCATCGCGCTGGCCGCCGCCGCCGTGCTCGCGCTGGCCGGGTTCGCGCTGGTCGAGTCGCGCGCGGCGAACCCGGTCATCCCGCCCCGGCTCTGGCGCGATCCGGTGTTCCGGGTGGCGATCCCGTCCTCCGGGCTGCTTGGCGTCGGCCTGTTCGGCACGGTGGTGTTCCTGCCGCAGTTCTTCCAGGTCGTCAAGCACGCCAGCCCGATCGTCTCGGGCGCGCTGCTGGCGCCGACGATGTTCGCGGCCGTGGTCGCGGGCGTCTTCAGCGCGGTACGCGCCTCGGCCACCGGGAACTACCGCAAGTACCCGATCATCGGGGCGCTGTTGCTGATCGCCGGGTTCTGCATGCTGATCGGGCTCAGTCCGGACTCCTCGAGCTGGCTGACCTTCGTCGGCACGCTGCTGCTCGGCCTGGGCGTGGGCTGCCAGATGCAGCTGATGGTGCTGATCGTGCAGAACGCCGTGCCGGCCCGCGACCTGGGCGCGGCGACCGCGTCCACCATGCTGTTCCGCTCCATCGGCGGCGCGGTCGGCACCGCGCTGTTCAGCACCCTGCTGCTGCGCCGCTTCGACGCGCGGCTGCACACGATCATCCCGAACGCCACCCAGGCGACCGCAGGCACCATCTACCACGCGCTGGTCACCGGCATCGGGCCCGGCCTCGGCTCCGCGCACGAGGCGATCGTGCGCGCCTTCGGCCAGTCCGTGAGCGTCGTGTTCGTCTGGGCCATCCCGTTCGCGGTCGCCCTGCTCGTGCTCGGCGTGCTCCTGCCCGGCATCCCGCTGCGCAAGACCGTCCAGGACAAGGAGGATTCATGAACACGATCGAGACGATGCGCGGCCCGGTGGCCACCGAGTCGCTCGGCATGACCCTGATCCACGAGCACATCTTCACCGTCTCCCCCGACTACGTGGCGAACTACGGCGTCGGGAACTGGTGGGACGAGCAGGAGCGGGTCGCGGACGCGATCACGAAGCTGCACGCGGCCCGGGATGCCGGGGTGCGGACGCTGGTGGACCACACCGTGCTCGGCGGCGGGCGCGACATACGCAGGCTGCTTCCGATAGCGGAGGCGGTGCCCGACCTCAACATCGTCGTCGCGACCGGCCTCTACACCTTCGACGAGGTGCCGCACCAGTACGAGTTCCGCGGCCCGGGGCAGCTGTGGGACGTGCCCGAGCCGATGGTCGGGGACTTCGTCAGGGACCTGACGGAGGGGATCGCCGGCACCGGGGTGAAGGCCGCGCTGATCAAGTTCTGCGTGGAGGCCCGCGGGGTCACGCCCGGGATCGAGCGGATCGCCGGGGCCGTGGCCGAGGCGCACCGGGAGACGGGCGCGCCGATCAGCGTGCACACCGACGCCGCCGCGCGAAGCGGCCTGCCGGCCCTCGACCTGCTGGAGAAGCTCGGCGTGAACCCGGCCAGGGTGCTGATCAGCCACGCCGGCGACAGCGACGACCTCGGATACCTGCGCCGCCTGGCCGACCGGGGCGCGCTGCTCGGCATGGACCGGTTCGGCCTCGACATCTACCAGTCCCCGCAGGTGCGCCTGCGTACGGTGGTCGAACTCGCCGAGGCCGGGTACGCCCGGCGGATGGCGCTGTCCCACGACGCCACCTGCTTCAGCGACTACCTCGGCTGCGATCCGGAACCGGTGCGCGCGCAGTTCACCCCGAACTGGCGCTACACGCACGTGCCGCTCGACGTGCTGCCCGCCCTGCGCGAACGCGGTCTCGACGAAGATCGGATTCGGCAGATGACGCACTACAATGCGAGTATATTCCTGACGCGCGGCGTCTGATCGTCCCGATAACCTGACGCGGCGGGCCCGGCGGGCCGGCGGCGCCGGAACCAGAGGTGAGGCATGACGGAGAGTCCGCTGGAGGCGCACTGGGCCGCCTTCGCGGAACTGAGCGCGCCGGCCAGGCTGCGGCGCGCCGCCATGCAGCAGTTCGCGGAGCACGGGTTCGACGGCGCTTCGGTGCGTTCCATCGCCAAGGTGGCGGGAGTCTCCGCCGCCCTGGTGACGCACCATTTCGGTTCCAAGGAGGGCCTGCGCGCCTCGGTCGACGAGCACCTGCTCGAGGCCTTCGGCGGCGAGCTCGAGGACCTGGCCGTGGCCGAGGACGCGAGTTCCGAGGCCGTGCTGGCCGCGTTCGGCGGGCTCACCGCCCGGCTGTTCGGGCTGGACCCGGTGACCCGCGGCTATCTGCGCAGGGTCCTGCTCGACGGCGGCGAGGCGGGCGAGGCGATGTTCGACCGGCTGCTCGACGGCGCCCGGCGGCAGCTGCACCGGCTGGCCGAGGAGGGCTGGCTGCGCGAGGACGCGGACGCGGTCTGGTCGCCGTACCAGATCCTGTTCCTGCTGCTCGGCCCGCTGCTGCTGGAACCCTCGCTGCGCCACGCGACCGAGCCCGACCCGTTCTCCGCCAAGCTGCTCGACGAGCGCAGCCGGGCGAACCAGCGGCTGCTCGAATCAGGGCTCTTCCAGGAACGTCGCCCCTGACCCGCCGTCAGGGCGCCGGGGCCCGAAGCCGGCCCGGCGGGCAGGACACCCCGAGTGTCCTGCCCGCCGGGCCGGTTCCGCGTGCGCGGCGGGTGGTGGGCGCGGGCGTGGGCGTGGGTGCGGCAGGTGACGGGGCGCGGGCGCGGGTGCGACGGGGCGCGGGCGTGGGTGCGGCAGGTGGTGGGCATGGGCGCACGTGTGCCGCGGACGCGCTGCAGACGAGCGCGTATCCGGCGGGCTGACGGCCGCGCGCGGGTGGGCTGCGACGGCGGGATGGGCCGGAAACGTCGTCGCGCCCGGCGCGGCCGCCCGTCCTCGAGGACGAGTGGACGCGACGGGCGCGACGTGGCCTGGCGGCCTCCCGGGTCGACCGGTCAGCTGACCAGTCAGCCGGACGGTCTGCCGGTCAGCCGGCGGGCGTGAGGTCGGCGGCCGGGGGGCGGCGCGTGGCGGGGCCGGCGCAGGACGCTGCCAGGTCCGCGGCGTAGGCCACGACCTCGCGCACGCTCGGGGCCTCGTACAGCACGTGCGGCGGAAGCGTGTCGCACACGAGTGCGGCGCGCATCCGGTGCACCAGGTCGACGCCCATCAGCGAGTTGCCGCCGAGCTCGAAGAAGCCGTCGAGCACGCCGACCTTCTCGAGACCGAGCACCTCGGCCCACATCCGCGCCACCTCGGCCTCCTGCGGACCGTCCGGTTCCACGTACGCGGTGGGCAGTTCCGGACGCGGGTGGCGCGCGCCGTCCCGCGACCGGGCCCGGCCGGTCAGTTCAGCCAGCGTGATGCCCGCGGTGACCTCGGCCAGTTCCGCCATGTCCTGCGGACTGACCACGACCTGCGACCGGCCGCTGTGCAGGGCCTTGAGCAGCGCCTGCCAGCCCTCGTCGAAGCCGATGCCGATGCGTTCGCGGTTCTCCCGCAGCTTGCGCAGCGTCGTCGGGTCGAAGCCGCCGATGCCCGCGTCCCAGGCGTTCCACCGCCACTCGCCCCAGTGGATCGCCAGCACCCGCGGCCCGTCGGCGGAACCGGGCCGCCTCGCCGCCCGGGCCGCCTCGGCCGCGAGCGCGGCGTTCGCGGCGCAGTAGTCGGCCTGGCCGGGGCCTCCGCCGGTGACGTAGGCGGTCGAGGAGAACAGCGCGACGAAGTCCACGCCATGCCCGGACAGCAGCCTGACCAGCTCGCCCGCGGCCAGCTTGGGCCGCAGCACGTCGGCCGCCTCCTGCCGCGTCTTGAGCTGCATCACGCCGGCCCCGGGCACGCCCGCGGTGTGCAGGACGCCGTCCAGCCGGCCGAAGCGCTCCAGCGTCAGGCGCACGACGCGGCGCATCGCCTTCGCGTCGGCGACGTCCGCGGCGAACGCCAGCACCTCGCCGCCGGTCTTCTCGATCTCGCGCACCGCGGCGATCCGGCGCCGCACCGGCTCCGGGGTGTCCGCGGCCTGCATCAGCCCGTCCCAGTCGGCGCGCTCGGGCAGCCCGGCACGGCCCACCAGGACCAGCCGCGCGCCCACCGTGTCGACGAGCCGGCGGCCGAGCTCGAGGCCGATGCCGCCGAGTCCGCCGGTGATCAGGTACACCCCGCCCGGCCGCAGCACCGTCTCCGGGGTCGGGACGTGCGGCATCGGCAGGGCGCTGACGGTGCCGGCCCAGCGGTGGCCGTCGCGCAGCGCCACCTCGGGTTCGGTGTCGGCGCCGAGTTCGGCCAGCAGGGCCCGCGCGGTGGCGGCCGCCTGCGCGCGGTTCCTCGGGGCGACGACGTCGACGTGCCGGGTGACGCCGTCGTACTCGAGCGGGGCGACCCGGCAGGCGCCGATCACAGTCGCCTTGGCCGGGTCAACGGCACCGGTGGTGCCCGGCGCGTCCAGCACGTCCGAGGTCACCACGATGCGCCGGGTCGAGGCGGCCGTGCCGTGCACGCCGAGCGCCTGGAGCAGGGCCATGACGCTGAAGAATCCGCGCTCGACCCGGCCCGCGGCGTCGCCCGCGGCGGAGGGGCGGCCCACGCCGCGCAGGTGGGCGATCCCGGTCGGGCGCAGGTCGTCCGCGTCGAGCGCGCCGAGCAGTTCGAGCCACTGCTCGCGGTCGGCCGGGTCGAGCCGGTACGACCCGGCGGCGTCGCGGCGGTAGCGGTCGTCGGCCGCGGCGAGCACGACCCGGGCGCCGTGCTCGGTGAGGCCGTCGGCCAGCGCGGCGGCCAGCCCGGTCTCGTCGGCCAGCAGCAGCCAGCACTCCCCCGCCAGGGCGCCGACCGGGGCGCACGGCCCGAGCTGGCGCCACGTCAGCGTGGAGAGCCAGCGGTCGGCCGGCTGCACCGGGATCGTGGTCAGCCGTTGCAGCGGGCCGCGCCGGGCCGCGGCGCGGCCGGCCTCTCCGGGCGCCTGCGGGACGGCGTCGATCCAGTGCCGGGAGCGCTGGAAGGGGTAGGTCGGCAGCACCACGCGCTGACGCCCAGGGCCCTGATACGCCTCCCAGTCCGGTTCCGCGCCGTGCACCCAGGCCCAGGCGACGGCGTCGTGCGCCGCGGCGGGCAGCCGCGAGGACGGGCCGGTGCCGGGCAGCGGGCCGTACACCGCGGCCGCGTCTTCGCCGGCGTCCGCGTACGCCCCGGTACGCGCGTCCGAGCCGAGGACCAGCAGCAGCTGCTCCGACCAGTCGGCGGGGGCGGCGGCCGTCGCGGACGGCGCGCACGGCGCGTCCTCGGTCAGCCGGCGCGCCCAGTAGGCCGCGTCCCGCGCGGTGCGCTCGTCGTGCGCGCCCCCGGTCTCCGCGTTGCGCAGGCCGATCCGCGGGCGGGCCGGCGGGGTGTGCCGGGCGATCCACCCGGCGAGGTCGGGCTCGGGCGCGCGGGCCCGGTCGAGCAGGCGGGCCGCGTCCTGCGGGGAGAAGACCCCGGCGACGCACGCGGCGGTCAGTTCGCCTACCCCGGCCCCCTCGACCGCGTCCGGGCCCAGGCCCCAGCCGGCCAGCAGCCGGGCGACGGCGTAGCCGAGCAGGAATTCGGCCGCCCGCGCGGCACCCGGCTCGCCCGACACGTCCGCGCCGCCGCCGAGCAGCAGGTCGCGCGGCGCCGTGTCGAAGTAGGGCGCCAGCAGGTCGCCGGCCTCGTCGAGCGCGGCGCGGAAGACCGGCTCGGCGCGGTAGAGCGCGCGCACCGCGCCCTGGCCCGTCCGCGTGCCCGGGCCGAAGTGGAACCGGAGGCGGCGGCTGCGCCGACCGTCCCGGTGCGCGTGCACGGGGCCCGGGCCCGCGTCCGGCGCGTCGGAGGCCGCGCCGGCCTCCAGCAGCCGGACCGCCTCGTCCAGCTCGCGGAAGACCAGGGCCCTGCGATGCTCGAAGCGCTGGCGGCCGCGCTGGAGTGTGGCGGCGACGTCGGCCGGATCGAGTTCCGGGTGACGGCGCAGGTGCTCGGCCAGGCGCAGGCCGGCCTGCTCGACCGCGGCCGCGGTACGCCCGGAGAGCACGAGCACCTGGTGCTCGCGGCCGGGCGGGGCGACCCGCGGGGGCGGCGCCTGCTCGAGCACGACGTGGGCGTTCGTGCCGCCCATGCCGAGGGAGCTGACCCCGGCCCGGCGCGGGTCGCCGTCCGAGCTCGCCCACGGGATCAGTTCCGTGTTGACCACGAACGGGCCGGCGTCGAAGTCGATCTCCGGGTTGGGCCGGGTGAAGTGCAGCGAGGCCGGCAGCTGCCGGTGCTGCAGGCTCAGCACGGTCTTGATCAGGCCGGTGGCGCCCGCCGCGCGGTCGAGGTGGCCGAGGTTGGTCTTGACCGAGCCGATGCGCACCCGGCCGCGCGGCACCCGGTGGAACACCTTGTGCAGGGCGGCCATCTCGATCGGGTCGCCGAGCGGCGTGGCCGTGCCGTGCGCCTCGATGTAGGAGACCGACTCGGGCTCGATCCCGGCGTCGGCCAGGGCCATCGCGACGACCTCGCTCTGCCCGCGCACGCTCGGCGCGGTGTAGCCGACCTTGACCGAGCCGTCGTTGTTGATCGCGCAGCCGCGGATCACGGCGGCGATCGGGTCGCCGTCGGCCAGCGCCGCGGCCAGCGGCTTGAGCAGGACCACGGCCGCGCCGTCGCCGAAGATCGCGCCGCGCGCGTCCGCGTCGAAGGTGCGCACGTGCCCGTCCGGGGTCTCCATCCCGCCTTCCTGGTAGACGTGGCCGGTACGGTCCGGCACCCGTACCGACACCCCGCCGGCCAGGGCCATCGCGCACTCGCCGGCCAGCAGGCTGCGCACGGCGAGGTGCACGGCGACGAGCGAGGTGGAGCAGAAGGTCTGCACGGCGAAGGAGGGCCCGGTCAGGTTCAGCCGGTAGGACACGTTCGTGGTCAGCGCGTCCTTGTCGTTGCTGATCACAATCTGGTACTCGTTGACCGCGCGGGCCACCGCCGGGTCGGCGAACAGCCGGCGGATGTAGGTGCTGATGTTGGCGCCGCCGAAGACGCCGACCGGCCGCGGCGCGGAGCAGTCGCCGTGCCCGGCCCGCTCCAGCGCCTCCCAGCAGCATTCCAGGAACAGCCGGTGCTGCGGGTCGAGGATGCGCGCCTCGAGGGCGTTGCTGCCGAAGAACTCGGCGTCGAAGTCCTCGATGCCGTCGATCACCGGCCGGGCCCGGACGTAGTCGGGCCGGTTGAACTGCTCCGGGGGCACGCCGGCGGCGAGCAGTTCCTCGTCGGTGAAGAAGGTGATCGTCTCGCGGCCCTCGCGCAGCACCTCCCAGAACTCCTCGACGTCGCGGGCGCCGGGGAAGCGCCCGGCCATGCCGATGACTGCGATCGCGGTGTCCGCGGTGGACGCAGGGGATGCGGCGGACGTGGCAGACGCGGGGGACGTGCTGTCCGCTGCGGACGCGGACACCGGCGCGGCCGGCAGCGTGACGACCGGCGGCGCAGCGGGCGCGGCCGCGGCCACAGGCGCGGGCACGGCAGCCGCGGCCGGCGGCGTGCCGGGGCCGGCAGCCGGGGACGCGGCGAGCGCGCCGCGGTCGGCGAGGTAGGCCGCCATGGCGCTGACCGTGGGCGCCTCGAACAGCGCGACCACCGGAACGGAGCGGCCGAAGGCCTTGCCGATGGAGTTCATCAGCTGCATGCCGACCAGCGAGTTGCCGCCGAGCTCGAAGAAGTTGTCGTGCAGGCTCACCGAGGCGGTGCCGAGCGCCTGCGCCCACAGGGCGCGCAGCACCTGCTCGGCCTCGTCCGCGCGCACGGTCGGCCGCGCGGCCGGATCGGGCGCGGCGAACGGGTCGCGGCGGCCGCCGCGCGCGGCCAGGTCGCCCTGCGCGACGACGAACCGGCCGGGCGCGCCGATCAGCGCGTCGAAGGCGGCGAAGCCCTGTTCCGGGGTGAACGAGTAAGTGCGCAGCGAGGCGCCGAGCCCGGGCTCCGCGCCGGTCCGCGTGGACTGCCAGGTGTCCCAGGAGATCGACTGCCACCCGGTCCGGTCCCCTTCGCCGCCGGGGCGCAGTTCGGCGAAGCGGTCGAGGAAGGCGTTGGCCGCGGCGTACGCGGTGAAGCCCAGGCCGCCGAGCACGGCGGAGGTCGAGGACATCAGCAGCCGGAAATCAGTAGGCTGACCCGTGAGCAGGTCGTCGAGCACCAGGGTGCCGCTGACCTTTGCGTCGAGGTGCCGCGCGAGCAGCTCCGGCGAGGTCTGCGCGAGCGGGGCGAAGCCCTGCCGCGAGGTGTCGCCCGCGGCGTGGATGACGCCGGTGAGCGGGCCGAAGCGCTCGCGCGCCCGGTCGAGCAGCGCGCGCATCGCGTCGGGGTCGGCCACGTCAGCCGCGCCCACCATGACGCGGGCGCCCGCGGACTCGAGCGCGCGCACCGTCTCGATGCGCTCGACGATCGCGCTGCCACCCTCGCACACCAGCGCCTCCCACTGCTCGCGCGGCGGCAGTTCGGTGCGCGCGGTCAGCACGAGGCCCACGTCCGAGGCGGAAGCGGCCAGGTGCCCGGCCAGCAGCCGGCCGACGGTGCCGAACGCGCCGGTGATCAGGTACGTGCCGTGGTCCCTGATCGCGCACGGCGCGGCGACCGGCGCGGCGGCGGGACGATGGCGCAGGGCCAGCCGCCGGCCGCGGCGCCAGGCGAGCACGCCGTCCTCGCCGGGCCAGCCGAGCTCGGCGGCGAGCGCGTCGGCCGCCTCGTCCGGGCCGGTCGCGGCGAGGTCGATGTCCGCCTCGCGCCAGGCCCAGCCGGAATACTCCTGCGGCGCGGTCAGGGCCAGGCCGTGCAGCAGCGCCTGCCGCGGCTCGGCCCGGTCGCCCGGGACCGCCGCCTGCGCCGCGTGCGTGACGAGCAGGACGCGGACGCCGTCGAGCGACGCCTGCGCCAGGGCCCGAGTCATCGCCAGCGCGGCACCGAAGCTGTCGCCGGGGCCGTCGGATTCGACGGGCCACAGCCAGACCACGCTGCGCGGCGCCGCGTCGCCGAGTTCGCGCAACAGCCGCGCGTGGTCCTCGGTCTCCTCGGCACGGACGGCGAACCGGCCCGCGCCGGTCCGCTCGTACCGCGGGCCGGGCACGGCCAGGGTGACCGGGCCGGACGCGCCGAGCCTGGCCGCGAGCCGCTCGGCCAGGCCGGCCGTGTCGGCGTAGACCAGCACGGGTCCGACGACGCGGCCGTCCGCCGCCTCGGCCGGCTCCCAGACCGGCGCGTACAGCAGCGGCGGGGACGAATGCTCGGCCGCGGGTTCGGGCCGCGGCTCGGCCGACGCGGCGTTCGGCGCCGGCGCGAGGGCCCGCGGGGCCGCGACGGGCACGGTGTCCGCGCCCGGCAGCGGCTGCGGCCACAGGTGCTGGTGCTCGAACGGGTATCCCGGCAGCGTCACGATCCGGCCGGCCGACCCGGGCGCGCCCAGGTCCAGCGGCACGCCGACCTCCCACAGCCGGGCCAGCGAGCCCGCCAGCACGGCCGCGCAGGGGCGCGGGTCGGTGGCGCCGGGCAGGGTGGGCACGGCGACCGGGGGACGCGCCGTGTCGCGGCCGAGCAGGTTCTGGATGGCGAGGCTGGCCAGCTGCCCGGGCCCGGACTCGACCAGGACCGCGCAGGCGTCGGCCAGGGTCGCCACGCCGTCGGCGAAGCGCACGGTCGAGCACAGGTGCCGGGCCCAGTAGCCCGGGTCCACCGCCTGCTCCGGTGTGATCCAGTCGCCGGTGAGGTTCGAGACGAACCGGGTGTGCGGCGCGTTCCGCGGCACCTCGGCGACCAGCGCGGCCAACTGCTGCGCGATCGGGGCGAGCACGGGGCTGTGCATGGCCCTGGTCGCGCCGGGAATGCGCATCACGGCGACGCCCTGGGTGCGCAGCCGACCCTCGAGCTGCGCGATCGCCTCGGGTGTCCCGGCGGCGACGGTGGTCATCGGCCCGTTGTACACCGCGATCGACGCACCGGGCGGCAGCGCGGCGGCCACTTCGTCCGGCCCGGCCGCGACCGTGGTCATGGCACCGGGCGCCGACTCGGCCACCAGGCGCGCCCGGCGGATCACCAGGGCCAGCGCGTCGTCGAGGGCGAAGACGCCGGCGAGGCAGGCCGCGACATACTCGCCGAGGCTGTAGCCGAGCAGGGCGCTCGGGCGCAGGCCGCGCGCCCGCCACATCTGCGCGCAGGCGTAGTCGACGGCGAACACGGCCGCGTGCGCCACGTCGAGCCGCTCGGCCAGCGCGCCGGTGGGGGCCTGACGGGATGCGAACAGCCCGGGGGCGGGCGCGGCCTCGGCGCCCGGGTCCTGCTCCGGGTACAGCTCGGCGCGCAGGTCGAGGCCGAGCAGGCCGGCCGCGGCGTCGGCGCAGGCGTCGAAGGCGGCGCGGTAGTCCGGGTCGGCGTCGTAGAACGCGCGGGCGGTGCCGCGGCGCAGTTCGCCGGTGCCGGGCAGCAGCAGCGCGGTGCGCCCGGCCACGCCCGGCGCGACCGGGCCGGTGTCCCCGGACAGCCGCTGCTTGAGCGCGGCCAGGCCCGGTGCGACGCCGTCGGCCGGCACCGCGATGCGGTGGCGCAGGGCGCTGCGTCCGCGGTGCAGGGTGGCGGCCAGATCTTCGAGCGGGGTCTCGGGCTCGGCCAGGACGCGCTCTTCGAGGGCTGCGACGGTCGCGCGCAGCGCCTGCTCGGTGTGCGCGGCGACGGGGAGGACGTGCCAGTTCGCGGGCCGCGGCGCGCGGGCGGCCGGCTGCGGCGGCGCCTCGAGCACGACGTGGCCGTTGGTGCCCGACCAGCCGAAGGAGCTGACCCCGGCCACGCGCGGCCGCCGCGGATCGTGCGGCCACTCGACGGGCCGGTCCGGCAGCAGGGTCGGGCAGCGCTCGAAGTCGATCGCCGGATTCGGCTCCCGGTAGTGCAGATTGCCCGGGATGCGGCCGTGCCCGAGCGCCAGCACGGCCTTGATCAGCCCGGCCATGCCGGCGGCGCCGGTGAGGTGGCCGATGTTGGTCTTGACCGCGCCGACCACCAGCGGACGCCCCTGCTCGCGGTCCCGGCCGAAGACGGTGTGCAGGCTGTCCATCTCGATGCCGTCGCCGAGCGCGGTGCCCGAGCCGTGCGCCTCGACGTAGTCCACGGCCGAGGGCGCGATGCCGGCGTCCGCCAGCGCCTCGCGGATCACCGCGACCTGGGCGGCGCCGTTGGGCGCGGTCAGCCCGTTGCTCGCGCCGTCCTGGTTGACCGCGGTGCCGCGCACCACGGCGAGCGCCCGGTGGCCGCGGGCGACGGCGTCGGAGAGCCGCTCGAGCACGACCACCCCGCAGCCCTCGCCGAGCAGGAAGCCGTCCGCGGCGGCGTCGAAGGTCTTGCAGCGCCCGTCCCTGGCCAGCATTCTCATGCGGCAGGCCTGAATATAGACATCCTTATGCAAGATGGCTGACACGCCGCCGACCAGTGCCAGGTCGGACTCCCCGGCCCGCAGGCTGCGCACGGCCAGGTGCAGGGCGACCAGCGAGGAGGAGCAGGCCGTGTCCAGCAGCACGCTGGGCCCGCGCAGGTCGAGCAGGTAGGAGAGCCGGCCGGCCACCACGCTGGAGGAGACGCCGAGGCCCAGGTACGGGTCGTCGAGCACGGACGGGCCGGTGCGCTCCTGCTGCAGCTTGGCGTAGTGGGTGCCGGGCATCATGCCGACGAACACCCCGGTCCGGCTGCCTCGCAGCCGGTCCGGGGCGATGCCGGCGTGCTCGAGCGCGTGCCAGGCGGTCTCCAGCAGCATCCGCTGCTGCGGGTCCATCCGCAGCGCCTCGCGCGGCGAGATGCCGAAGACGGCGGGGTCGAAGCCGGCGAGGTCCTCGACGAACCCGCCCCGGGCGGTGTAGACCGCACCGGGCGCGTCGGGGTCCTCGGCCAGCAGCGCACGCGCGTCCCAGCGCTCGCCGGGCACGTCCGAGGCGGCGTCGAGGCCGTCGACGAGGTTGCGCCAGAACCGCTCAGGGCCGTGCGCCCCGCCGGGGAAGCGGCAGTCGAGCCCCACCAGCACGACCGGGTCGCGCGCGTCCTCGGCGGCGGACCGCACGAGGGGCGGGGCGGCCGGTGCCGGGGCCGGCGCGGACTGCTCCGCCGGCGCGGCGCACAGGTGGGCGACCACGTCCTCGATGGTCGGGTGCTGGTACAGCAGCGCGGGATCGAGCCGCCGGCCGAGCAGTTCGGACAGGTCGCCCGAGATCCCCACCGCGTCGATGGAGCCGATGGCGTAGCGCTGGAACTGGGCTGCCGGGTCGATCTCGGCGGACCCGACGCCGGCGATCGCGGCCACCCGCGAGGTCAGCCAGGCGCCGAGTTCCTGCGGGCCGATGCGGCCCGGCCCCGGTTCGGGGGTCTGTTCGGTCATCGGATGCGCGGCGCGCCCGCCCCCGTCTCGAGGCCGGGAGGAAACGCCGCTTCCTCCCTTCGGGGAAAGGAATCTTCAAGGGGTGACGGGCTGGGGCGCGGGGGACGGTCAGCCGACCGCGACGGCGGCGTACTGTCCGGCCAGGAACCGCCGCTTGGTCTCCTGCCGCTGGATCTTGGCGCTGCTGGTGAACGGCAGCGTGCCCGGCTTGACGAGGACGACCTCGGAGACCGCGATCCCGTGCTCGGCCATGCCCGCGCCGACCGCGGCCGCGACCACCTCCTCGCAGGTCGCGGTCTCGGATTGCCCGGCGAGCGGGGACCCGGGCTCGACGATGCGGTAGGCCAGCGCGGTCTCGGCGACCACGACGAGCCGCTCGGCCTCCCCGTCGTCCACCGAGAAGGCGGCGCAGAAGCCCTCGCGCAGCGCGGGGTGGCTGGTGCCGACGCTCGCCTCGATGTCGTGCGGGTGGTGGTTGTGGCCGCCGATGATGACGACGTCCTTGAGCCGGCCGGTGATGAACAGCTCGCCCGCGTACAGGAAGCCGAGGTCGCCGGTGCGCAGGAACGGGCGGTCGCCGTGGCCGGGCACGGTGTTGCCGAAGGCCCGCGCGCTCTCCTCGGGCGCATTCCAGTAGCCGGTGCCGATGCTGCCACCGGCGACCATGATCTCGCCCACCTCGTCCGGCCCGACCGGGGCGCCGCCGACCGGGTCAACGATCACCACGGTCACGGTCGGGTGCACCCGGCCGCAGCCGACCAGCTCGCGGCTGCGCCGGCCGGCGATCTCCGGGCGTACCCGGCCGGCCGCGAGCTCCTGCGCGTCGAACGCGGCCAGGGTCGCGCCCGAGCCGAGCGGGCCGCCGCTGACCATCACGGTCGACTCGGCCAGCCCGTACGCCGGGAAGAAGGCCTCGGGGCGGAAGCCGTGCGGGGCGTAGGTCTCGGCGAAGCGGCGCAGCACGGCGGCGCGGATCGGCTCGGCGCCGATCATCGCGATCTGCCAGCCGCTCAGGTCCAGGCCCTCGCGCTGGGCGTCCGTCACCCGGCGCACGCACAGGTCGTAGGCGAAGTTGGGCGCCGCCGAGTTCGCGTCGCCGAGGTCGGACAGGGCGCGCAGCCAGTTCACCGGCCGCTGGACGAAGGCCATCGGCGGCATCAGCACGACGTCGTAGCCGATGAAGACCGGCTCGATCACGCCGCTGACCAGCCCCATGTCGTGGAAGACGGGCAGCCAGGACACCAGCGGCCGGCGGCCGAGGCCGCGGTCCATCCGCTCCTGGTCGTTCGAGTTCTGCAGGATCAGTGCCAGGTTGTGGATCACGCTGCGGTGGCTGAGCACCACGCCCTTGGGCAGGCCGGTGGAACCCGAGGAGTACTGCAGGTAGGCCGGCGAGCCGGGCTCGACCCGCACCCGCTTCCAGGCGAGCCCGGCCGCGACCGGGATCTCGTCGGTGGCCAGCACCGGCACGTCGCGCACCGCCGGGGTCTCGGCGAGCACCGCCCGCGCGGCGGGCGCGGAACGCGCGTCGGTGAGGAAGACCGCCGGCGCGGCGCTGGCGCTGACCGCGGCCAGCCTGGCCCGCTGCGCGTCGGTCGAGTCCACGTCCACCGGCGCGATCGGGACGGCGATCATCCCGGCGTAGAGCGTGCCGAAGAAGCCGGCCACGAACTCCAGCCCCGACGGGTAGCCGAGCATCACCCGGGATCCGGCCGGCGCCGTCTCCTGCAGCCGGGCGGCCACCGCGCGCGCGGCCCGGTCGAGCTCGCCCAGGGTGAGCGCGGCCGACTGCTCCCGGCCGTCGCCGAGGAAGACGTAGGAACGCCGCTCGGGCTCCTCGGCGCACCGCTCGAGGCACATGTCGACCAGCGTCGGCCAGCGCTCCTCGAGCTCGGCGGCGGACATCTCGGGCATCGTTCCTCCCAGTTCCCAGGCAATAGTCTTCGACAGCAGAACTCTAATTTCTGCGCTCCTCGGAAACCATGGTTCCGGCGCACGATAAGCATCCGTCCGAGCGGATGTGAGGTCTCATACTTCGGTATGAGGCGGCCACCTTCGAAAGACGGCCGGAAAACCATCCGGCCGACCGTCGCCGCTCGTCGGCGCGGATTCTAAGCTGGTCAACCAAAGCCGTGACAGCGCACCGAGCTCACCCGGCTTCGCTCATTCCCCCTTACTCTCACGAGAAAGAACGGGAGCGTCAGACGATGACGGATGAATGGACTCAGGGCTTTGGCCCTCTTGAATCAGGCCTCATATCAGGGCTAGCCGACAACGAGGTCGACGTGGTGGTCACCGGCATGGGCGCCACCACGCCGATCGGGCACGACGTCGACTCGACCTGGACGGCGCTGCTGGCCGGCGCGTCCGGCACCGTGATCCTGGACGAGGACTGGGCGCAGCCGCTGCCGGTGAAGCTGGCGGCCAAGCAGAGCCGGGAGCCGTCCGCGGTGCTCGACCGGGTGCAGCTGCGCCGGATGGACCGCAGCCAGCAGCTCGGCCTGATCGCGGCCCGCGAGGCGTGGGCCGACGCCGGCCGCCCGGAGCTGGAACCCGAGCGGTTCGCCGTGGTGATGGGCACCGGCGTGGGCGGGGCGCTGACGATGCTCGCCCAGGACGAGGTGATCCGCACCCGCGGCGCCAAGTCCGTCTCCCCGTTCACCATCCCGATGCTCATGCCCAACGGGGCGGCCGCCGTGGTCAGCCTCGACCTCGGCGCCCGGGCCGGCGCGCACGCGCCGATCAGCGCCTGCGCCTCCGGGGCCGAGGCGATCGCGCTCGGGCTGTGGATGATCAGGGCCGGGCGCGCGGACGTCGTGCTGGCCGGCGGGACCGACGCGTGCGTGGGACGCCTGGCGATGGCCGGCTTCGCGCGGATGGGCGCGCTCTCCCGGCGCGAGTACGACCCGCACGGCGCCTCGCGGCCCTTCGACCGCGGCCGCGACGGGTTCGTGCTCGGCGAGGGGGCCGGCGCCGTCGTGCTCGAGCGCGCCTCGCACGCCCGGGCCCGCGGCGTGCGCGTGCACGGCAGGCTGGCCGGCGCCGCGGTCACCAGCGACGCGGTGGACATGACCTCGCCGGACCACGCCGGGCAGGTGCGGGCGCTGTCCGGGGCCATGCGCAGCGCCCGGCTGACCGCCTCCGACGTCGGCTACGTCAACGCGCACGCCACCGGCACGCCCGCGGGCGACCGGGCCGAGGCCGACGCGATCATCGCCGCCGTCGGCCGCCACCCGTTGGTGGCCGCGACCAAGGCCAGCACCGGGCACCTGATCGGCGGCGCGGGCGCGGTCGAGGCGATCTTCACGATCCTCTCGCTGCAGCACAACCTCGTACCGCCCACCCGCAACCTCGACGAGCAGGACCCCGACGTGAAGCTCGACGTGGTCACCGCCGGCCCCTGCGAGGCGCGCCTGAACGCGGCCCTGTCGAACTCCTTCGGATTCGGCGGCCACAACGTGGTGCTGGCCTTCGTCCAGCCCTGACACCCCACCGACCGAACGTACCGAGCATGAGGCAGGAGGCACCACAGCGATGCGCACGGATCTGCTGGCAGAACTCGAACCCGTGGTCGAGGCCAACCTCAACCGGCATCTGAACGTGGCCAAGGAATGGTTCCCGCACGAGTACGTGCCCTGGTCCGAGGGCCGCGACTTCACCGAGCAGCCGTGGGCGCCCGAGCAGTCCCGGCTCAGCCCCGAGGTGCAGGCGGCGCTGGAACTGAACCTGGTCACGGAGGACAACCTGCCCGCGTACCACTACGTGGTGGCCAGCCGCTTCGGCCTCGACGGGCCCTGGGGCCAGTGGGTGAACCGGTGGACCGCGGAGGAGGGCAGGCACGCCCAGGTGATCCGGGACTACCTGCTGGTCACCCGGGGCGTGGACCCGGTGCGGCTGGAACGCTGGCGGATGTCCGCGATGTCCGGCGGCTACGACGGCTCGCGCTCCGACGCGCTCGAGGCCATGGTGTACGTCTCCTTCCAGGAGCTGGCCACCCGGGTCGCGCACCGCAACACCGGCGCCGCGACCGGGGACCCCGTGGCCGAGCGGCTGCTGGCCCGCATCGCCGCCGACGAGAACCTGCACATGATCTTCTACCGCTCCCTGGTGGACGCGGCGCTGCAGATCGACCCGTCCGCCACCGTGCTCGCGGTGCTGGCCAAGCTGCGCGAGTTCGGCATGCCGGCGCGCGAGGCGACCGGCTTCGCCCGGCGCTCGCTGGTCATCGCCAGGGCCGGGATCTTCAGCCTCCGCATCCACCTCGACGACGTCGTGCGGCCGCTGCTGCGGCACTGGGACTACTTCGCCCTCGGCGGGCTCACCGGCGAGGCGCAGCGCGCCCAGGACGAGCTCGCCGACCTGCTCGACGGCATCGACCGCACCGCCTCCCGCCAGCTCGAGCAGATCGAGGCAGGCCGGGAGCGCCGACGCAGACTCCAGGACGCGCGCGCCTGACGGGCCGAGCCCGAGGCCTCGTCCTGGCAGCGCCACCCGCGGCACGCGGGCCGGCCATTCCCCCTCACGAGACGGAACCGAGGTACCCCATGAGCACCATCGCCACCACCGCTGACATCGAGGAGCGCGTCACCGCGATCTTCACCCAGATCACCGGGATCCCGGCGGAAGACATCGCCCGGGACAAGCGCCTGTCCTCGGACCTGCAGATCGACTCCCTGACCCTGATCGAGGTGGCGGTGAGCATCCAGGACGAGCTGAGCATCGACGTGCCCGACGAGAACCTCAAGGACCTCTCGACCGTCGGCGACGTGATCGACCTCGTCGTCGCCGCGCAGCAGGGCTGACCCGGCCGGCGGCCGCGGGCGCGGTACCGACCCGCCCGCGCCCGCCGGGCCGAATCCACCGCACACGACCCGGAGAGGGGGCACCATGACCGAGCACGTCCAGACCGCGCGGCCCGTGCCGCGCCCGGCCGCGGCCCCCGTCCTGCTCGGGCCGGCCGTGGTGGCCGCGCTCGCCTACGTGGACCCGGGCAACTTCGCCACCTGCTTCTCCGCCGGGGCGCAGGACGGCTACCGCCTGCTGTGGGTGGTGCTCGCGGCCAGCGTGGCCGCGGCCTTCCTGCAGTACCTCGCCGCCGCGCTCGGCGCGGCCGGCGGGCTGAGCCTGCCCGAGCTGTGCCGCCGCGGCGGCCGCCAGGCCGCCGTGTTGGGGCTGTGGCTGCAGGCCGAGACGGTCTGCGCGGCCACCGACGTGGCCGAGGTGGTCGGCACCGCGCTCGCGCTGAACCTGCTGTTCGGCCTCCCGCCGGTGTGCGGGGCGCTGGTCGCGGGCGCGGTTGGCTTCGTCCTGCCGGCGCTCACCCCGCACGGGCAGCGCGGCCTCGAACGGGTGATGGCCGCCGCCCTGGCCGGGGTGTGCCTGCTCGTGCTGCCGCTGGCCGCGCTCTCCCACCCGCGCCCCGCGGCCGTCGCGGCGGGCCTGCTGCCCGGGCTGTCCGGCACGGGCACGCTGACGCTCGCCGCGGGCATCGTCGGCGCGACCGTCATGCCGCACACCCTCTACCTGCACTCCGCGCTCACCACCGGCGGCCGGCGCGAGGCCGCCGGGCGCGGGGTGCCGGCGGCGGGCCGCACCTTGGCCGCCGTGCGGGCGCAGCGCGGGAACATCGCGGCGGCCATGTCGGCCGCCACGCTCGTCAACCTCGGCCTGCTGGTGCTGGCCGGGGCCCGGCTCGGCGGCCGGCCGGACGCCTCGCTGACCGACGCGTTCGCCGTGTTCGACCACGGCTCGCACGCCGCGGCCCTCGCCTTCGCCCTCGCCCTGCTGATCGCCGGGCTCGCCTCGACCGTGGTCGGCACGCACGCCGGCCAGGAGGTGATGCGCGGCTTCCTGCACCGCTCGCTCTCCCCCGCGCTGCGCCGGCTGGTGACCCTGCTGCCGTCGGTGGCGCTGCTCGCGGCCGGGGTGCCCCTCGGCACGGCCCTGGTGCTCAGCCAGGTCGTGCTCTGCTTCGGCATCCCGTTCGCACTGGTGCCGCTGCTGCTGGCGCTGCACCGGATCGGGCGCGGCGGGCGCACGGCCGCCGGCCCGCGGGTGCTGGCCGTCGGCTGGGCCACCGCCGCCCTCGTCATCCTGCTCGACCTCGGCACGCTCGCGACCCTGCTCTGAGCCCACCCGGCCCGTCCCGGGCCGCCCCGACACCTTCAGGAGCCCCCATGCGCAACGACACCGGCCAAGCCCGGCGGCCCTCCGACGACCCGCTGCGCGGGTGGGCGATCCTGCCCGAGTCACTGCTCGAACTCCTCGGCGAGCCGACGGCCCACGGCCCGGCCGCGTCACCGGTCGGAATGCCGCTCGCGTGGCCGGACCCGGTCGCGGTCCCGGTCCCGGTGCCGTCGCCGCCGGTCCGGGCCGAGCGACCCGCCCGGGCGGCGCGGCCGACGCGCCGCCGGCAGCGCACCTCGGTGCGCGTGAGCGGCTAGGCGGCGCGCCATGGCTTACGTCATCACCGCGGGCTGCATCGACGTCAAGGACCTGGCCTGTGTCGACGCCTGCCCGGTCGACTGCATCTACGAGGGTCCGCGCAAGCTCTACATACATCCCGACGAGTGCGTGGACTGCGGCGCCTGCGAGCCGGTGTGCCCGGTCGAGGCCATCCGCCACGAGCAGGAGCTGCCCGAGGCGGGCGCCGGCTTCGCCGCGGTGGACGCCGAGGTCTTCGCGGACCTCGGCTCGCCCGGCGGCTCGCGCGAGGCGCCGCCGCTGAGCGCCGACCATCCCGTCGTGGCCGCGGCCGAACCCGCCGCCTGAGCCCCGCCCCCGACCACCTGTGAGCCATGCGCGTGCCCGACGGACACCCGCGGAGAAAGGCGAATCCCATGCAGACGCGAACCGCCCCGGCAGACGCCGGTCCCCGCACCGGAGCCTGGACGACCCTGGTGGAGCTGCTGCGCGACCGCGCGGAGCGGGAACCGGACCTCGAGTACTTCGCCTTCCTGGGCGACGGGGTGCACCAGACCGACGCGCTCACCGCGGCGCAGCTCGACCTGCGGGCGCGCGCGCTCGCCGTGCTGCTGCGCGAGCGCTTGCGCCCGGGCTCCCGGCTGCTGCTCAACTACCAGGCGGGGCTCGAGTTCGTCTCCGCCTTCTTCGGCTGCCTGTACGCCGAGATGATCGCGGTGCCCATCCCGCCGATCGAGGTCGGGCAGGACCGGGCGAAGACGGCGCGGATGGAGTCGATCGCGCGCAGCTGCGCGGCCGAGGGCCTGCTCGCCACCGCGGACGAGCTCGACCGGCTGCTCGCCCACCCCGAGGCCGCCGCCGCGCTCGACGGCCTCGAGCTGATCGGCACCGACGAGGTCGACCCGGGGCCGGCCGGGCGGTGGCGCGCGCCGCGGCCCGACGGGGACGCGGTGGCCTACCTGCAGTACTCCTCGGGCTCGACCGGGACGCCCAAGGGCGTCGCGCTGAGCCACGCGAACGTGCTCGACAACCTCGTCGTGATCCACGACAACGGCTTCCGGGACGACCGCGGCGCCGACGAGCCGCCGCCGCCCGCAGTGCTGTGGCTGCCCTTCTTCCACGACATGGGCCTGGTCAACGGCATCTTGCAGCCGCTGCACGACGGCTACCGCGCGGTGCACCTGCCGCCGATGGCGTTCGTGCACCAGCCGGTCAACTGGCTGCGCGCGATCGCCGCGTGCGGCCGGGCCATCAGCGTCGCGCCGAACTTCGCCTACGAGCTGTGCGTGCGCCGGGTGCGCCCGGAGCAGATCGCCGAGCTGGACCTGAGCGGCTGGCAGCTGGCCGGGGTCGGCGCCGAGCCGGTGCGCCCGGGGATGATCGAGCGCTTCAGCGCGGCCTTCGCCCCGGCCGGCTTCCGGCGCAAGGCGTTCTTCCCCTGCTACGGCCTGGCCGAGGCCACCGTGATGGTCAGCGGCGGGCCCGGACCGCTCGAGCCGGTCATCGAGCACTTCGACGCCCGGCGCCTGGCCGAGGGCCGGGCGGCGCCGGGTCCGGCCGGGCCGGGCACCCGCCCGCTGGTCGCCTGCGGGCGCATCCACGAGCGCTTCACCGTCCGCATCGTCGACCCGGAGGCCGGCACGCCCTGCCCGCCCGGGCACGTCGGCGAGGTGTATGTCGCGGGCGCCAGCGTCGGGCACGGCTACTGGAACGCGCCGCAGGAGAGCGCGCGCACCTTCGGCGTGTCCCTGCCGCACGACCCGGGCCGCGCGTACCTGCGCACCGGCGACCTGGGCTTCCTCTACGGCGGCCAGCTCTACATCACCGGCCGGCGCAAGGACACGATCATCCTGGACGGCCTGAACTACTACCCGCACGACGTGGAGGCCGCGGCCGAGGCCGCGCACCCGGCGCTGCGGGAGAACCGCTGCTGCGCCTTCTCAGTGGACGACGACGGCGCCGAGCGGCTGGTCGTGCTGGCCGAGGTGCAGCCCAGGTACGGCCTGCTGCGCGACGGGGTGCCGGTGGACCCGGCCGCCGTCGCCCGCCGGCAGAGCTACGAGGTCGCCGAGATCGAGGCCGCGATCCGCCGCGCGGTGACCGCCGAGCACGGGATCAGGGTCTCCGACGTCGTCCTGCTGCGCGCGGGCACCCTCCCCTTCACCAGCAGCGGCAAGCTCAAGCGGGCCGAGTGCCGGGAGCGCTACCGCGCCGGCATCCCCGCGGCCGAGCGCGCCGCCTGAACCGAGTTCCGCCCCCGTCGAGCATCCCGCGAGGAGATCGTGAGCACTGACCTTCGAGCCCTTCGACCGGCCGCCGGTGCCGCCCGGCTGCGCGTCTGGCTCATCGAACGGCTGAGCGGCATCAGTGGGCTGACGCCCTCCGAGATCGATCCGGCCGCCCCCTTCGACGTCTTCGGCGTCAACTCGACCGACGCGGTGAGCATCTCCGGGGAGATCGCGGACGAGTTCGAGCTCGACGTGGACTACGCGGCGCTCTACGAGCACCCGACCGTGGACCGGCTGGTGGCCGCGCTCTACCCGTCGGCCGCCACCGCCGCGTCCGGCGTCGCGTCCGTCGCACCCGCCGCCGTGCCCGACGCCGCGGCGCACAGCGCGCCGCGGGACGCCGAGGACGCGGTGTGCATCGTCGGCATGGCCTGCCGCTTCCCCGGTGGCGCGGACACGCCCGAGGACTTCTGGCGGCTGCTGGCCGAGGGCCGCACCGGATACGCCGACCTGCCCGCCGACCGGTGGAACGAGGTGCCCGAGGTCGAGCCGGACCGGCCCGGCGGCGTCTACACCACCCGCGGCGGATTCGTCGCGCGGGCCACCGAGTTCGACGCCGACTTCTTCGGCATCTCGCCGCGCGAGGCCGAACTGATGGAACCTCAGCAGCGGATGCTGCTCGAGACCTCGTGGGAGGCGCTCGAACGCGCCGGGCTCGCGGCCGACCGGCTGCGCGGCGCCCGGGTCGGGGTCTTCGTCGGGATGATGTCCGACGCCCGCTACGCCTCGCTGCACGTGGGCGGGGACGGCGGCGCGCGCCTCGAGGACCCGTACCTGGGCCTGGGCATCGCCGCCAGCGTGGTGGCGGGCCGGCTGTCCTACCTGCTCGACCTGCACGGTCCGGCGCTGGTGCTGGACACCGCCTGCTCCTCCGCGCTGGTGGCGCTGGACCTGGCGGTGCAGGCGATCCGGCGCGGCGAGTGCGACACCGCGATCGTCGGCGGCGTCAACGCGATCACCCACCCGGACACCTTCCGGCAGGCCTGCGCGATGCGGATGCTGGCGCGGGACGGGCTGTGCAAGGCCTTCGACGCCCGCGCGGACGGCTACGTGATCGGCGAGGGCTGCGGTGTGATCGTGGTCGAACAGCTGTCCGCGGCGCGGGCTGCCGGGCGCGCGCCGCTCGCCGTGGTGCGGGCCAGCGCGGTCAACCAGGACGGCGCGAGCAACGGGCTGACCGCGCCCAACGGCGCTGCGCAGGCCGCTGTGATCCGCACCGCCCTGCGCCGGGCGGGGCTCGAGCCGGGCGACGTCGACTACGTCGAGGCGCACGGCTCGGGCACGATGCTCGGCGACACGATCGAGCTCAACGCGCTGCACCAGGTCTTCGGCGCCGAGCGCGCGGCCGGCGCGAGCGCGCTGCTGCTGGTGGGCGCGGTCAAGACCAACGTCGGGCACCTGATCGGGGCCTCCGGCATGGCCGGGCTGATCAAGACGGTGCTGGCACTGCGGCACGGGCGCGTCCCGGCCAACCTGCACCTGGAGACCGTCAACCCGGGCGTGGCCGAGGCACTGTCCACGGTGGCCCTGCCCGACCGGCTGACCGACTGGCCGCGGGCCGGGACGGTGCGCCGGGCCGGGGTCAGCTCCTTCGGCTGGTCCGGCACGAACGCGCACGTGCTGCTCGAGTCGGTGCCCGAGGCCGAATCCGAGACCGAGTCGGGGGCCGAACCCGGGCCGCGGTCCGCGGACGGGCCGGGGCCGCAGACGCTGCTGCTGTCGGCGCGCGGCGGGGCGGCGCTGGAGGCGCAGGCGCGCCGCCTGGCCGAGCATCTCGCCGCCCACCCGCGGCAGCCGCTGGCCGAGGTCGCCCGCACCACCCGGTTCGGCCGCAGCGCCCTGCCGCTGCGCACCGCCGTCGTGGCCGGGGACGCGGACGCGGCGCGCCGGGCCCTCGAGGAGTTCCTCGACGGCCGCGGCGAGGCCTGCGACGCCCGGACCGAACCCGCCGTCACCTTCCTGCTGCCCGGAACCGGGGAGCACCGCCCCGGCATGGGCGCGCAGCTCTACCGCACCGAGCCCGCTTACCGCGCGGCGATCGACGCCTGCGCCGAGGCCGCGCGCGAGGCGCTCGGCCTCGATCTCAGGGACCTGCTGGCCGTCGCCGCCCCGGACGTGGCCGCCGACGGCGCCGCGCTGCCCGGGTTCGGACCCGCGGCGCGCCCGGCCGGGCCCTCGCCGCTGGACCGGATCGAGGTCGCGCACGCGGCCGTGTTCGCGGTCGACTACGCCTCCGCGACGCTGTGGCGCCACCGCGGCGTCGAGCCGGCCGCGCTGCTCGGCTACAGCCTGGGCGAGCTCGCCGCCGCCGCGGTGGCGGGCGTGTTCGACCTCGACGACGCGGTGCACCTGGTGGTCGAGCGCGCCCGGCTGGTGGCCGAGACCCCCGAGGGCGCGATGACCACGGTGGCCCTGGCGTCCGCGCAGACCGAGCCGCTGCTGCCGCCCGGCGCGGACATCGCCGCCCACAACGGCCCGCGGGCCACGGTCGTCTCGGGCCCGCTCGCCGCGATCGACGCGTTCGAGGCGCGGCTGGCCGAGGCCGGCGTCGCCTTCCGGCGGCTCGCCACCGACCGGGCGATGCACTCAGCCGTGCTCGCCGGGATCGAGGACGCGCTGGCCGCGCTGTTCGAGAAGGCAGAGCGGCACGCGCCGAGCCTGCCGCTGTGGTCAAACCTGACCGGCGCGCCGGTCACCGCCGAGCAGGCCCTCGACGCCCGCTTCTGGGCCCGCCAGGCCTGCCGCCCGGTGCGCTTCGCCGAGGCGGTCGAGCAGCTCGGCGCGGCCCACGGCGGGCTGCTGGTGGAGGCGGGGCCGGGCATGACCGGCAGCCTCGCCGTGCAGATCCTCGGCGCGGCCGGTGTGCCGCGCCCGACTGCGGTCGGCACGCTCTCCCGGATGCCGGGGGACAGCGATGCGCTCACCCTGGCCCGCGGCACCGCCCGGCTGTGGATGCACGGCGTCGCGGTGGACTGGAGCGCCTGCGCGCCCGGCCCCGGGCGCCTGGCCGACCTGCCCACCTATCCGTTCGAGCGGCGCCGGTACTGGCCGGAGCAGGGCGGTCTGGGCGCGCGCCGCGCCGACGTCGGCTCCTGGTTCGCCGTGCCGCGCTGGAGTCAGCTGCCGCCGCTGCCCGCCCCGGCCGCGCCCGCCGGCCGCTGGGTGCTGCTCGCCGATCGCGCGGGGCTGGCCGAGGCCCTGGCCGACGCGCTGGCCGAGCGCGGGTGCGAAGCGGTCGTGGTCGAGACGGCGGACGAGCCGCGCCCGTCCGGGCCCGGGCGCCGCGTGGTCCGTCCGCGCAGCCGCGAGGACCTGCGCGCGCTGCTGGCCGAGCTCGCCTGCGACGGCGCCGAGCCGCCGCACCTGGTCCAGTTCGGCGGCGTCGACCCGGTCGACCCGGCCCGGCCGACACGGGACTTCTTCGCCCTGCTGGCCCTCGCCCAGGCGCTGGGCGACCTGCCCGGGCCGAAGCCGCGGCTGAGCGTCGTGACCACCGGCGTGTTCGACGTCACCGGCCGCGACCGGGTCGAAGCGGACAAGGCCACCGTGCTCGGGCCGCTGCGCGTCCTGCCGTACGAGCAGCCGGATCTGGCGCTGCGTCACCTCGACGTCGACCTCGACCCGGCGCGGGTCTCGGCCGGCGAGGTCGCGGCGCTGCTGGCGGAACTGGCGGCCGACGCGCCGCCGGCGGCGCTGGCCGCGCGGGCCGGGCGGCGCTGGGGCCTGGACTACGCCGCGCTGCCCCCGGTCCCGGCCGCCGACCCGCCGTTCACCGACGGCGGCGTGTACCTGATCACCGGCGGATTCGGCGGGATCGGCGCGGCCATGGCGACCGCGATCGCCACCACGGCGCGCGCGGTGCTGGTGCTGGCCGGGCGCACCGCTCTGCCCGACCGCGCGCACTGGGACGGGCCGGAGACGGCCGCGCTGCCGAACCCGGTGCGCGAGCGGATCGCGCTGGTGCGGCGGCTCGAGGACCTCGGTGCCCGGGTCCACCCGGTGGTGCTGGACGCGGGCGACGAGGCCGCGGTCACCCAACTGCTGGCCGATCTGCACCGGCGCTTCGGGCGGATCGACGGGGTGCTGCACGCCGCGGGCGTGCCCGGCGTGGGCCTGATGCACTTCAAGACCGAGCAGACGGCGGCCGAGGTGCTCGCGCCGAAGCTGGGCGCGGCCCGCGCGCTGCTCGCCGACACCCCGCACCGGCCCGGGTTCACCGTGCTGTTCTCCTCGACCGCCGCCCTTATCGGCGGCCCAGGTCAGGCCGACTACGCCGCAGCCAACGCCTACCTCGACGCCGCCGCGGCGGCCGCGCACCGCCCCGGCGGGCCGCGGGTGCTCGCCGTGGACTGGGCCGAATGGCAGTGGAACGCCTGGGCGGACGAGCTGGCCGGGTTCGACCGGTCCACCGCCGAGTTCCTGCGCCGCAACCGGCGCGAGGTCGGCATCTCCTTCGAGGAGGGCTGGCAGGCGCTGTGCCGGGCCCTGGCCGTGGGCCAGCCGCACCTGGTGGTCAGCCCGCAGGACATCAACGTCCTGCTCGCCTCGGCGCTGCGGCTGGGCCGGCGCGGCGCGAGCCCCGCCGCGCTGCCGCCGAGCCGGCGCCATCCCCGGCCGGAACTCGGCGTCGCGCTGGCCCCGCCGCTCGACGAGCGCGAGCGCGCCCTGGCCGAGCTGTGGTGCGCGGCGCTCGGGCTGACCGAGGTCGGCGTGCACGACAACTACTTCGAACTCGGCGGCAACTCGCTGGTCGCGGTGGACCTGATCGCCCGGATGCGCACGGCGCTGGGCAGCCCCGACCTGCCGCCGCACATCCTCTACGAGGCCCCGACGATCGCCTCCGTGCTCACCCTGGTGCCGTCGCTGGACTCGGCCGCGCCCGGCGACGAGCCGGAGCGCGCGGCCCGGCGGCGCCAGGCCGTCGCCGCCCGGGCCGCACGCGGGGGCCGGCGGTGAACGAGATCGCGGTGGTGGGCTTCGCCGGCCGGTTCCCCGGCGCCGAGGACGCGCAGGGCTTCTGGCGCAACGTGCTCGGCGGCGCGATCTCCATCCGGCCGATGACCCCGGCCGAGCGCCTCGAGCTGGCGCAGGCCAGCGGCGTGCTCGGGGACGGCGAGCTCATCGGCGCCACGGCGCCGGTGGCCGAACCCGAACTGTTCGACCCGGAGTTCTTCGGCATGGACGAGGCCGAGGCCGCGGCCACCGACCCGCAGCACCGGCTGTTCCTCGAGGTCTGCTGGGAGGCGCTGGAGCACGCGGGCTACGACCCGTACCGGGTGCCCGGCCTGGTCGGGGCGGTCGGCGGCTGCGGCTTCCCCGGCTACCTGATCAGGCACGTGCTGCCGCACCGCGATGAGATCGCCGCGCGCGGCCGGGTCGGGCTCGCCGTGGGCTCGGACCGCGACTCGCTCGTCTCCCGGGTCTGCTACAAGCTGGACCTGCGCGGGCCCGCGCTGACCGTGCAGACCTTCTCCTCCACCTCGCTCGTGGCCGTGCACCTGGCCGGGCAGCTGCTGCTCGGCCAGGAGGCCGACCTGATGCTGGCCGGGGCCGCGGCCGTCTCGAGCCCGCAGGCCGCCGCGTACCCGGGGATGAGCTCGCCGGACGGGTCGAGCCGCTGCTTCGACGCCGCGGCCGGCGGCACCGTGATCGCCAACGCGGTCGGGGTGCTGGCGCTCAAGCGCCTGGCCGACGCCGAGCGTGACGGCGACACCGTCTGGGCGGTGATCGAGGGCTCCGCGACCAACAACGACGGCGCGGCGCGGGTCGGCTACACCGCGCCGGGCATGGCCGGGAAGTCGGCTGTGGCGGCCGAAGCGCTGGCCGTGGCCGGGGTGCGCGGCGCGGACCTGGACTACATCGAGGCGCAGGGCATCGCGAACGTGGCCGGGGACTCGATCGAGATCGCCGCGCTCAGCCGCGGGCTCGGGCTCGAGGCCACCGCAGAGCGCCCCTGCGTGCTCGGCTCGGTGACCGCGAACATCGGGCACGCGGAGACGGCCTCGGGCGTGGCCGGGCTGATCAAGACGGCGTACATGCTCGCGACCCGGCAGCTGCCGCCGCAGCCCGGCTTCACCATGCCCAACCGGACGCTGGCCGCCCACCCCCAGTTCACGGTCAACCGCGCGGCCCGCGCCTGGCCCGAGCCGCCGGACGGGGCGCCGCGCCGCGCCGCGGTCGCCTCCTACGGGATCGGCGGGGTCAACGCGCACGTGATCGTGCGCGAGCACCGCGGCCCCGACGCCCCCGCGCCAGGGCGCGCCGCGTCCGGCTGCGTCATCCTGCCGCTCTCGGCGCGCAGCCCGAACGCGCTGGCCCGGGCTGCCGCCCGGCTGCGCCACCACCTGACCCAGCACCCTGAGATCGACCTCGGCGACGTGGTGCACACGCTGCAGCACGGCCGGACCGCCTTCGCCTACCGGCTGACGCTCGACTGCGCCGACCGGGCCGAGGCTATCCGCCTGCTGGCCGACCCGGTGATCCCGGACCGGCCGGTGCCGGTCGGGCCGCTGGGGCTCGGCGCGCGGCTGCGGCTGCTGGTGCGGCGCGGGCCGTGGGAGCACGCGGAGCTCGCGGCCGTGCTCGGCCTCGACTGGCCCGGTTTCCGCGCGGCCTGGGACGCGTACGCCGAGCAGGTGCCGCGGATCCGGCCGGAGGACCCCGAGCAGGAGGCGGACCGGGTGCGCTACGCGCTCGGCCGCGCCGTGCTGGCCGAACTGGCCGAGGACGCCGAGGTCGTCGGCGGCACGTACGCGGAGGAGGCGCTCGCCGCGCTGATCCGCGGCGGCGGGCCGCGCTCGGCGGCGCGCCCGCGCGTCCCGGTGGTCGAACTCGTCCTCGGCGCCGGGCTCGCGGGCCGGGAAGGTCCGTTCGAGGCCGCCCGGCGCGGCCGCGGCGCCCTGGTCCGCGCGCTGTGGGAGGCCGGCGTCGAGGTCCGCTGGCCCGCGCCGGCCGAGGGCGCGGCCGCGCCGCGCCGGATCCCCCTGCCCACTTACCCCTTCGAGCGTCGGCGCTGCTGGCTGGAACCGGCGTGACCCGACCCCGCGGCCGAGGCCGGTCCCGCCGGCGCGGCCATCCCCCCGAGAGGAACCCAGCGAAGTGAACACGATCGGAGTCATCGGCGCCGGCGTCATGGGCACCGGACTGACCCAGGACCTGGTCCGGCACGGCCGCGAGGTCGTGCTGGTGGACCGCGACGAACAGGTGCTCGAGCGGGCCCGGGAGACGGTGGAGCGCTTCGGCGTGCTCGGCCGGCTCAGCGGCGTGCAGATCGGCCCCGACTACGCCGAGCACGCCGCCCGGGTCCGCTACACCACCAGCCTGTCCGACCTCAAGACGGCCGAGTTCGTGGTGGAGAACATCACCGAGAACTGGGCGCTGAAGAAGGAGATCTACCCCGTCATCGACGAGGTCTGCGACGAGCGGACCGTCTTCGCGGCGAACACCTCGGTGATCTCGATCACCCGCTTCGGCAACCTGACCCGGCGCCCGGACCGGGTGCTCGGCATCCACTTCATGAACCCGGTGCCGTTCAAGCCCACGGTCGAGGTGATCCGCGGCTGGCACACCTCGGAGCAGACCCTGGAGATCGCCGCGCGGTTCCTGGACTCGTTCGGCAAGCGCGGCATCGTGGTGCGCGACTCCCCCGGCTTCGTCTCGAACCGGGTGCTGATGGGCACCGTCAACGAGGCCGTCTACCTGGTGCAGGAGGGCGTCGCCTCGGCCGCGGACGTGGACGAGCTGTTCCGTTCCTGCTTCGGGCACACGATGGGCCCGCTGGAGACGGCGGACCTGATCGGCCTCGACACGATCCTCTACAGCATCGAAGGCCTCTACGAGGGCTTCAACGACGCCAAGTACCGGCCCTGCCCTCTGCTCAAGCGCATGGTCGACGCCGGCCTGCACGGCCGCAAGAGCGGCCAGGGCTTCTACAGCTACCGCTGACTCGCGGCGCACCCCGTACCGCACCCGCGCGCCGCACCCGCACCCCGTACCGCACCCCAGGGCCGCCGGCCGGCCCGAGACCGAGAAGGAACCGAATCATGTCCGAGACCCTGCGCGAAGAGATCCGCCGCTTCGTCCTGCCCCGCTTCCCCGGCGTCGAACTCGCCGACGACCAGGACATCTTCGCCCTCGGCTTCGCCAACTCGCTGTTCGCGATGGAACTGGTGATGCTGGTGGAGCAGCTGATCGGCACCAAGGTGCCCAACCAGGAGCTGTCGCTCGACAACTTCCGCACCATCGACAGCGTGGCCGCCCTGGCCGAGCGGCTCACCGGCAGCGCCGAGCCGGTCTCCGCATGAGTGCAGCCACGGTCCTCGCGCCGCCGCCGTCGGCGACGGCGGCGCGGGAGGCCTTCCGCGCCTTCGCCGACACCCACGTCGTCCCGCACGCCGCCGCCTGGGACCAGGCCGGCGCGATCCCGCGCGAAACGCTGGAGAAGACGGCCGCCGAGGGCTACTTCGGCGCCGTCGTGCCCGTCGAGCACGACGGGACCGGCGGCGGCTGGGTCGCGTTCAGCGAGCTGCACGAGGAGATCGGCCGCGGCTGCTCCTCGCTGCGCAGCCTGCTGACGGTGCACAGCATGGCGCTGTACGCGCTCGAGCGCTGGGGCAGCGCGGCGGCGAGGCAGCGCCTGCTCGCCCCGATGGTCGCCGGCGAGCTGCGCGGCGCGTTCTGCCTGACCGAGGAGGGCGCGGGCAGCGACATCGCCGCGCTGCGCACCACCGCGCGCCGGGTCGAGGGCGGGTACGTGCTCGACGGGCGCAAGCTGTGGAGCACCGGCGGGCAGTGCGCCGACGTCCTGCTGGTCTTCGCCCGGGCCGAACGCGGTGTCAGCGCGTTCGTGGTCGAGGCGGACCGGCCGGGGGTGCGCCGGGAACCGGTGCACGACATGCTCGGCACCCGCGCGAGCATGCTGGCCGAGTTCACCTTCGCCGACTGCCGGGTCGAGGACAGCGCCCTGATCGGCGCCGAGGGCTTCGGCCTGACCCTGGCCGCGGCGACGCTCGACGTCGGCCGGCTGAGCGTGGGCAGCGGCAGCGTCGGCATCGTGCAGGCCTGCCTCGAGTCCTCGGCCCGGCACGCCGCGGCCCGGGTGCAGGGCGGCGGCCCGATCGCCGGGCACCAGGCGGTGGCGCGGATGATCGCGCTGATGGCAGTGGACGCCGAGGCCGCCCGGCTGCTCATCCGCGAGGCCGCGCGGCTCAAGGACGCCGGCGACCCGGCGACCCTGGCCGCCACCTTCCGGGCCAAGTACCACGCCTCGACCGCGGCCATGCGCGCGGCCCTGGACACGGTGCAGATCCACGGCGCCGGCGGCTGCGCCGCCGGCGCCGACCCGGCCCGGCTGTTCCGGGACGCCAAGGTGATGGAGATCATCGAAGGCAGCACCCAGATACTCGAACCTTTCATCGCACAGGACGCGGTGGCGCGGTTCGCGCCCGCCGCGCCCGGGGACAGGAGGACAGCGTGAGCACGCAGACGGTGGAACGGTCGGCCCGGCCGGTCCCGGACAAGCCCCGCCGGGGCCGGGTCAAGTGCGTGGTGTGGGACCTCGACGAGACGGTGTGGGAGGGCGTGCTGCTCGAGGGCGGCGCGCAGCGGCTGCGCCCCGGCGTCGAGCAGGTGATCCGCGAGCTCGACCGGCGCGGCGTGCTGCACTCGGTGGCCAGCCGCAACGAGCACGACGCGGCCTGGCGCCGGCTCGAGGAGTTCGGCCTGGCCGAGTTCTTCCTGCACCCGCAGATCGGCTGGAACCCGAAGTCCGCCTCGGTGGCCGAGATCGCGCGCGCGCTGAACATCGGCGTGGACACGCTCGCGTTCGTCGACGACCAGGCCTTCGAGCGCGAGGAGGTCGGCTTCGCCCACCCGGCGGTGCTGACCGTGGACGCCGCCGAGGCCGCGCAGCTGGCCGGCCTGCCCGAGTTCACCCCGAAGTCGATCACTGAGGAGTCGGCAGGGCGCCGGGAGATGTACCGCGCCGCCCTCGACCGGGACCGCGCCGAGCAGGACTCCCACGGCGGCACCGAGGCGTTCCTGGCGACGCTGGGAATGGAGTTCACCATCAGCCGGGCCACGGTCGAGGACCTGCAGCGGGCCGAGGAGCTGACCGTGCGTACCAACCAGCTCAACTCGACCGGGGTCATGTACTCCTATGAGGAACTCGAGCAGCTGCTCGACTCGCCGGAGCACGTGCTGCTGATGGCGAGCCTGAAGGACCGGTTCGGCGACTACGGCAAGATCGACCTGGCCCTGGCCGAGCGCGGGGACGAGGCGTGGACCCTCAAGCTGCTGCTGATGTCCTGCCGGGTGATGTCCCGCGGCGTCGGCACGGTGCTGCTCAACCACGTCCGCGGCCTCGCGCACGCCGAGGGCGCCGCGCTGCGGGCCGACTTCGTGCCCACCGACCGCAACCGGATCATGTACGTCACCTACCGCTTCGCCGGGTTCAACGAGCTCGGCGAGCCGCGCGAGGGCGTGCAGACCATGGTGGACGCGCCCGGCGAGGTCCCGGCGCCGCCCGCCTATCTGACCGTGCGTCTGATCGGACAGGAGCCGAGGCCATGACCGAGAACGGACGGCCGCTGCTGCACCGCGAGGGCTTCGCCGCCCTCGACGGCGGCGGCCTCGACTGGGACAGCCTGCCGCTGCGCCTCTACGCCAAGGGCAACCGCCGGTTCTGGAACGCCGCCGACATCGATCTGAGCCGGGACGCCGAGGACTGGAGCCGCCTGGACGCGCCCGCCCGCCGCGCCTTCACCGGCCTGGCCGCGATGTTCCTGGCCGGCGAGGAGGCGGTCACCCGCGACCTGCAGCCGTTCCTGGCCGCGATGTCGGCCGAGGGCCGGTTCGGCGACGAGATGTACCTGACCCAGTTCTGCTTCGAGGAGGCGCGGCACGTCGAGGTCTTCCGCCGCTGGCTCGACGCCGTCGGCATCCGCGAGGACCTCAACGGCATGATCGCGGACAACGAGGGGCACCGGGCGATCTTCAGCCGGGCCCTGCCCGAGGCGCTCCAGCGGCTGCACGCGGACCCGAGCCCGGCCAACCAGGTGCGCGCCTCGATCACCTACAACCACATCGTCGAGGGCACCCTCGCGCTGACCGGCTACCACGCCTGGCAGCTGATCTGCGAGAACCTGGGCGTGTTCCCCGGGATGAAGCGGATCGTCGAGCTCATCGGCGACGACGAGCGCCGGCACATGGCCTGGGGCACCTACACCTGCCGCCGGCACGTGGCCGCCGACCCGGACAACTGGACGGTGGTCGAGACCCGGATGCGCGAGCTGCTGCCCTCGGCGCTGCGCGCGATCGACCACGCCTCGCGCCAGTACCCGCCGGAGCTGTTCGGCGTCGGTGTCAGGGAACTGATGCGGTTCGCGAGCGGCCGGGCCCGGCGTCGGCTGCAGGCGATCGAGTCCGCCCGGGACGAGACGCGGGTGGACGACCGGGTCGCCGAGGAACTCGAGGAGGCCTTCGCCCGGGACGAGCGCCGCGCGGCGCGCGTGCCGACCGAGCGCGTGCGGGCCGCGGCATGAGCGGGCCGGCCGACGGCCGCGGCGCCGCGCGCTCGCCCTGGCTCCCGCCGGAGCCGGGGCGGGCCGAGGCCCCGCTGCGCCTCTACTGCCTGCCGCACGCCGGCGCCGGGCCGCTTGCGTTCCTCGGCTGGGAACGGGCGCTGGCCCCGGAGATCGACCCGGTGCCGCTGTGCCCGCCCGGGCGCGAGCGGCGCTATTGGGACCCGCCCTACTGCGCGCTGCCGCCGTACGTCGCGGCCCTCGCGGACGTGCTGCGCGAGGACGCCGACCGGCCCTACGCGCTGTTCGGGCACAGCGTCGGCGCGCTCGTCGCGTTCGAGCTCGCCCGCGCGCTGCGGGCGACCGGGGCGCCGGATCCGGTGCACCTGTTCGTCTCCGGGCGCATCGCCCCTCAACTGGCCGACCCCCGCCCGGCGCTGCACACTCTGCCGGACGACGCGCTGGTGCGCGAGCTGGTGCGCTTCGGCGGCCTGCCCGAGAACGCGCTGCGCAGCCCGGAGATCCTGGACCTGGTGCTGCCGGTGCTGCGCGCGGACCTGGCCGTGAACGAGACCTACCGCCACGTGCCGCAGCCCCCGCTCGAGATCCCGGTGACCGTCTTCGGCGGGGCCGCGGATCCGAAGGTGGAGCGGGACGAGCTGTGGGCCTGGCAGGAGCAGGCGGCCGGCTTCTTCGAGGTCGTCCAGTTCGAGGGCGGCCACTTCTTCACCCGGGACCGGCGCGAGGACCTGCTCGCCGCGATCGCCGCGCGCCTGGTCGCGGTCCGGGCATGAACCCGGGCGCGCCCGCCGCGCGGTCCGCGGGGGCCGGCGCGCCCGCGTGGCACGCCTGGCCCGCGCGGGCCGCGTGGTCGCCGCCGCGGCGGGGCGAGGTCGACGTGTGGCGCATCGCCACCGGCGGCCCCCCGCCCGGCGGCTTCGCCGGCCTGCTCTCGGCGGCCGAGCGGCGGCGGGCGGCCGAGTTCGCCGCCCCGGCCCTGCGCGACGAGTACGTGCTCGTACACGGCGCGCTGCGCACACTGCTGTCCCGCTACACCGGGCAACACCCCGCGACGCTGGGCTTCACCGCGAACCGGTACGGCAAGCCGCTGCTCGCGGCCGCGCGCCCCGGCGCGTGCCCGCCGCGCTTCAACCTGTCAGCCACGCCCGGCTGCGCCCTGCTCGCGGTGTGCCCGCGGGCCCGGGTGGGCGTGGACGTCGAGCTGATCCGGGAGGTCGCGCACCCGGCCGCGCTCGGCGCCCGGTGCGCGCTCGACCTGCCCGCGCTCGAGCCCGGAGAGCGCGCCGAGGACTGGTTCTTCCGGGCGTGGACGGCGAAGGAGAGCTGCACCAAGGGCCTGGGCACCGGCCTGCGGGCCCCGCTGGACGAGGTCCGGGTGCGCCTGGCGCGCGACGGCTCGGTCCGGGCCGAGCGCGCCGGGCGACGGCTGCCGGGCTGGTCCCTGTACCCGCTGGCGGTGGGCGGGCGGTACGCCGCGACGCTCGCGGTCGGCACGGCGGGGACGGCGCGGATCCGCCGGTGGGACTGGGCGTCGCGGCCAATCGACGAGGAGAGGAACCATGGATCAGAGCTTTGACTACGTGGTGGTCGGCGCCGGGGCGGCCGGGGCGCCGCTCGCGGCCCGGCTGAGCGAGGACCCGGACTGCGCGGTGCTGCTGCTGGAGGCCGGGCCGCCGGACGCGCACGCCGCCATCGGCGTGCCGGCGATGTTCACCGGCCTCTTCGGCTCACCGGTCGACTGGGCCGACCGCACCGAGCCGCAGCCGGGCCTCGGCGGGCGCCGCGTGTACTGGCCGCACGGGCGCACCCTGGGCGGCTCGACGTCCATCAATGCCATGATGTGGGTGCGCGGGCACGCGGCCGACTACGACGAATGGGCCCGCCTGGCCGGCGACGGCTGGTCCGCGGCGGCGATGCTGCCGCTGCTGCGCGCGATCGAGGACACCGAGGACGCCGGCGCGCACCAGGGCGCCGGCGGCCCGATGCCGGTGCGGCGGCTGCTCGACCCGAGCCCGCTGACCGCCGCGTTCCTCGACGCCTGCGGGCAGGTGGGGCTGGCGCGCGCGGACTGCGCGAACGAGCCGGACCCGGAGGGGGTGACGGCGACGATGGTGACGCAGCGGGACGGGCGGCGCTGGTCCACCGCGGACGGCTACCTGCGGCCCGCGGCGCACCGGCCCAACCTCGTCGTGCGCACCGGGGCGCAGGTGCACCGGATCCTGCTCGCCGGCGGTCGCGCGGTCGGCGTCGAGTTCCGGGCCGAGACGGGGATCGAGCGGGTCGCGGCGCGCGCGCAGGTGCTGCTGTGCGCCGGCGCGATCGACTCCCCCAGGCTGCTGATGCTCTCCGGCATCGGCCCGGCGGACCGACTGCGCGCGCACGGCGTCCCGGTGGCCGTGGACGCGCCCGAGGTCGGCGAGAACCTGCGCGACCACCTGCTCGCCCTGCTGGCGGTCGGCACCCGCGAGGGCCGCCCCTCGCCGCTGCGCAGCGCCCGGGCGCTGGCCCGCTACCGGGCCGAGCAGCGCGGCCCGCTGACCTCGAACCTGGGCGAGGCCTACGGCTTCGTGCGCAGCGACCCCGCGCTGGCCCACCCCGACCTCGAGCTCTTCTTCGCCTCGGCCCCCTTCCTGGACGAGGGCCTGCGCCGTCCGGGGGCCGACGGGCTGTCGGTCGGCACCGTGCTGCTGCGCCCGCGCAGCAGCGGCCGGATCCGGCTCGCCGGCGCCGACCCGGAACTTAGGCCCCTGATCGACCCCGGCTATCTCGCCGACCCGGCGGACGCCGCGGCCCTGGACGCGGGCCTCGCCCTGTGCGAACGGATCCTGGCGGCGCCCGCGCTGCGCGGGCTCGTCGGGGCGCCGCTGCAGCCTGCGGGCCCGGCCGGGCCGGAGCGGCGCCGGGCGGCGATCGCGGGCGCGCAGTCGCTCTACCACCCGGTCGGGACCTGCCGGATGGGCCTCGACGAGGGCTCGGTGGTGGACCCGCAACTGCGGGTGCGCGGGATCGAGGGGCTGCGCGTCGTCGACGCCTCGGTCATGCCGAACCTCATCCGCGGGCACACGCAGGCCCCTTCCATTGCCCTCGGCGAGCAGGCCGCCCGCCTGATCAAACAGGCGGGCGGCGCGGCGCGCTGATCAGGCCGGCTGCTCGGCCAGGCTGGTCGGGTGCGCGGCCAGGGCGAGGCCGAGCTCCGACCGGCCGCTCACGCTGAACTTGCGGTAGGTGCTGGTCAGGTGCTGTTCGACGGTGCTGACGGTGATGAACAGCCGGGCCGCGATATCCCGGTTGGTGAAGCCGAGCACGGCCAGCTCGACCACCCGCTGCTCGGCCGGGCTGAGCACCGCGGCCGCTGACGCGCCGCCGCCCGGGCGCTCGTCCGGCTCGGACCGGCCGAGTTCCGGGCCGAGTGCGGTGCCGAGCCGGCGGGTCAGCGGCTCGGCACCGCACTCGGCGGCCACGCTCCACGCCCGGCGCCCGATCGCCCCGGACCGGCGCGGGCCGCCGAGCTCGTGGCACACCAGCGCCAGTTCGCACAGCGTCTGCGCGAACTCGTAGCGGTCGTCGACCGTGCGCAGCACCTCGGCCGAGCGGCGCAGCAGCGTCGCCCGGCGCTGCGTCCCGCACGAGCGGGCGAGCACCCGCAGCGCCATGCCGTAGGCGCGCGGCGACTCCTGCTGGCCGTGCCGCGTCAACTGGTCGCGCAGCAGCGGCCTGGCCGCCTCCGGCGTGCCCGCGCGCAGGCGCACCTCGGCCAGGTCCACCCGCCACGGGATCAGGCCCGAGATGTCGAGGTTCCACCGCTCCATCAGCTCGCCGCAGAGCACGAAGTCGGCCTCGGCCTGGTGCAGGTCCCCCGCAGCCAGCTCGCACCGGCCGCGCGCCCGCAGGTAGCGCAGGCCGAACGTGGACTCGAACAGCCCGTCGGCCACCGGCAGCGCCAGCACCCGCCGCGCCTCGGCGAGCCGGCCCATCGCGGTCAGCGCGTCGACCATGCTCGCGAGGCAGCCGCCCACGGCCACCCCCCAGGAGCGGGCGGGCAGCAGGTCCATCGCGGCCTGGGCGTAGGAGACGGCCTCGGGCAGGGCGCCGAGCCGCAGCGCGAGTTCCGCGCGGATCGCCAGCAATCGCGCCTGCCGGCTCGGCGCCTCGCTCTCGGCCGCCTCCCGGATCAGCGTCTCGCAGGGCGCCACGGCCCGGGCCGGCTGGTCGGCGTAGGCGAGGGTGAGCAGCGCCGACTCGACCGCGTCCATCGTCATGCCGTCGAGGTGGATGCCGCGCAGCACGCTCTCGGCCTGGTCGGCCGCGGACGCGCGCGGGCCGCCGGAGAGCACGTGCTGCAGGGCCGCGGCGGCGTCGAGCCGGCGGCGCAGCTCGATGTCCGACGCCCCGGCCGGGCCGAGCGCCACCGGTTCGGGCACGTGCTCGAGCACCGGGCCGTAGGCGCAGCGCAGCCAGGGGCGGGTGGCCTCGAGCTCGGCGGCGACGTCGGGGCGGGTGAGGGTTCCCGCGGCGGCCAGCGCGTCGAGGATCTCGCCGGCCTGCTTGAGCCCGCCGTGCCACAGCAGCGCGCGGGTGAGCACGAGCGCGTCGCCCCCGGACAGGTGCCCGGTCCTGGCCGCGTCCACCAGCCCGGGCAGCAGCAGCCGGGAGACGCCGGGGTTGCGCCGCCATTCCGCGCGTACCAGGGCGAGGCGCAGCTTGGCCGACTGCGCCTCGTCGGCGCACGCGGCGCAGGCGAGTTCGAGGTAGGCGACGCCGAGCCCGACGTGCCCGGCCGCGAGGGTGACCCGGGCGGCCTCCTCGAGCACGGACACCGCCCAGGACGGCGGCTCGGCCTGCGCCGCGCGCAGGTGCCCGGCCACGACGACGGCCGGGCGCCCGACGTCGTAGGCCGCACGCGCCCGGGCGAAGTAGAGCCCCGCGCGCCGCGGCGCGGGCAGCGCCTCGAGGATCGCCGCCCGGGCCGGCGGGTGCAGCCGGCCGTGCGCGACCAGGCCGGCCGCGGTCAGCTGGGCCAGATCCCGGTCGTCGTGCCCCGCGACGCCGAGCCGGGCGCGGGCGTCGCCGGACCCGGCGTCGACCGCGATCTCCTGCGCGGACATCAGCATCTGCGTTCCGCCGCGGCGCAGGCAGATGAGCACCGCGCGGGCGTATCCGGCCCCCGGTTCGAGCGCGGCGGCCGATGACGCGTCGTCACCCGCGCCCGGGTCCGCCGGCCGCGCCGGCAAGTCCTGCGCCAGCCCGGCGAGAAGCAGGGGGTTGCCGCCGGTGACCGCGAGCGCGGCGGCGACCAGGGACGGCGGCACGGGCCGGCCGGCCGGTCCGGCGAGCATCCCCGCGACCGCCGGGGCCGACAGCGGCCCCAGCTTCACCTCGCGGCAGTGCGGCAGGCTGAACAGGTCCACCAGCAGTCCGCCGTCGCCGGACGGCGGCGGGTCGGCGTGCCCGAGCACCGCGACGATCCGCGCCGCGCGGATGCGCCGCAGCAGGTAGCCGAGGCAGGCGAGCGACGCGGCGTCCGCGTGCTGCGCGTCGTCGACCACCAGGGCGACCGGTGTGCGGCCGCCGACCTCCAGCACCAGCGCGCACAGCGCGTCCGCGACCCGCACCACGGCCGGGTCCAGCGGGCCCGCGGTCGTGCGCGTCGGACGCACCGCCACCTTGCGCTCGGCCTCCTCCAGCGCCGCCCTGAACCCGGCGCGCGCCCGCTCCGGCAGCCCGGCGCACAGGGCGAACTGCGCGGCGAGCCCGAACACGAGCTCCCCCTCCTCGGGCGCCGAGCCCAGGCGCACGGGCAGGCAGCCCGCCGCGGCCGCCGCGTCGGCGAACGCGTCGAGGAGCGTGCTCTTGCCCATGCCCACGGCGCCGCTCACCAGCGCCACCCGGCCGCGCCCGGCGACCGCGTCGTCGAGCAGCCCGGACAGCGCCGCGAGTTCGTCCTCGCGCATCAGGGCCGTCATGACCCGACCTCCGCCGCCTCGGCCGCCGCCCCGCGCGCGCGGCGGGCCTGCGCTGCGGCGACCGCGCGGCGCGCCGCGTCGACCGGGTCGTCGGCGACCCCGGCGCCCCACACGGTGCCCGCGCCGAGCCCGCAGGCCGCGTACGCGTGCACGGGTCCCGCCGCGTCCGGAGCGGTCCCGGCGGCCCCCGCGGCCACCGCGCAGCACTCGTACGCGTCGATCCCGACGGCCGCGAGCCGGGCCGTGAGGGCGTCCCCGTCCGCGCCGTCGAGGTCCCCCACCGCGCCGTCGAAGTAGAGCGCGGCCGGCACCGAGGGCGTCCACACCGGCGGGCACGCGCCCGGGACGAGGTACTCGCGCGCGAACCGGGCGCGCAGCCGATCCGGCGTCAGCTCGCCGCCGGCCCGCTCGGCCAGCGCCTGCACTGAGCGGGCGAACTCGCTGCGCAGCCCGCGCGGGATGCGCAGGCCGTACCAGGCCGACATCACGTACCCGACGCCGCCTTTGCCGGACTGGCTGTTGATCCGCACCAGGTCCTCGTAGCCGCGGCCCAGGTCCGCCGGGTCCAGCGGCAGGTACGGGATGCGCCAGGGCAGCTCGGCCAGGGGGATGCCGCGGGCGTGCGCCTCCCGGCGGGCCGCGTCGAAGCCCTTGTGGATCGCGTCCTGGTGCGAGCCGGAGAACGCGGTGTAGACCAGATCGCCCGCATACGGGTGGCGCGGGGAGACGCGTTCGCCGGTGCACGCCTCGACGACCCGGCGCATCCCGTCCAGGTCGGAGAAGTCGACGCCCGGGTCGATGCCGTGGGTGTAGAGGTTCAGGCCCATCGTAACCAGGCAGACGTTGCCCGCCCGTTCACCGCCGCCGAACAGGCAGCCCTCGACCCGCTGCGCGCCCGCCAGCACGGCGAACTCGCTGGCGGCCACGCCGGTGCCGCGGTCGTTGTGGGTGTGCACGGACAGGCACACGTGCTCGCGGCGGGAGAGGTTGCGGTCGAGCCATTCGATCAGGTCGGCGAACTCGTTCGGGCCGGAACGCTCGACGGTCGCGGGGAAGTTGAGGATGAGCTCGCGCCCCGCCTCCGGCTGCCACACGTCCATCACGGCCTCGCAGACCTCGAGCAGGAACTCGGGTTCCGTCTCGTTGGCCAGTTCCGGGGAGTATTCGAGGCCGAAGCCGCTGCCGCCGGGCAGCGCCTCGAGGTGCTTCACGGTCGAGCGCACGCCCTCGACCGCGAGCGAGCGGCACTCGTCGCGGGTCATCCCGAACACGACGGCGCGGAAGGTGGGGCAGGTGGCGTTGTACACGTGCACGGTGGCGCCCGGCGCGCCCTCGAGCGCGGCCACCGTGCTGGCGATGAGCTCGTCGCGGGCGGGCACCATCACCGAGATGCGCACGTCCTCGGGGATCAGCTCGTCCTCGATCAGGGTCCGGACGAAGGCGGTCTCGTCCCGGCTGGCCGCGGGGAAGCCGACCTCGATCTCCCGGTAGCCGCGGCGGACCAGGAGCTCGAACAGGGTGCGCTTGCGGTCCGGGGTCATCGGCTCGGCCAGGGCCTGGTTCCCGTCGCGCAGGTCGGTGGAGAGCCAGCGTGGCGCCCGGACCGGGCGCCGGGCGGGCCAGGCGCGGTCCGGCAGGTCGAGCCGCGCGGGGGGGCGATAGCGGCGGATACGATCGTCGATTAACATGTCCGCTCCAATCTGACTTCGTATGGAATGCGGTCGCGTCAGCAGGACACCGGCCGCCCGGCACTGATCACAATATGCTGCGAAACTCGATGTACCGGGCGCGCGCCCAAAGGTGGAGGGCGGCGGAATCGGAAGGTGTAGGCGCGCCATATCTTTCGCATCAGTTCCCTGGCTCGGTACGACGCCGGCTTGGTAGGAAGGAGCGTGGGCCGCACGCTCGAGGGGCGCCGCGCGGCCGGGGCCGAGGCGACGGGAGGATCCGGTGCGGGCAGTCGTACACGAGACGGGGGTGGCGCTGCGGCACTGCCTGGCGGAGTCGCGCCCCGTCGTCCAGCTCATCTTCCTGATGCGTTTCTGCGCGGGCGCGCTGCTCGGCATGCCGCACGCGGTCGGGCCGAGGGCTCCGGCCGGCACCCTCGGCTGGGCGGCGGCGGTGTTCGCCGTGTACCTGTACAACGGGATCACCGACCGGATCGAGGACCGGCGCAACGGCTCGGCCCGGCCCATCGCCCGCGGTACGCTGTCGGCGCGCTCCGCCGCGCTCGCGGTCGCGGCAGCGGCCGTGGTCGCGCTGGCCGCGGGGGCCGCGGTCGGGCCGGGCTGCCTCGCGCTGACCGCCCTGTTCCTCGCGGCGGGCTACGTCTACTCGGGGCCGCCGCTCGCCCTCAAACGCAGCTTCTACGCGGCCGGGCTGGTGGGGGCGGCCGGGGGCTTCCTGACCTACTGCGACGGGGCGCTGGTGTGGGGCGGGCGGCTCGACCCGACGCTGCTGCTGTTCGCCACGATGCTCTCGCTGTGGATGGGCGCGGTCGGCGGCGTGGCCAAGGACCTGCCGGACGTGCCGGGCGACCGGCTGGCCGGCCGGCGCACCCTGCCCGTCATGCTCAGCGAGACCCGCGTCCGGCTGATCGTCTCGGCCGAGGCCGGGATCCTGGCCGGCGCCTTCGGGGTCTGCGCCGCCCGCGTCCCGGTGCTGCGCGCCAGCGCCGCCGCCCTGGCCCTCGGCGCGGTGGCCGTGGTGCTGGCCACCGCGCTGCTGCGCGCCGACGCCGACCGCTCGCGACGCCGCAGCCCCTACCGCGCGTTCATGACCTCGCAGTACCTCAGCCACGCCGCGCTGGTCGGCTCGATCGTCATCGCGCGCCGGGCGTGGCTGGGCGGGTGAGCGAGCGGCATCGCAGCCCCCTGCCTCCTCCTCAGACCCCTGTCGCGTGCAGGCCGCCGTCGACGTGCACGATCTCGCCGGTGGTCATCGGGAACCAGTCCGACAGCAGCGCGATCACACCACGCGCGGCCGGCTCGGGATCGGCCACGTCCCACGCCAGCGGGGAACGCTCGTTCCACGTATCGGCCAGCAGGCCGAACCCCGAAATGGACTTCGCCGCCATCGATCCGATCGGCCCGGCCGACACCAGATTGCAGCGCACGTTCTTCTCACCCAGATACCGCGCCAGATAACGCGACGTCGACTCCAGCGCCGCCTTCGCCGGCCCCATCCAGTCATACTGCGGCCACGCCACCGTCGCATCGAACGTCAACCCCACCACCGCACCACCCCGCTCCATCAGCGGCAGACACGCCATCGTCAGAGCCTTCAGCGAATACGCCGAGACATGCACCGCCGTCGCCACCGACTCCCACGGCGTATCCAGGAACGCGCCACCGAGCGCGTCCGGCGGCGCGAACCCGATCGAATGCACCACCCCGTCGAGCCCGCCCAACTCGACACGCACCTTCTCAGCGAGCGCCTCGAGATGCTCGAGATTCGTCACATCGAGCTCAAGCACCCTCACCGGCTTCGGCAGGTTCTTCGCCACCCGCTCGGTCAACGTCGGACGCGGAAACGCCGTCAAAACGATCTCCGCGCCCTCCTCCTGCGCCAACCGCGCAACCTGGAAAGCGATCGAAGACTCCAGCAGCACCCCGGTCACCAGGACCCGCTTGCCATCGAGAATACCCATGCCTCAGTGCCCCATTCCAAGCCCGCCGTCGACCGGGACGACAGCACCAGTGATATACGCGGCCTCCGGCGAGGCCAAAAACGCGACGACGTCCGCGATCTCCTCCGGCTGCGCATAGCGGCCCAGCGGAACGACGCCCAGAATCTGCTTCCGCCGATCCTCCGACAACTCCGCCGTCATCGCCGTCTGCACGAACCCGGGTGCGACCACGTTCGCCGTGATCGAACGCGAACCCAGCTCCTGAGCCAGCGAACGCGCCATACCGACCAGACCCGCCTTCGACGCCGCATAGTTCACCTGACCCGGCGAACCCGACAAACCCACCACCGACGAAATGAAGATCAACCGGCCACGCCTCAACCGCAGCATGCCCTTCGCCGCACGCTTGGCCACACGAAAGGAACCGGTCAGGTTCGTATCGATGACATCCGTGAAGTCGCCCTCGCTCATCCGCAGCACGAGCGTGTCACGCGTGATCCCGGCATTGGCCACCAAGACCTCAACCGGGCCATGCGCGGCCTCGACCTCGGCGAAAGCCCGCTCCACATCCTCAGCGGACGTGATATCACAACGCACCGCCAGGACCGAACCGTCCCCACTCGCCTTGATCTCCGGCGCCTCGCCGGAACGGCATGCCACCGCGACCTTGTCACCGGACTCGGCGAACACGGCGGCAATAGCCAATCCGATACCCCGGTTTCCCCCGGTCACGAGAACTGACCTGCTCACGTTTGCGTCCTTCCCGTCGCGATGGACTCCAAGCCTCAAATTACCGGTTCACCCGCAGAGGTCTGTTGGCAAAGCAGTACAAAGAAATTCAGCGCGAATTGGCCCCACTGCTGCTTGGCGCACCCTCCTGTCGGCCGCGCCGATCCACCGTGCCGGTATGAGCCTGAACCTGCGCCGCTCCGCCCGCGCGATCATCCTCGACGAGAACGATCGAATCCTGCTCTGCCGGTTCGTCCTGCCCCACCGGGCAGTGCCCGCGCAGGCGGAGGCCGTGTGGGCGGCGCCGGGCGGGGGCATCGAGCCCGGCGAGGACCGGCTGACGGCCCTGCGCCGCGAACTACGCGAGGAGACCGGCCTGACGATCACCGCCGACCCGCCGCACATCTGGCACCGGGTGGTCGTCGCCGACCACGCGCCGGGCTTCGACGGCATCGTCAACGACTACCTCCTCGTCCGGGCAGGCCGTTTCGAGCCGCGCGGCGAGTTCACGCACGCCCGGCTCGCCACCGAGAACCTGGCCGGCTTCGCCTCGTCCCGACAGCTCCTCCAGCGACTGCCGGAATCTGAACCTCGAACAGACCCGAAGACGCTTCAAGCAGACTGCTGATTTCCAGCGGCCAAGCAGAGGCCGATACGGCCACGGCCACTTCGAGGCCGAACCGTTCTCCACCCTACGTAGTAGGAGGCTCGTACCAGTCGGCCGCGCTCACCCCGGCTTACGTCAACCCCGACACGCGCTAGCAATCCCCGCACGGCAAAGTAGCTCGGTCAGGGTTGGATGGGCGGCGGTGACTGGGGTTCAACGCGTACTGTCAGGGTCTTGTGAAGAGCGTCGTAGCTGCCCTCGGCGCCCATCATGGTGCGGCGAGCCCGCGCAGCAGGCCGGGCAGATCGGCGATCGAGTCGAGGGTGTGATGGGCGGTACCGGTCAGTCCCTCGCGCTCCTGGTCAGGGTACTTGCCGGTACGGACCTGGACGGTGCGCATACCGCAAGCGTGGCCGCCGGTGATGTCTGTTGTCGCGTCGTCGCCGACGACCACGCACGCGGCGGCGTCCACGCCAAGGGACGCGGCGGCGAGGGCGAAGAAGTCGACGGCGGGCTTGCCCAGCACCCGCGCGGGCACGCCGGAGGCGTATTCGAGGGCGGCGACGACGGCACCGGTGTCGATGTGATCGCCGTCCGCGCGCTTGAAATAGCGGCCTCGCTGGAGCGCGACCAGTTCAGCACCGCCCCGCACAGCGCGAAAGGCCTCGTCGAGGGTCGAGTAAGTCAGCGAGTCACGGCAGTCACCGATCAGGACGCGGGTGTAGGCGCTCTGGCCGGAATCCGGGAACACCGGACGCAGCGCATCTGAGACGAGCGCGTACACGCGCGCGCCGGGCGCATCGTCCACAAGCCGGCGCGCGGCGACGACCGGGGTGAAGATCTCGTGGAGCTCGATGCCGAGCCCAAAACCAGAGAGGTCGTCGAGGATCTGCCCAATCGTCTTGGAGTCGGTGTTGGTCAGAAACCGCAATCCCACGCCGAGAGCGCGCAGCTCGCCGAGAGCGTCGACAGCTCCGGGCACCGCGCTCCCAAAGGCGTAGAGGGTGCCTTCCAGGTCGAGCAGGACGGCCTTCGGAGCGGTGGGCGGAATAATCAACGACGTACTCTTTCTGGCGCCAGGTCGGGGCGGGCCGTGACGACGTGCGTGAAGGAGATCACCGCCTCGGCCAGGTAAAGGTCCGCCTCCAGCAGCGCCCCGGTCGCGCGTTCAAGCGCAGAGCTGACCAGCCCGGCCATCTCCACCAGGGTATGCCCGACCGAGTCGAGTGGGATCTCCCGCTGCCCGAGTCTCCGGGGCAGGCCGACCGCGTCAAGGGCGCTCGCTCTCGCTCGCGTCGCGGTTCTTCGGGCGCTGGGAGGCAGGGCAAGCGAGCGGCCTTCGGCCGCCCCTTGACCCGGGCGTCCTCTGGGCCCCGGACCCGATGGCAGCTATCAGGAGGGCCGGGGATTCATGGTCGGCAGGCGGGTGCCCTGGGTGCGGGCAAGACCGAGAGTGAAGCGTTAATCAATCAACGATTTTCAGGCCACGAATACAGATCTATGCCATTTTACCTGGCCTTTTTGCTTGATCCCCTTGTCTTAAGGTGCCATAATCAGGGTACCGAGTGGGGTTGACGGCCCCGGCTCGACTCCCTGAATCCGGCGCGTGCGCGGCTGCCTCGACGAGCGGCGCGCAGCCCGGCCACCGTGGGCCGTCATCCCCTCTTCTCATCGCGGCGCGACCGGCTTGTCCTGCGCCCGCACCTGTTCGCGCGCTCCGGGGCGGCGTCCCCGACGCGCGTACCCACATCCTCTTTCACCAGCGAAGGACACTTCCATGAGCATTGCCAAGCCCGAGAGCGAGCAGAGCGCGCCTGATGCCGCTCTTATCGCCGAGATCGACGCGATCGGCCAGCAGCCCGAGGCCGAACCGGCGCAGGACCCGACGACGCTGGACGTCGTCGCGGTCCGGCGCATTCCCCGCTCGGCCCTGGTGCGCAACCCGAACAACCCGCGCAGCACGAAGCGGGAGAAGGCCGATCCGGCCCTGCCGGCCAGCATCAAGGAGCACGGGTTCGACCCGCTGATCATCACCAGGACCGACGACCCGGCGAAGTACATGATCCTGGACGGGCACCGACGGATGGACGTGGCCGACCACTTGAAGGTCGAGACCGTCCCGTATGCCTTCGACCCGGCGCTCGCCGATGACCCGGTCGCCCACCACCTGATCGCCGCGATCACCTCCCAGCACAAGAAGCCGCTCACGGCCCTGGAGACGGCGACGGCGCTGTTCAACGCCGCCGGGGCCGGCGCGTCGAAGTCGCGCCTGGCCAAGGCCTACGGCAAGAAGCACGGGGCGGTGGAGCAGGCCCTGAAGGTCGGCAAGCTGCCGCAGACAACCCGCAGCGCGGCGGCGGCGTGCACCTACGAGTGGGACATCGCGGAGCTCGCCCACCTGGAGGAGTTCGCCGACGACGCGGATGCGACGGCCCGGCTGATGCAGGCCGCCGAGCTGAACCGGTTCAACTACCAGGTCGAGCGCGAGCGCGTCGAGCGGGACGAGCGCATACAGCGCGCGGCGATCCGGGCCGAGCACGAGGCCGCCGGAGTCACCGTGCTGGACGAGGCGCCGGACGGCGCAGTGCGCATCGCGCGGCTACGGGACGCCGCGACCCACACCGACCTCACCGACGAGCAGCACGCCGGCTGTCCCGGGCACGCGGCGGTGTTCGAGAGCTATGGACGGGTGCGCACCTCGTTCTACTGCCTGGACCCGGAGGCCAACGGGCACGAGGACCAGTGGGCGGGCACCGCACGGCAGACACCCAAGGTGCAGGACAAGGCCGCCAAGCGGGCGGTGGTGCGCGGCAACAAGGACCACACCGCCGCGCAGAAGGCCCGCGAGACCTGGCTGCGCGGACTGATCTCCGGCGCCGGGAGCCTGGAGAAGGACAAGCTCGACAAGATCTCGCGCTTCACCACCCTCGCCGTGCTCAACGCCGCCGACCCGGTCCGGAAGTTCACCGCCGCGATGAGGCGCGCGGAGCTTCAGGCCGATCTGCTCGGGATGAGCGCGAGCAAGCCCGAGGACTTCGGGCAGGCCGTCGCCTCGGCCAGCCCCCGGCGCCTGATGATGCTCCAGTTCGCGGTCGTGGCCGCCGCCTACGAGAAGGCCATGACCAAGGACTCCTGGCGCACCGACCAGCCGCCGTCGGAGTACGGCGGCTCCGACCACAAGCACGCCCGCGTCTGGCTGGAGTTCTGCCAGGAGGTCGGACACAACCTCTCCCCGATCGAGGCGGCGATCGTGGCCGATCAGCCGTACACCCCGACCGACCTGCCCGCCGCAGCGACGGGGATGCTGACCGGCGAGCAGGACGCGCAGGGCGAGGAGGACCGGGACGAGACCGCCCCGGCCCCGCGACGACCCCCGGGACGAGGACGCCCCCGGCCAGGACAAAGCGCAGGGCGAGGACGGCCCGGACGGGCCGGAGGCCGAGGCGGCGGACGCCGCCTAACGGCGCGCCGGCCCCGGGTCGCCCGCTGCGGGCGCCTCGTGCCGTCTGGTCCCTCGATGTGCCGCGTCCGGCGCCCGCCGCCGGGCGCGGCCCCTCCCTCTCTCTTCGCAAGGAAAGCTTCGTGTATCAGTTCTTCGAGATCCTTCCCGGCGACGGCCCGGCACGGATGTACCGGCCCGCGCAGCCGATCTCCCTTCAGATCGTGGTCGCCCTGCTGGGCACCAGCCGGATCGTGGTCACCGGCACCGACCGGCTCGGCCTGCTCTTATGGATCGACGCCGACGCGCTGGACGACGGACGCGAGCCGAACCCGCGCGCGAGCGCGGTGGCCCGCGCCGTCTTCCGGTCCCAGGCCGCCGCCGTGTGCGGCCCGCTGGTGATCACCGGCGGGAGCGCCGAGGAGCCCGCCGCCCTCGGCCCGGAAGAGGCCGACGAGGCGTACTCCTAGCTGTTCGACCTGGAGTCGGCCAGGGCGGCGGACGGCGGGCGCCTATGACCGCGCCCGTGCTGCGGGACGGCGCCGTCCCGAGTATGACAAGATTCTCATTCGGCATGGGCCTGGATTCGGCGTGTATCGCCCTGCGGTGGCTGGAGGAGCCCGACAGCCGGGACGGGATCGACCTGGACTCCGTGACGCTCACGGTCGCGATGACCGGGGACGAGTGCGACGAGACGCGCCGCATGATGGAAACACATTTACTCCCGAGGCTTCGGGAGCACCGTGTTCGACTGGTCCAACTCTCGCGCGCGAGCCAGTCCGGCGGATACGTCGTGCTCGACGACTCGCGCAGCCCGCGCCGGATGGTCATGCGCGGGCCGTGGAAGCTCTCGGACGAGCACACCGCCGCCGGAACCGCGCCCCAGCTCTCCTCTCATCTGTGCTCGATCCGTTCTAAGGCGGAGCCGGTGGACTGGTGGGCGGCCGACGAGTACGGCGACCGGCCGGTGTTCCACGTCGTGGGCTACGCGGCCGATTTATGGCGCTGGTTTGTGATCTGCCCGTTGTCCATCCGAGTCCGGGAGCCCCGCAGCCGCGTTCGAGGTCCCCCGGCTGTCGTCTCCGCTTCGGTGTGGAGACCAGCCGGGGGTACTGAAGCC
>FSXZ01003017.1_pt1 | contig 46308 bp, 34 predicted proteins | sample 1638121 | NCBI WGS metagenome assembly FSXZ01 (sample SAMEA3914788, study PRJEB12502) | metagenome | biome: forest; material: soil | place: Canada | collected 2011-07-03 | depth 0.1 m
GAGCTGCCGGCCCGGGCACCCGCGGCGAGGCCTGAGGAGACGAGGTGTGACGACGCCCCCTGTCACGCCGTCACACCTCGAGGCCCACTGATGATTCTGGTGCGCCCGTGCGGCCCTGGCCCGTTTCCCGCACAAGTCCGCACACGGCCCTATTCCCGCGCTCCGCGCCGATGCGGCCTGACGTCGGTGAGCAGCGTGACGACGATGCCGATCAGGCTGCCCACGAGCGTGTCCACGAGGCGTTCGCCGATCAGCGTGTTCGCGGTGGCGTTGCCCGGCAGCGAGGTGATCAGCAGGGCCATCGGCGTGACCCAGACGGTGCCGAGCCAGTAGTTGGCGGTGATGAAGACCTCGATGGTGACGCCGCAGATCAGCACGAGCGTCACCAACACGAGGTCGCTGTCCTTCGCCGGCTGGTCGAGGATCGCGAACACGGCCAGACCGAGCAGCGTGCCCACGGTGCGTTGCATCGCGCGCTGGCCGTGCTGGACCCGGGTGCCCACGAACACCGCGGCTGCCGTGACCATCGCCCAGTACGGCCGTCCGACGCCGAGCAGTTCGGCCGTGTATCCGGAAACGGCGACCCCGACCAGGCAGCGCAGCGCGGGCCGGAGCAGTTCCGGATCGGCCTCGACCGGCGGGTCCCGGGGGGACCAGGCGCGCCGCCCGCCTCTGCTGTGGTAGAGCGCCGGGGTGATCACGACCGCGCAGGCCGCGACGGCGCACAGCGCGAAGGTGAGCCAGCGCTCCGGCAGCTGCCCCACCGGCACGCCCGGCGCGAACAGCACGCCGAGGTCGAGGAAGGCGAGCACGACGTGCCGGGGCGGGCCGACCCGGTACTTCTCACAGCCCAGTTTCTGCGCCGCCGCGAGCACGCTGCCGACCAGCACCAGCAGCGGGACGCCCGGGTGGGCGGCGGCCACCAGGCAGACCAGGACCAGCGACGCGGCCTGCCCGAGCGCGAGCCCGGACATCGTGCGCACCCGGGGCCCGAGGGCGAATTCGTGCCCGTAGAGCACCAGCATGGAACCGGTCAGCGCGTAGAAGGCCAGGTCCATCCGTCCGATGCCGTACAGGGTGTAGAGCACGGCGCCGTTCGTCACCAGCACGGCCAGGGCCCGCCGGTACCAGGTCGGCGAGATCCGGCCGACCTTCAGCCATTCCCGGGGGCTGTACCCGGCGGGCAGACTCCATCGCGACATGATCGCAGCGTAGACACGGCCGTCGGCGCACGCCGAGCCGCCACGCCCGCCCCTAGCCCCACCCCGCGCCCGGTCACACGGCCGCGCGCAGGATCGCCTCCATCCGGCGCAGGATCGCCTCGAGGTCACCGGCGTCATAGGTGGAGGAGTCGGTGCCGAGGGTGAGCGAGGAGGTCTCGCCCACGTGCCAGACGTCGAAGGTGACCTCGCCGGAGTAGGCCTCGCCGAATCCGGAGATGTCGAGCAGCTCGGTGGCCTCGGCCAGGCGTGCGATCGCGGCGCCCGGATCGTCGCCGAGCGCGGTCCCGGCCTCGGTCAGCCGGGCCGGGTCGATCGGCCGGATGTTGACGAAGTAGGCGTTGGCCGCGGACCGTCCGAGCGTGGCCGAGGCCTGATCGAGGGAAGCGGCGAACAAGTCGGGATCCCGGCGCCCGTAGCGCAGCGCGCGCAGCATCGCGGCCCCGGCCGTGCGGCACAGCACGCCGAAATCGTCCGTGCGCGTGTCCACCGCGCACAGCACCACCCCGACGAGGTGCGCGATCGCCTCGCGGGTCTGCGGGGTCTGCCGGTTGGAGGCGACCAGGTTGACCGCGCACTGATCGAGCCCGTCGTAGTCGGCCAGGGCCTTGCTGTAGGCGGCGAGCAGCACGGCCGCCGCGGTGACCCGGTGGCGGGCGGCGAGCAGTCCGAGGGCGGGGGCGATGACGTGGGACTTGAGGTTGACGAAGTGGTAGACGATGCCTTGCGGTTCTTCGCGCGGACCGGACAGCCCCGGCATCGGCGCGTTGCGCAGGGCGGCGCGGTCGTGTTCGTCCGCATCGCGGGCGTAGGCGCGTCCGGCCTCGCCGGCTTCGTACGCGGCGATCTCGCGCGGCTGCCAGGACACCCGCAGGTTCGCCTCGGGATCCGCGGCCAGCCGGGCGACGTGGCGCGCGACCGTCTCGGCGCCGACCGCGTCGGCCGCGCCGTGATGGAGCGTCAGGACCAGGTCGGTCGGCCGGTCCTCGACCGTGATCACGGCGAAGCGCACGGGCTGGTCCTCGAGCTGGAACCCGGGCCGGGCCATCTGCTCGGCGAGGTCCGCGAGCGCGTCGGTGTCGTGCGGGGTGTCGGCGGCGTACTGCTCCGCGACGACGCTGCCGGCCGCCAGCACCACCGGATCGCCGTACACGTCGCCGGCGCGCGGGTAGCGGCTGCGCAGGGATTCGCTGCGGGCGAGGACCCGGCCGATGGCCCGGGTGACGCTCGCGAGGTCGGGGGCGCCCTCGAGCGGCCAGACCATGCGGACGTTGACGTTGCGCAGGCCGTCGAGGTGCGGTGCGCACCGCTGCCCCAGCTGGAACCGCTGCGCCCAGGTGAGCGGGTGGCTGCCCGAGGTGGCGCCGTCGAAGTCGATGACGTGGCGGGCGACGTGGCGCAGCGGGCTCGGGGCGGCGGCGGGCTCTGCGGGAGCGGTCTCGTTGGTCTCGTCGGTGTTGTCGGTCAGGTCGGTCATGGGGCGCTCAGCTCGCGTAGGCCGCGGCCTGTAGGCCGTAGAGGTCGGCGTACCGCCCGCCGGCGGCGAGCAGTTGAGCGTGCGGTCCGGCTTCCACGAGCTTCCCCTTGTCCAGCACGAGGATCAGGTCCGCGCCCGCGACGGTGGAGAAGCGGTGCGAGACGACGACGGTCACGGCCCCGGCCCGGGCGGCGAGGTCCCGGGCGCGGGCCATGTAGTGCTGGAAGATCTCTTCCTCGCTCGGCGCGTCCAGCGAGGCGGTGGGTTCGTCGAGCACGAACAGCAGCGGACCCGGGCGCATGGAGGCGCGGGCCAGCGCGGTCTTCTGCCACTGCCCCTCGGACAGGTCCACCCCGCCGAGCGCCCGGCCGAGCTGCGTCTCCTGGCCCTGGGGCAGCCGGGCGACGAAGGTGTCCGCGTCGGCGGCGGTCAGGGCGGCGGCGGTGCGCTCGCGGTCCTCGACGTACGGGATGTCGCCGAGCCCGACCGTCTCGGCCAGCCGGGCCCGGTAGCGGCCGAAGTCCTGGAACGCGGCGCTGGTCGCGGCCCGCCAGCGCGCCGTGTCGAGGTCCGCCAGGGACGTGCCGTCGATCCGGATGGCGCCGGACTCGGGCCGGTAGAGCTTGGTCAGCAGCTTGACGAGGGTGGTCTTGCCGGATCCGTACTCCCCCACCACCGCCACGACCGAGCCCGCCGGCAGCAGGACGCTGACGTCGTCGAGTGCCGGGCGCGGGGCGCCGGGGTAGCGGAAGGTGAGGTTCTCCAGGGCGATACCGCCGGTCAGCGCGGTGGGCGCAGGCACGGTGCCGTCGGCCCTGGCGCGTTCGGCCTCGATGTAGTCGCGCAGCCAGAGGTAGGGTTCGACGACGCGGCGCGCGGCCGTGGCGGTGGTGGTGCCGCTGACGGTGGCCTGCACCGACTGCAGCAGCGTGACCGCGACGGTGATGGCCAGGACGATGTCGCCGGGCGATCCGTGTCCGTGCGCGACCCGGTAGACCACCGCGGCGAGTCCGGCGGTGAACCCGAGGCTGAACACCGTCCAGCCGGTCACCGTCCACAGCGACGCGGTGACCTGGGCGCGGGCCCGGGCGCCGATGGCCCGGTCCCAGGCCGCGGCCTGCCGGGTGGCCAGCTGCTCGCCCGCGCCCGCCACCCGCACCTCCTTGCCGGTGCCCGCCTGGGTGGCGAGGTCGAACAGATGCTGTTGCAGCCGGTAGGACTCGGCCGTCTCGGTCTCGGCCCGGCTCACCGCCCGCTGGCCGCGCTGGTCGAACCACAGCGGCGCGGCGGCGAAGCCGAGCAGCACGAGCAGCCAGGGGCTGACCGTGCCGAGCAGCAGCAGCGCCACGGCCAGCTGGGCGGCGCCGAACACGGCCATCACCCCGGCCCAGAAGCCGTTCATGATGCTCCAGGTGGACCCGGCCACGATCACCGTGCGGTCCAGGAAGTCGCCGCTCTCAAGGTGTTCGATCCCGTCCAGCGCGGCGATGTCCTCGTGCACGGCCGCGCTCAGGTCCAGCAGCGAGACCTTGTCGATGATCAGGCCCTTGATGTTGCCGCCGAGGTCCGCGGTCACCGCCGTCACCGCGTACGCCACGGCGGCGCCGAGCGCGGCGGCCACCGCCGTGCCGGCCCGGCCCTGGGCGCTGGCGTTGACCGCCGTGCGCAGGCACAGCGCCGTGGCCGCCACCACCGCGACCGCCGCGCTCTGGGTGAGCAGCAGCGCGAGGGTCAGGCCCGGCACCCGCCGCACCGACATCCGCAGCAGTTCGCGGTACAGGGCGAGGTGGCGGCGAGCGGAGTGCCGCGGCTCGGCGGCGGGTTCGGGCTCGGTCACGCGGGCTGCCATGGCGCGCCCTCTTCCTGCTCGGGGTCGACGCGGTCGTCGTAGCCGCGGGTGAAGCGCTCGGCCTGGATGGCGAACAGCTCGGCGTACCGGCCGCCGAGCGCGAGCAGCTCGTCATGGCCGCCGGTCTCGGTGATCCGCCCGTCCTCGAGCAGCACGATCCGGTCGGCCTGGCGGACGGTGGAGAGCCGGTGCGAGATCAGCACCACGCCCGCGTCGCGCTGGTGTGCGGCGAGCCGGTGGAAGACGTCGAATTCGGTGCGCACGTCGAGGTGCGCGGTCGGCTCGTCGAGCACCAGCAGCCGGGCTCCGGTGTGCACGGCGTAGAGCGCGCGGGCCAGCACCACCTGCTGCCACTGCCCGCCGGACAGGTCCACTCCGCCCGTCACCGCGCGCGAGAGCGGCGTGTCCCAGCCGGCCGGGAGCCGGCTGAGCAGCGCGTCCAAGCCGGCGTCGCGGGCGGCGGCGGCCAAGGCGGCCTCGTCGACCGGAATGCGCCCTCGACCGAGGGCGACGTTGTCGCGCACCGGCAGGTGGTACTTGGCGAAGTCCTGGAAGACCACGGATATCTGCTCGCGCCAGGCGTCGATCCCGGCCGGGCCGAGCGCCCGCCCGTCCGCCGTGATGCGGCCGCTCGTGGGCAGGTAGAGCCCGGCGAGCAGCTTGATCAGCGTGGACTTGCCGGCGCCGTTCAGCCCGACCAGCGCGAGCAGTTCGCCCGGCCGGATCTCGAGGTCGAGGCCGTCGAGCACCAGGCGTTCGGTGCCCGGGTAGCGGAAGCCGACGCCCTCGAAGCGGACCAGGCCGCAGGCAGCCCCCGCCGTCTGCGCCACGACTGCCGTGGCCGCCCCCGCCGCCGACGCGGCGTCAGGTGCGTTCCCCGGCACGGCCGCGGCGGGCCCGAGCGCCGCGCACAGTTCGTCGTACGCCAGGAGGCTGTCGGCCGCCGCGCGCACCGAGCGGACGTCCTCGCTGTACCCGAGCGTCTGGAACACCGACCAGGCCGCGGCGAGCACGGCCGTCTCCAGCGCGACCGAGGCGTGCCCGTGCGCGGTCCGGTCGGCCACGTCGGCGAACAGGATCAGCAGCGGCGTCGCGACCAGCAGGAACTGGGTCCACTCGTTGCGCAGCATCCGCACCGACATCGCCCAGATCGGCTCGAACATGATCAGCGCGTGCTGCATCATGCGCCCGAGCATCCACTCCCCGGCGCCGAACACACGCTGCTCCACCGCCGTGCCGGGCGTGAGCACCGCCTGCTTCCACACGTCGGCGTGCAGCCACTCGGGATTGCCGGCCCGCCACACCCGGGTGAACTGGTGCGCCTGTCGGTTGCGCAGGTACTGGTTGGCCAGCGCGGGCAGCAGCAGCAACGGAATCGGCCACAGCGCGTACCGGGCCAGCACGGCGCAGGATCCGATCAGCCCGGTCAGGCCCAGCGCCAGCCGCAGCTGCCCGAGCGCGCCGTCCGCCGGGGTCCGCTCGGTCCAGTTCTCCGGTTCGGCGCGCGAGAGCCGGATCAGGGCCTGGACGTCCGGGCGCTCGAGTGCCTCGATCGTCGGCGTGGTCGCGGCGAGCCGGGCCAGCCGCGCCCGGTGCGCGCCGTCGATCCGGGCCCGTGCCAGGTAGGTCAGCGGACCGGTCGCCGCGTCGATGACGTGCCCGGCCAGCAGCACCAGGCCGAACAGCAGCAGTGGCCCGAGTTCCGCGCCGAACACCGTCGCCGCCGCGTTCGACTCGGCCCGCCCCACCAGCGCCGCCATGGTCAGCGCCGTCGCGGCCGGCAGCAGACTCTTGACGAGCGCCAGTCCGGTGATCGCGATCAGCGGCCCGCGCCCGGCCGGGGCGAGCATGCGCAGCAGGGCGAGGCGCGGGTGCGCGGCGGCCGGTGACTTCGGGGCCTGCCGCGGGGGGCTCGGGGCCGCGGCCGCGGCGCCGCTCACGCGTCCGCCTTGCGGGTGAGCAGGCGGGCCAGATTGCCGGACAGGATCATCGTCTGCTCGCGCCGGCGTACCCCGGCGAAGACCTCGGACCCCTCGGTCACCTCGCGCACGAGCCGGGTGAGCCCGCCGGTCATCCGGTTCAGCGGCCAGTCCGTCCCGAAGATCATCTTATGGTTCAGCCCCAGCCGGAAGGCCCGGTTCAGGTGCGTGGGCCAGCCGTCCGGCAGCGCGGCCCCGGCGAACCCGCCGAGGTCCAGGTGCACGTTCGGCCGGTGCAGGGCGAGGTCGGCGCACACGTCGAGGTAGGTGACGGCGCCGTGCCCGAGGATGAACTCGACCCCGGGGAACTCGCGCGCGGCCCGGTCGATCAGCATCGGATGCGCCGGTTCGAAGTCCAGGCTGCGCACGGTCGGGCCGGTGTGCACGAACACCGGCAGCCCGCGCGCGGCGCAGATCTCGTAGTACGGGAACAGCCGCTCGTCGCTCGGGCTGTAGCCGCACGGCGGGTAGAGCTTGAGCCCTTCGAACCCGTACTCCGTGACGGCGTGTTCGAACGCGGCGATGCCGTCGGCGCCGTGCCGCGGATCGGCCCCGATGAACACCCAGAAGCGACCCGGGTGGCGCAGCCGGATCTCGTGGTGGCGCCGGGCGATCTCCTCCGGGTTCAGCGCGCACTCCATCCGCTGGCTGAAGTCCGGCACCATCAGCACCGAGCGGGCCACCCCGGCCGCGTCCATCTCGGCCACCAGCGCGTCCGCGTCGTGGTCCTGGTGCTGAGCCGCGTACGCGTCGACGAGGCGGTCCAGCTGCGGCGCGGCGCCCTGCGCTGCCAACGCCCGGTGCACCGTGGCGGCGACGTCCTCCATGAACTGACGCGGGATGAAATCGGTGGAGGCGACGTGGCAGTGCCCGTCGTAGACCAGGGGCGTTCTCGCTTCCTGCGTCATCCCGCGGCCTGCCGCTGCACGAACGTCCCGACCAGCGCGCGGACCGTCACGTGCGCGGTCGGGTCGAAGGACTCGAAGTCGAACTTGACCCCGGTGCGCTCCTCGAGGAACGCGATCATCGCGACCAGGCCCATCGAGTCGAGCAGCCCGGACGTCATCAGGTCCGTCTCCGGTCCGGGCGCGGCCCCCTCGCCCTCGGTCCAGTCGGCGATCCAGGCGAGGAGCTCGTCCTCGAGGGCGAGGTGCTGCGGTTCCGGGCTCACCGGCTGCCTCCAGTCAGAGCGAGGGCGGTACCGCCCATGATCAGTCGTCGATGTGCGGGTTTGACCCCGGCCAGCACGCCCGCGCTGTCGCGGAACGCGCTGATCAGGCCGCCGAGGGTGTGCGTGAGCCGGTGCGCGGACCAGTCCGTGCCGAACAGGATCTTGTGATTGACCCCGCGCCGGAACAGGCTCGCCAGATGATGGCTCGACCCCTGCGGGTCCAGGGCCCCGGCGTACCCGGCGATGTCGAGGTAGACGTTCGGCCGATGCCGACACAGGTACGCGGCCTCCTCGACGTTGCGCACCCCGCCGTGTCCGAGCACGAAGTTGACGCCGGGGAAGTCGCGGGCCGCGTGGTCGACCAGCAGCGGGCTGCCGTAGCTGTAGTCGAGGCTCTGGTACGCCGGGCCGGTGTGCGTGAGCACGGGCAGGCCGCGCGCCGCGCAGATCTCGTAGTACGGATACAGCCGCCGATCGCTCGGCGAGTACCCCGCCAGCGGGTAGAGCTTGACGGCCTCGAACCCGTACGCGTCCACGCAGTGTTCGAGCAGCGCCGGGCCTTCCTCGCCCGCGCGCGGGTCCACACCCCAGTACACGCCGAAGCGCCCCGGATGCCGGCGCCGGACCTTGTCGTGCAGCGCGGCCAGCGCCGGCCGGTCCAGCGCGCACTCGGCGACGTGCGAGAAGTCGGGGATGACCAGCATCGTGCGGTCCACCCCGGCCCCGTCCATCTCGGCGACGAGGCGGTCCGCATCGTGGTCCTGATACAGCCCGGCCACCCGCCCCCGGATCGTCTCGTACGCCGCCGGCGCACCCGACCCGGTCAGCCGGGCGTGCACGTTGCGCGCCTGCTCGTCGATGAACCGCGCGGGCACCGCCAGATCGCTGGCCAGGTTCACGTGCGCGTCCACGGTCGGGGAGGCGGGTTCGCTTTCGGGTGCCGGGGCGGCTTCGTCGGCGGGTGCTGGGACGGGCTCGGGTGGGGCGGCCGTCACAGGGCCACCGCGTCGGCCGCGCGTTCGGCGAAGTGCGCGGCGGCGGCCGGACGCGAGAGCTTCATGTTCGCCGTCAAGAACGCCCGGTCACCGCCCAGCGGCTGCTCGCGCAGGACCACCGAGGCGATCCGCTGGTACGGCTCGAGCCGCGCGTTGACCTCGCGGATGCGCTCGGCCACGGCGTCCGTCGCACCGGCCGGCTCGCCCGCATCGCCCGCGGCGGCCGCCGTGGCCGGGTCCGGGGTGACGATCGCGCCCAGCACCGCCCCGCGCGGCCCCGGCACGACCACGAGTTCGAGGATGCCGGGCGCCCCGGCGAACAGCGCCTCGATCTCGGCCGGGTGCACCTTGCGCCCCGAGCCGAGCGCGATCAGGTCCTTGCGACGCCCGAGCAGGGTGAGGAACCCGTCCTCGTCCAGCACGCCGAAGTCCCCGGTCGCGATCGCGCCGTCGGGCCGGAAGGTCTGCGCCGCGATCTCCCCGTCCACGCCGAAGTAGCCCAGGCTCAGCGGCGCGGCCCGGCGGATGTGCAGCTCGCCGTCCGGCTGGAACTCCACCGACTCCGGGTCGATCAGCCGGCCCACCGCCCCCACCCGGTGCCCGCCGTCCTCCTCGGTGTTCCAGGCGATCATGCCGCTCTCGGTCATGCCGTACGCCTCGAGCAGCTTGATCCCGGCGGACCAGTACGCCTCCAGCACGCTCCGGCGGATCGGGGCCATCCCGGTGATCATGAACCTGACCTTGCCGCCGAGGAACTCGCCCAGGCTCGCCCCGCCGCCGGCCTTGCCGAACAGCTGCAGCACGGCGTCGTAGAAGATGGGCGGCCCGATCACGAAGGTCGGCGACTCGGCCCGCAGCGCGCCGAAGACCCGCTGATAGGGCGCCAGGACCAGATCCGCGCCGGTCCACAGGCAGCAGTAGACCGAGAGCCGCTGCTGGTAGTTGGCCAGCGGCAGGAAGATCAGGTGCCGGTCGGCCGCGCTGATCGGGAAGCAGTCCAGGAAGCGGTTGATCACGTACTCGGTGCCCGGCCCGGAGATCCGCAGACCCTTGAGCCCGCCGGTGGTCCCGGACGAGTAGACCAGGCTGTGCAGCCCCGCCTCGTGCGCGACGCGCGCCCCGGCCCGCGCCGCCCGCCCGTCCAGCGGCGCCGCCGTGGCCACGACCCAGCCCGGGTCATCCGCGCCCGGCTGGTCGGTGACGAACAGGGCCAGCCCGTGCCGCTCGCCGAACTCGTCGAGGTCCCCGAGCGGCAGCTCGTCCGGCAGCGCCTGCAGTACCGCGCCGACGCCCAGCGCGGCGAGGTCCCAGACCACCCAGTCGATGCCGTTGCGGGCCCGGATGGCGATGACGTTGCCCGCCACCACGCCCGCCTTCTCCAGCTCCGCCGCCCGCGTCGCCACCCGCTCGGCCAACGCGGCGTAACTCAGCTCGGTGCGGGCGCCCGCCGTGTCGATCTCGATCAGCACCGAGCTCGTGTTCTGGGCGTAGCGGTCGGTCAGCTCACTGAGTTTCACCGGAAGCTCCTGGGCAGAAGGGGTCTCGTCATCGTTGACTGCGGCTGCGTGGTCGTGTTCGTGGTCGTCTTCGTGGTCGTCTTCGTCGCCGTCCTGGTTGAACCGATCGCGCAGCCGCGTCACCAGCTCGTCCAGCCGCGACGCCGCGAAGTGCCCGATCCGCCCCCCGAGCAGCTCTTCGTACGGCCCCGTGCCGGTATCCCAGTCCACGAACACCTCGACCTCGCAGCCGCCGTCGGGCCCGGTTCGCGCCGAGCGCACCTCCACCCGGCGCTCCAGCCGCGCCCACAACCAGTCCGGCCGCGCCCGCAGCACCACGCCGTCCTCGGTCGGCTCCGCGACGTCCGTCCACACGACGTCGTCCTCGCCGACCACTCCCGCGAACTCACCCTCCGCCGCGCCCGCGCGCTCGGGGTGCCGCGCGAACGGATCCAGCAGATGGGGGTGCGCGGCGAGCAGCGTGCGTACGTCGTCCGCGTCGACGTCCAGCGACACCGTCCGGCGCACCGGCCGCGTCGGCGCCTGCGGCTGGACGGCGGTAGCCTGCACGTACGCGTCCGCCTCGGCCACGACCTCGGCCAGAATGCTCAGCCCACGCTCCAGCTCCTCAGCACTGATCACCATCGGCGGCTGAATGCGCACCACGGTGTCCTGGTAGAGCGAGTACGTGGAGGTCACCTGACGCTCCAACAGCAGCGCGAGCACGAGCCCCGCGCTCGCCTCGTCGCGCAGCTCGAGGCCGTGCATCATGCCGACCCCGCGATGTGCGGTGACCAGCGTCGGATGGGCCTGGGCCAGGGCGGCGAGCCGTTCCGTGATGACGGCGCCCTTCGCGCGCACCCCCGCCAGGAACTCGGGGTCGGACGCGATGGCGATCGATTCCAGCCCGACCCGGCAGGAGAGCGGGTTGCCGCCGAGGCTGGAGCCGAACGTGGACGGCAGAGCCTTCAGACAGGCCCACGCCTCCGCCGTACCCAGCACCGCGGAGATCGGCACGAGCCCGCCGCCGAAGGCCTTGCCCACGCAGATCAGGTCCGGTACGACGTCGAACTGTTCGAACGCGAAGAAGGTGCCGCAGCGTCCGAACGCCGTCTGCATCTCGTCCAGGATGAGCAGCGCCCCGGCCTCGGTGCACAGGCGGCGCACCTCGCGCAGGTATCCCGGCGGCGGCGGCACCACCCCGCCCTCGGCCTGCACCGGTTCGAGCAGCACGGCGGCCACGTCACCGGCGGCGAGTTCGCCGGCGAGGGCGTCGAGGTCGCCGAACGGCACCTGGGCGAAGCCGTCCATCAGCGGGCTGAAGACCGCCGCGTGCTCGGGGCGCCCGGAGGCGCTGAGCGTGGCGAAGGTCTTGCCGTGGAAGCAGTCCACCGCCGTCACGAAGCGCGGCTTGCGCGTCGCGGCCCGGGCCAGCTTCAGCGCGTTGTCGATACTCTCCCCGCCGCCGTTGGCGAGGTACGCGAAGGGCAGCCGCCCGCCGGTGAGCGCGGCGAGGCGCTCGGTCAGCAGGATCTGCTCCTCCTCGAACATGATCTTCGTACTGTTGAGCCGTCCGGTATCGAGCTGCTCGCGCACGGCGGCCAGGATGCGCGGGTGCGCATAGCCGAAAGACTGATTGCCGTACTGGTCGAACAGGGCCAGGAAGGCGCGTCCGTCCCGGTCCAGCACCGTCGAGCCGCGCCCCTCCCCCTGCACGCCGCAGCCCATGACGAAGGCCATCTTGGCGTAGGCCGGATGGTTGTGCGCCGCCTTCGCCTCGGCCAGTTCCTGCCGCCGCGTGCGCACCGGCCCGCCGCTCCGCGTCGCCGACTCGCTCATCAGACCTCTGCTCCGTTCACCCGGGCCCGGCCCGCTTGCTCGTGGTAGTCGTGGAAGAAGTAGCGCAGCAGATCGCCGCGGCGCCCCTCGACCTGCGCGCAGCGACGTGCCGCGTCGGCCAGGTCGAGCAGGGCCACCACCGACAGCGGCGCGTCCTGGAAGCGCGCGTCGCGGTACGGCCGGCCGAGCGGCTCGAACCCGAGGTTCGTGTAGAACGCGTGCAACGCACCGGTCGCGTCGATGAAGAAGTCACCGAGGATATGCGTGGCCCCGAGCCTCGCGGCGCTGTACACCACGGCCTCGCGCATCAACCCCGTCGCCACGGCCCGCGAGCGCACGCGGGGCAGGGTGAGCAAGTGCCCGTACTCGACCAGCCGCTTGCCCGGCCGCACCGAGGCCAGATCCACCGCCTCCTCGCACGGCAGCCCGGTCGGCGAGTCGGCGATCAGCTTGATCGTCCCCACCGGCGACCCGTCGCTCTCGGCGAGCAGGTACACGGCTTGCTTGTCGAAGCGGTCGAAGGTCGTGGCCATGTCGGCCGCGTCGGCGAGCCGCCCCTGATCCTTGACGTACACCTCGTCCCGCAGCCGCAGCACCGCGGCCTTGTCCGCCGCGCTCTGCGCCGCCCGGAACGCCAGTTCAGGCACGATCCGCTCCCGACCTCGGGCGCAGCAGGCTGCGCAGAAAGTGAACGTAACCCGGGTGGTAATGCACCAACCGCGAACGCACCTGCGCGTGCAGCTGCCCGAGCCGCCCGATCGGCAGATTGGGCATCAGGTGGTGCTCGACGTGGAAGTTGTTGCCGTTGGTGAACCAGGCCATCAGCCGGTTCGACCGGATCGTGCGCGTGTTGGCGAAGGGATCGGGATCAAGCGTCTGACACCGGTAATGCTCGGGCAGCTCGACCAGAGCGTGCACCGGCCCTGCGACCAGCACCAGCGGCACCAGCCACTCCCACACCACCAAGGCCCGCCCGAACAGCACGGAGGCTGAGGTCAGCAGGAGGAGAAGCAAGGCGATGGTCCGCAGATCCCGCCGTATCCGCCGCGACGTCGCCGGAGACTCCCCCGGCAGGTCGGCCCCGCGCAGCGCCAACGACAGATCCCGAACGAACCGCGCGTAGTGCGCCGCCATCGACAGCCGCACCGCCCAAGCCCACCCCCGCGCCAACGACGACCGAACGCCGCCGGCCCCGGCACCGGCATCCGCCGCGTCGCCGTACTGATCCCCGTAATCAAAGAACTCACGATTGCGCGGCGTCCCCAGGTCCCGGTGATGCCGCAGGTGGGCAGCCCGGTAAGCGGAGTAGGCGATCAGCATCGGGGCCCCGAGCACCACCCCGGAGACCGTGTTCGCGCGACGAGACCGAAACCCGAGATGGTGCAGCGCCTCATGCTGCAACTCCGCCGCGTGCGCGAACATCAGCCCCAACAACAGCGTCCCCACCACCCGAGCGAGAACCGGCCCGCCCACCGCGAGCACCGCCCCCACACAGGTCAGCGCCAGACAGACGCCGAGCTTCAGCGCGAACGCCGCACCGCGCACCCGCGTATCAGGCCGCTCCAAGCCCCGCAGCGCCCGGGACCGGGCACTGCCCTGCTCGAGCAGCGGTTCCGGCACAGCCAATGCACTCTCCCGTCGTCATGGAGCAGTCGATCCATCGCCCGTCCGGCGCGCCGGACGACACAGTGCGTCTGTGCAAAAAAGGGCAGCACGAATCCACATCGAATGAACTAGTGAAATACTCAAAAGAGGCCTGACAAAGTGACGGCCGATGAGTCAATCAGATTTCGAAGCGCTTCGACCCTGCATGTCACGTACGATGGCATCGAACAAGGTTGCGGTCAAGAGCGTGTCCAAAACTGACCAAGAAGCGGCGTCCACCTGCGGTTTTCAAGGGTCTCCGCTACCTCGAAGCGCTTCGACTCCCCGTCCGAAACCCGCGTCCCCCGACCCGTTACGCCACCGAGAATCGCTTCTCATGAGACCGTCGCCCCCGCCGCCCGCTCCCTCGCCCCTCGTACCTCGTACCTCGGGAACTCAACCACGCACACCCACCGCGCGAAGCGGGCATCACCGGCTCCTGACGAACCAGCCACAGAACACGCGGCCCGTGCCTGTGGCTGTGGCCGGTGGCGACCAGATGGAGTGAGACGCGAGACGGGGGATCTGTCAGTTGATCTGGCTTCGCGGGGGAAGCGAGCATGCGGGAGGTCGCGTCGGGCGGAACGGTCGGGTACGTGGGATCGAAATCCAGGGCCGTCGCAACATCCCGCTCCACCCACGACTCACAGCCCACCTGCGACCGGGACGCCGCCGCCCAGTAGAGACCGGTGAAGTTCTTTCCCCCGAGCGACGGGAACGACCGTGCCGGCGCTCGACACCATCGACATCGACGAAGCCGATTTCGATGCCTGGGACATCCTCCAAGGGCGACGCTATAACCGCCGTCCCGTCCACCCGTGCCTGCGCCGCACCACGCCGTCCTTCTCACTGCGAGGGTGCACCACCGCGTGGACACCCGTGACAGAAATCCGGCTCAGCTACTCCCGCGTCACCGTCAAGCCGCATCGAAGGTCGTGCGGAACGCGGCCAAGTTCGGCTGGCCCGGCGCCTTGTCAAGGACCGCGAACACGATCCGCTCGAATACGCCCGCGAAGGTGTCGCCGAAGGTCAGGCTCCGCTGAAACGCGGCCGCGACCTGAGCCGGGTCGTTGCGGAACACGCCGCAGCCCCATGCCCCGAGGACCAGCGAGCGGCACCCGTGGCGGGCGGCCACGGCCAATACGCGTGCGGCACGCGCCGCCAACAGGTCGGGCAGGTCGGCGGCGTCAGCTGGCCTGTCACGAGCGATGACACCGGCGTTCGGGGCCGGACTGGTCAGGAATGCCACCTGGAACGGCGCTTCCAACAGTTTGTATCGCACGTCCCGGTACACCGGGACATCGGGCGAAAAGATGATCCGGTGGCTGTAGGCCGGGTCCTGCGAAGCCCGATGCGCAGCATAGTAGTCGGGGGCTCGGCGCAGGGTGGTGTAGAGCGCTGAAACCCGGCACAGATCCTCCTCCTGTGCTCGGGCGCCGCGCAGGTAGCCGCCGCCGGCGTTGCGCGCTGAGGCGAAGTTCAGTACCGCGATGCGGTTCGCGCCTTCGTCTCGCAGACGTCGCACAGCGCTCATGCTCGATTCGCCGGTGACCTCGATCCGTGTTGCCGCCGTCCCCGGCGCGACGTCATCCAGCAGACGCTCCAGATCGCCCGGCGAGTACGAGACGGTACCGGCGCACGCAGCGGCCACCGCGTCGGCGATCTCCACGGCTGTGCCGCTCGGCGCGGTGTACCAGCCATGGGCAATGATCATCTCATTGGCATCGGCGATGCCTTTGTAGGTGCTCATCAACACTCCCTATTCGTCACTATGACGATAATGGCTGCGGCGGGCCCGGGGAAACGATTTTGCGGCTAGCCCGTGCTTGATCGCGCACGACGAAGTGGGCCGACCCAGCCTTGCCCTGAACCGACCAAGCACGAATCACCCCAGACCATGGTCGGCCGCGCCACCGCACCCAACCGTTCGGAGAACATGCGCACGGAGGCGAAGAGCGGTGATAGCCGGCTCAGCGGATGGTGGCGCCAGTGCGGCGATGTTGCCCACTTCGCGAACTGCGGCAGTTCCGCGAGGGCGATGTCGCGCAGGACGAGTTCGTGGATGAGACGGGCTCGGAGTTCGTCGGAGGTACCGACTGCACTACCACCGCTGCCGAACGCCACTACTGCCAGATCCGTCGGCAGCTGGGCCGCCGCCAACTGTGACGCGGCATAACGTTCCAGCCATTCAAGCAACTCGCCGAAACTGACCCGGCTCTGGCTCGCCCTGTCGACGGCGGCGGCGACTGCGGTGTCAGTGGGCGGCGATACCGTCGGCTGCGTGGCTTGGGAGATCGAGTACGTAGTCGGGGACGCGACCGCGCCGAAGGGGACCGGCTCGCAGATCATCGCTCATGTCTGCAACGACGCCGGTGGCTGGGGCAAGGGGTTCGTGGTCGCGATCTCTCGCCGCTGGCCGGAGCCGGAGGCTGCGTTCCGGTCGTGGTACAGGGAGCGGGCGACGAACGATTTCGCGCTCGGCGCGGTGCAGCTCGTGCCTGTGACCGGTGATCATTACGTGGCGAACATGATCGGCCAGCACGGCTACCGTCCGAGTCCCGGCGATCCTCCCGTCCGATACCGGGCGATCGAGACGGCGTTGGGCACCTTGGGCGAGAAGGCGCTCGGGCTGGGAGCGACCATCCACATGCCGAGGATCGGCTGCGGGTTGGCCGGCGGGCGGTGGGAGCTGATCGAGCCGCTGGTCAAGGAGTGCCTCACTGGGCGCGGCGTCGCGGTAACAGTGTACGACCTGCCGTAGCCCTGTGTGGAGCACAATTTCCGCGCAGCCGACGCGAGTAACGATCCGCTCGATCCTGGCGCGACGACCGACGATGCTCTCTCGCGTTGCCTTGCCGCACCACTCCCCGACAGGCCCCCGACCTCTGACCGTGCTCACTCACAGGCCGGTATTTCGACGGAGCAAGGCAGGGGCGGTCGCCTCGGGGCGCGCCCTATAGCATCGCGCTTTGTCAGACCTCGGATTCTGGGGCGGGTGGCGGCAGGTCAGGTGCCTCATGCTGCTGCTCGCGGCGCATGACGGGCACCTCGACCGGCCCGAAGCCCTGAGTCAGGCGATGTCGAGCTTCTGGAGGACTTACCGATGACCGAAATCGCCGCGGACCGGACCGAGGCATTGAGCCGAGTCACGTATCGCAAGGGCGGGCACACGGCGCGCATCATCTTGAACCGGCCGGCCAAGCTCAACGCCATGGACCTGCGCATGCATGCAGAGCTCGCAGAAGTCTGGGACGACTTCGAACGCGACGACGAGATGCGAGTCGGGGTCCTCGAGGGCGCGGGCGACCGCGCATTCTGCGTCGGGCAGGATCTCGGCGAACTGGCGGAGCGCATCCGGGACGGCAAGGCCCCGGTGACCAGCTTCGGCAGCCACGGACGTCCCGGTTGGCCGCGACTGACGGAGCGGTTCACGCTGACGAAGCCGGTGATCGCCAAGGTCGGCGGCCTCGCCCTCGGCGGCGGATTCGAGCTCGCCCTGGCCTGCGACATCATCGTCGCCTCCACCGACGCGCAGTTCGCGCTGCCCGAAGCCCGGCTGGGCCTGATCGCCGGTGCCGGCGGGGTGTTCCGCCTTGCCCGGCAACTCCCCCGCAAGACCGCCATGGGACTGCTCATGACCGGCCGCAGGATCAGCGCGGAGCGCGCCTGCGCACTCGGGCTGATCAACGAGGCGGTACCGCGCGCGGAACTCGAGGAGTGTGTGCTGGGCTGGGTCGAGGATCTCCTGCGCTGCGCGCCGCTCTCGATCCGTGCGATCAAGCAGGTGGTAGCCGAGTCCGAGCATCTGCCGCTGGCCGAGGCGTTCTCATCCACGTATGCGTGGGAGGAGGCGCGCAAGCACAGCGCCGACGCGGTGGAAGGTCCCCTGGCGTTCGTGGAGCGCAGAGCGCCGCGCTGGACCGGCCGCTGAGCTTCCTGCCTGTCCGAAGTGTTCAACCATGAGCCGCGCAAGGTTCAACGACCGCGAGTAGCGATCGTCGATGCGGAGATGGGGCTCACGCTCGCCGCGATCAACCGAATCCGCCTCCGCAAACTGCGACGAGACGGAGACACTGCGTGGATGTATGCTCCCTGCATGGCTCACATCGAACTCGGTATCAATGAACACGAACTCCCCGGAATTAGTGGACTGATGAGATTCCGGCCCGAGACGGCCGCTCCGCTCAATCAGTTGGCTAATGTGCTGTTGCGCGATTCGAGCACGCTGACGCCCGGCGAGCGCGAACTGATCGCCGCGTACGTCTCCGGGCTGAACGAGTGCGAGTTCTGCTGCGACTCGCACACGGCGTTCGCGGCAGCGCAGTTGGAGGACGGGTTCGCGTTGGTCGAGCAGGTACGCGCGGACAAGGACCTCGCCCCGATCTCGCCGAAGCTGCGGTCGCTGCTCGCCATAGCCGGCGCGGTCCAGCAGAGCGGCCGCGCGGTGAGCGCGGAGTTGGTGGAGGCGGCCCGCGGCCAGGGCGCGACCGACGTCGAGATCCACGACACCGTGCTGATCGCCGCGGCGTTCTGCATGTTCAACCGCTACGTGGACGGTCTCGGCACGCTCCCCGCCGCGGACCCCGCCGCCTATGTCCAGGCGGCCCAGCGCATCGTCGCGTCGGGTTACTCGAGCTGAGCGGACGCCGACGCGGGTGAGGTCAGTCGGCCGCGGGCCGGCCGGCCTCACCCAGCGCGTCGAGGGCGGCGAGGATGTCGGCGGGCTCGGCGCGCCGGGTGTAGTCGGCGTTCGCGAGGGACCAGGTGATGATCCCGTCGGCCCCGATGACGAAGGTGGCCGGGATCGGCAGCAGCCTGCCGCCGTCGGCGTTGGCTCCCTCCAGGTCCAGCCCGATGCGGCTGTAGACGTCGACGAGATAGTCCGCGGGCTCGAAGGCGAGCCCGAACAGCTTCGCGGTCGCACAGCCGGGATCGCTCAGCACATCGAAGGTGAGCCCGTGCTTCTCGGCCAGGGAGAGCGAGTCGTCAGGCCGCTGCGGGCTGATCGCGATCAGGCGGGCTCCGCGGGCGGCGAGTTCGCCCTGGATCTGCTCAAGTGCACGCAGCGTCAGATTGCAGTAGGGACACCAGGCGCCGCGGTAGAAGACCAGGACGACCGGACCGCCGCTCAGCCGCTCGGTCAGGCTCACCGGCCGGCCGGTCGCGTCGGCCAGCTCGAACAGCGGCGCGCTCTCGCCCGCACGCAGGGCGCGCTCGGCCTGGCCGCTCGCCGCCAGCTCGGTGGTGGCGCGGGCGAACGTGTCGCGGACCTCGGCCGGGGTCTGCTCCTGTCGCTGCTGGTAGAGGGCCTGGAGTTCGGCATGGAGACTCATGGCTTCGCTCGCTTCCCGGAAGGAACCACACTGACCTGGAGCATGCGATCCACGCTATCCCGCGCCGCTCGGGCCGGGCAACCATTCAGATTGCCCTGCCCGCAGAGAATGAGCACCATCGCAGCGCTCGCCTCAGCGCTCGCCTTTCTTTTATCAGCTCACTGATGCCCTGCTCGAGAAGCACCGACAGCCCCGTCGCCCACCAGGGAGGTCTTGCATGATCCGGAACGCCGCACCGCCGAGAGTGCTCATCGTCGGAGCCGGTCTGGCCGGCACCGCCACGGCGATCCGACTGCTGTGCTTCGCCCGCCGACCCTTGGAGATCGTCCTGCTCGAGCAGCGCCCCGACTATCGGTCGGCCGGCGTCGCCTACCACCGGGCGGGCAATCCCTGGAATCACGTGTTCAACATCCAGGCCGGTCGGATGTCGCTGTTCCGGGAGGACGTGCTCGACTTCATCCGTTGGGCCAACCGCGAGGCCGTCCGCCGGGACTGGCCGGCGCCCTGGGCGGACTTCGAGTTCACCGAGCAGGGCCCCGCCCCACGGCGGATCCTTCAGGACTACCTGACCGACCGGCTGGCCGAAGCGCGGCGGGAGGCGTTCCGCGGCGTCGTGCTCGTCGAAGCGGACGGTGAGGCGATCGACCTGCGCGTTCAGGAGGCCGAGGTCGTGGCCACCGTGCGCGGGTTGTCCGCGGACGGGCTCGGGACACGGCAGCGAGCCGAGGCGGCCGAGACGAGTGCGCTGCGCGCCGACCACGTCGTCCTCGCCACCGGCCTGGAACTCAGGCAGCCGCCGTTCGCGGCCGCGGTCCTCGATCACCCGTCTTATATACGCAATCCGTACTCGGCCGAGGCGATCCGGAAACTGGAGGAGCTGCCGACGCGGGCGACCGTCGCGATAGCCGGCACCCTCCTGAGCGCGTACGACTCGGCGGCGTTCCTGCTGCGCCGGGGCCACACCGGAACGATCCACCTGATCTCCGGGTCCGGGACGATCCTGCGCACCTACCCCGAGGACCACGTACACGGGGTCGTACAGCTGCCTTGCCCGAGCTCGCTCCTGGAGCGGTACGTGAACCGCGAGGACCTGCTGGAGCGGGTCCTCACCGAATGGCGCACCGCTTGCGAGATCGTCACCAAGGAACACCCCGACATCGATCCTTCGGTGGTCGCCGAGCGGGTGACCAAGGCGTGGGAGCCGTACCTGCCCGCGGCCATCGAGCAGATCCCCAGCGCGGAACTCAGGTCCCTGCTCAACGAGTTCAGCACCCGCCTCGCGGCTCTGCGGGTCAGCGCGGTGGAGTACACGATGACGGTGATCGAGCGGGCACTGCGCTCGCCGGACGGTGCGGCGGAGTTGGTCATCGGAAAGGTGGAGGAGATCACGCCGGCGGACTCCGGCCGCCTGCTCGTCTCGGTCGGCGCCCCGGGCCCGCGCCGCGTCATCGAAGCCGATCTCGTGGTGTCCAACTTCGGTCGGGAATTCGACTACGGCAAGGTTGATCGCCCGCTGTGGACGAACCTCGTGCGCAAGGGGCTCGCCGTCCCGCACGAGCGCACCGGGCGTGGCGTGACGGTCGACGAGCACGGCACGCTGCTCGGCACCGGAGCGCGACCGATCCGCCCCGTCAGCGCGGTCGGCGTGCTCAGGGAGGGCGACGAGATCGTGCGCAACGGGCGCACCGGCGCTTTCGCCTTCAATCTCGCGGCGATCAAGAACCAGTCGATCTCGGCCGCCGCGCACGTGCTCGAGCGGCTGGAACCGTCCGACGGAGGTTTGTCGGACCAGTTGGCGCAGGGCGCTGCGGACCTCGGCAAGGTCGAACAAGCGACGCGGGCCGGATTCGAACAAGCTGTTCTTCTGGAGGTGAGAAGGATGACCACGCGTACCCGAGGTGAGCGGGAGCAACTCGACTCCCGGCTTGAAGAGCACCTCAGGTCTCTCGGCACCCTCGACTCACCTCCCGTGGACACGTCCCAGGGCGACCACCTGATCAGGGCGATCGTCTCTCGTGCCGCCGTGAGAGAGCTCACCGACGTCTCCGTGACGCCGCGAGCGCTGCGCCGGCGACTGGGATTGGCCGACAGCGACGATCCGGAGGATTGATTGAACGCGCGACGCATTCAAGGGACTCTGCTCGCCGGCGGCCGGGAGAGAGTTCTGCGCGGAACGTGCAACCGCACCGGCGAACCGCTCGAGGGATCCATCCTCGTCGCCCCCGCGCTGGAGGCGGGCCTGTACGCGGCGATCATCGACGCGCGAGCGGTGGTGTGCAGTTCGGGCGGGCGCACCGGCCACATGCAGTCGATCTGCCGCGGCCGAGGGATCCCGGTGCTCCGCGTCGATCCGGCCGACCTCGCCGATCTGGTCGGTGAGGTGACGCTGTACCTGGAGAGCGAGTCGATCGTCGTCGGCAGCGGGCCGGGCGATCCGTCGGCCGGCCCCGCGGGCCCGGGCGCCACGGTGAACGACCTCGGCTCGGCCTGCGCGGTCATCGCGGATCTGCAGGACATCGAGACGATCAACGCGTGCGGCCCCGATGCGAAGCGGGTCGAGTCGTTCTTCATCCGGGAGGAGTTCCTCTGCCTGGCCCTCGGGCTGCGGCCGCTGGACGCCCTGGCGGCCGGCCCCGTCGCCGCCGAGGCCTATGGACGGGCGCTCGCGGAGCGGCTGTGCGCGTTCGTCCGGGTGCTGTTGCCGGACCAGCGCCTGATCCTGCGGATGCTCGACCTTCGCTCCGACCACGCGGCGGGAGTCACCCAGCACGCGCCGGTCGAGCTCGAGCCGAACCCTGAGATGGGCCTGCACGGCGCGCGCTGGCTGCTCGGTTCGGACGCGTACCGGGACGCCCTGCACAGTCTGCTCGAGTTCCTGCGCGAGCGGCTCGGCGCCGCCGCGGACCGCGTGCACCTCTCGATCCCGTTCGTCAACGATGCTCAGGAGTACACCCTGCTCCGCGAGCATCTCCACCTGCCGCCGGACCTGCCCGTGGCCGCGTTCATCGAGACGCCCGCGGCCGTGCACGCCACGCACGAGATCTGCTCCGCGGGCGCCAGCGAGCTGTTCGTCGGTACGAAGGACCTGGTGCAGTTCTACCTCGCCGCGGACCGCAACAACCACCAGGTCGCAGGGTCCTACCAGACCCGGCACCCGGCCGTCATGGACGCAGTGCGCCGCGTCGTCGAGGCCGCACGCGACACGGGCACCCCGGTCCGGGTGTTCTCGCTGCGCGCGGACCTCGCCCACTGCCTGGAGACGCTGCCCACGCCGGACGGCTACATGATGTGCACGGCCGAGCTCCAACAGGTGATCCTCAAGCTGCTCTGACAGGGTGTGATCACCGAGCCCTGCGACGCCGCGCAAGCCCAGTCCTGGATGGCCGCCGAGCGGACGTCGGCGCCGCGAGCTGCGCGCCGGTCTGCCTATCCGTCTAATCCGCCAGCCAGGCTATGTCCTCGGCGATGCCGGATCGGCCAGCGGATCGAGGTTGCGGTCGGTCAGATACCCGTAGGACTCCTGGCCGATCTGATGCACCGTGGCCAGGGCAGCACCCATCTCCCGGTAGAACGCGGGCACCGCGGCCGGGTCCAGATCCGTGGACACCTCGGACAACGGGCGCCCCTCAAGCAGGCTCAGGATCGTGACAGCCCGACCACCAGGCCCTGCGCCCGGGGGCGTGTGGTGCAACACGCTCGGTACCGGCAGCGTGCGAAGGCCCGCGAGCATCTCGTACACGCGCACCTCCTTGGCCTGCTTCCACGCCCACTCGGGCGCATAGACCTTGAAGATCGCGGTATGCGCGGAATCCACACAACGGACCTCGTACACCGCACTCAACTGGCCGCCGGTACGCGGCACCACCTCGATCACCTCAGCTGCGGGGAAGGCTTCCCGCAGCAGCCCGGCGACCCACTCGATCGGCGACTGATCAGGCTGCGACATGCGTGGACCATGCCCGCCGAGGCACAACGCAGTCAGCGGGTCCGCGTCGTCGATCGTCTCGGGAGAAGAACTCAGGGCACTGGAACGGGGGTGCCGGCCAGTGCGGCGGCGACTGCGCTCAGGTCGGCCGAGATCGTGAAAACGGCACCGCGGCGGTCGGCTGTGGGCGGTGCGGCCGGGAGATTCGCCCCGGTCACCCAGGCCACCACGGTATCGTCAGGATGGACGAGACCGGTCTCGGCGGCCCGCCGCAGGCCGGCCACGGCGGCGGCTCCGGCCGGCTCGGCCTCGACCTGCGCCGTGTCGGCGAGCAGCTCGACCGCGGCCTGGATCTCCGCGTCGCTGACCGTGACGAAGTCGCCGGTGGCGTGGCGCACCTCGTCCAGGGCCCAGTCCCCCACCACCGGCTCCGGCACCTCGATGCCGTCGGCGACGGTACCGGGCCAGCGGTCCGGCGCCGGGGTGCCGTGCCACCGTGCCGCGAGCGGCGCGCAGCCCTGCGCCTGGACCGCCACGATTCTGGGCACCCGCTCCAGCGCTCCGCAGGCGACGAGCTCGCGGAAGCCCTTGGCCGCGCCGATCAGGGTCGCCCCGTCGCCGACCGGAAGCACCACCACGTCCGGCGCGCGTCCGCCGAGCTGTTCCCAGACCTCGAACGAGACCGTCTTCTTGCCCTCGATGGTCAGCGGGCTGACCCCGGTACAGCGGTCCAGCCAGTTGAACCGGGCCGCGGCACTGCGGGACAAGTCGAACGCGGCGCGGTAGCCCTCGGTGACCCGGAAGACATACGCGCCCATCGCGACCATCAGCTCCACTTTGGCCGGTGCGCAGTCGGCGGGTACGAAGATGACCACGGCCATGCCCGCGGCCGCACCGCCGATGGCCGTCGAGAGCGCGGCGTTTCCGGTCGAGGCCGTCGAGATGGTCTTGACGCCGACGCTCAGTCCCCGGTCGATGACCAGAGCCGTGGCCCGGTCCTTGTTCGAGGCACTCGGTCCGAACGTCTCGTCCTTGAGCCACAGTCCCGGCAGGCCGAGCCGGTGCCGCAGTTCCCGGGGCTCGCGCAGCGGCGTGCCGCCGACCTGCAACGGGTAGTCGGTGGGCACATCGGGCCGTGGCAGCAGGCCCTGATAGCGCCACATCCCGGTGCCGGAGTCGACTCCGGGCAGGAGTGACCTATTATATTCGTACGTGTACATCAGATGTCCGTGCGCGCCGGACTCCAGCCGCCCCTCACCCATCGGTACCCTCCCCTGCTCGCCCCGCCGCGCCGGCCGTCCCACCGGACGGCTCGGTCTCGAAGAAGTCCGGCACCGTCACGGTGCGCGGATCGTCCGCCGATCGGTCCAGCACGATGGCGCCGACCGCGATGTCGAGAACTCCGAGGCCGAAGGGCGAGAACACCACCGGCTGATCCGCTCGCAGGTCGGTCCGGCCGACCAGGACGTCGGCGAGGGTTCCGGTGACGAACGCCCGGCCGCCGGACAGCTGCTCGGCCAGATGCGGCGACGTCTGGGCCCGCAGACAGTGGTCGACGTCGTCGAGGATGTTCTGCGCGGCCAGCAGCGTGCGCGGGTGGATGTCGCGCAGCGAGATGTTCAGGACGGTCTGCCCCGGCCGGAACCGGAGGGTCTCCGGCAGGTACGGCTCGCCCGAGGTGGTGGCGAAGACGACCACGTCGCTCTCGAGCGCGGTGTCCAGATCGGCGGCGGCGCCGGCACCGGGCCAGTGCCCGTCCGCGTGCCGGACGAACGCGTCCGCGCGCTCGGCCACGACGTCGTGGCACACGTACCGGGTCACCGCCAGGCCGGTGTAGTGGAGGTAGTCGGCGATGGTGCGCGCGATGACGCCGGTGCCGACGAAACCGAGGCTGACCGGCCCGTCCTGTGTCCGCAGGGCGCGCGCCGCCACGGCGGCCGAGGCGGCGGTGCGCGCGGCGCTGATGTGCGCCGCCTCGATGCAGGCCACCGGTCGGCCGGTGCGCTCGTCGTTGAGCAGCAGTACCGCCGACGCCCGGGGCAGCCCCAGTTCGTGGTTGCCGGGGAAACTGCTGATCCACTTCAGCCCGGGCATCCTGGTCTCGCCGTCCAGGTAGGCCGGCAGGGCGATGATACGGTTCGCCGGCTTGGCCGGGAAGCGCAGGAAGTGGCTGGGCGGGTTGACGGTCTCGCCTCGGTCATGGGCGAGATACGTGCTCTCGACGGCGGCCAGGACCGCGCCGCGGGATTCGTTGAGCGTGTCGGCGACGACCGCGTGCGGTACCACTCGGAACATTCGGACTCCTCACCACAGGGCCAGGACGGTGTCGATCTCGGGGAAGTGCTCGGCCACCCACTGCTCCGAGTAGATGGAATCGAGGTAGCGCTCCCCGGTGTCCGGCGAGATCGCCACCACCGGCTCCCCGGTGCGCAGCGTCGGCGCCAGGCGGCGCACCGCGGCGAGCACCGTGCCGGTGGAGCCGCCGACCAGCATTCCGTACCGGCGCGCCACGATGTGGCAGGCCGCGACCGTCTCCACCTCGGGTACCACCACCCGCTCGTAGTCGCCGTCGTCGACGAGCAGTTCCGGACGCCGGCTCGCACCCAGGCCGGGGATGAGGCGGGCGGCGGCCTTGTCCGAGAACAGGATCGAGCCCTCGGCGTCGACGGCGATGATCCGGGTGGCCGGGCGGTGCTCCCTCAGGAACTCCCGGCAGCCCATGAGCGTGCCGGAGGTACCCACGCCGATGAGCACGGCACCCACATCGGGAAGTTCCGCGAGGATGCTGCGCGCGGTGTGCCGGTAGTGGGCGGAACTGTTGGCCCGGTTCGCGTACTGGTTGGGCCAGAACAGCTTGCGGTCCTGCGCCAGCTGCGAGCGGATGTAGTCGATCCGGGTCTGCAGGAACCCGCCGTTGGCGTCCCGCTCGGTGACCACCACGACCGTGGTGCCCAGTGCCCGCATGGTGCGCACGGCGGCCGGGTTGATATTGGGATCGGCGACGATGGTCAGGCCGATGCCCCGGGCGGCGCACAGGGTTCCGAGCGCGATGCCGAGGTTCCCCGACGAGGATTCGATCATCCGGTCGCCCGGGCCGAGGCCGGATCTGGCCACCAGGTCCTCGATCAGCGCCACCGCGGTCTTCAACTTGATGGAACCGGCCGGGTTCAGGCCTTCCAGCTTGAGCTTGAGCGCGACTCCGGGCACGAACTCGGCCATGTCGAGGAAGATGTCGTCGGTGATGACGTCGGCTGCGGTCGCGAAGATCATCGTCCCTCGCTCCGTCGGCCGCTCGGAGTGTCGGGGCGGAGCGGGGAGACGGCTGCGCGCGGGCCGGTGGGCACGGCGGGCACGTCCCTGGATTCGTTCATCGGGGTTCCTCGGCCATGAGTTCGCTGCCTGACCGGGCACTCGTCACGGAGCTTCGCGGACTGGGCGGCCGGATCGACGGCTGCTCGCCGCGATCGGAGATGTAATCGAAGACCATTGTCATGCCGGCTCCCGCCGTTTCCGGTTCTGAACGCGGACGATCGATCCCTGCCATGCTCGCCCGCCGCGACGCTCCGAACTCCTTCGTGCTTGCGGCGTCGCGGCTGGTCCGGGGCTATACCGTGACCAAGTCGGAGGCAGTGCGTTCGGTGCATTGGCGCACCCCGAGTCCGGCCGTGAAGCCGGGCTCGAGGTCGCGCAGGGCGAGCAGGATCGGCAGATCCGTTCGGTCCCGAGGCCGCAGCGCGATGTCGAGGGCGAGCGTGCCGCCGTCCGAGGTCGTCACCGGCTGATGGCCGTTGACCAGCAGCGTGCGGCGCGTCCACGGCTCCGGGTCGAGGCTGTCGACGACCGCGACGGCGTGGATGTACCAGGTGCCCTTCGGCACGCAGGCCGGCAGGCGGTACGCGGTGGGCAGACCGGGCTCGGTGATGTCGACGACGTCGGCGACGATGGGGCGGCACTCCAGGATCGGCGAGCTGAACACGCCCAGGTAGACCCGGGCTCGGGCGCAGTCCTCCGGGACGGTGACGTAGCCCTCGAGCCGGCAGCCCTTCCGGGACGGGGTGCCGGGCATGTCCGGCGGATCGAGCCGCGCGTCGCGCCCCAGCCGCCGGAAGCGGCTGGGCGAGAGGCCGACACTGCTGGTGAAGTGGTTGGTGAACGAGCCCAGGCTGTTGTACCCGACGGCGAAGGCGGTGTCGGTGACTTTGGCCGCGGTCGTGGCGAGCATGCGCTTCGCGTGGTAGATCCGGACCGCGGAGAGAAAACGGCAGGGCGAGACGCCGGTACGTTCCTTGAAGATCCGGGAGAAGTGGAATCGGCTGAGCCTGGCGCTCTCCGCGATGTCCGCGAGCGAGAGCTGCTCCTCGTACCGCTCCCATATGTAGCTGATCGCCCGTTCCACGGCGTCGTTCATCTGCTCACCCCTTGCTCGGCGGTATTACGCATACCGCGCATCCACTCTCGACAGGCCGCGGCCGAGCACCGAAGTGCCACTGATATACATACTCGATGACGGCTCCCGGCCCCGCTTCTTCGCGCTTGCCCAATCACGCCGGTCGCCGGCGCAAAAGATCAACCTGCTTATATCAAGTTATATAATATGGTGCGGGACGGCTCAGCCGGCTGCCGATCCGGTCGCCAGCCCGTCGATGTGGCCGGCCAGGTCCTTGAGCACCGGTGCGTCGAAGAGCACGCGGACGGAGAAGTCCACCTGCCATTCCCGGCGGACCGACATGACCAGCACGGTGGCGAGCATCGAGTCGCCGCCGAGCATGAAGAAGTTCTCGTACCGGCCGACCGTGTCGAGCGCCAGGACCTCGCTCCAGATCCGGGACAGCCGGATCTCGGTGTCCGTGGCCAGTTCAGGCGGCATCCTGCACCTCCTTGAGGAACGCGATGACCGCTGCCCGGGTCTCCGGGCGCGCGGCCAACTCGTCCCGGTCGCAGGAGATGCGTACCGTGCGCACGTCGGCGGCGCCGAGCCAGCCCAGGTCGTCGGTGTGCGCGCGCGAGAGCACCTGCAGGACCGGACCGCGCGGTCCCGGCTGCTCGGCGTGGTGGGCGCCGACCAGGAAGGTGAGCCATTCGATGTACAAGCCGACCACCCCCTCGGCCGCCTTGCCCGCCGCCGACCCGGTGAAGCCGAACGCGGCCAGCGCGAGCACGGCCCGGAGCCGGAGATCCTCCCCGATCCGCTCGATCGCCACCTCGGGCGTGGCGACCAGGCGTTCGATGGCGAGCCGCGGCGGACGCTCGGCCTCTGGCGGCATCCGGCCCTCGACCTGACCGACGACGATGTCGTATTCGACGGCGATCTCGGACGGCGGGGTCGGCTGCGGATCGAACAGCACGATCGGGAGCCGGTCGGCCGGACCGGCCAGCAGCCCGGACACCGCGACGGCCAAGGGTGCGGTGGCGCAGTAGGCGAGCATCGCGAGCGGGCGCTCGAGAGCGCGCCCGGTGCACAGCTCCTTGGCGTACTCCGCGGTCGTGGGGCTGGTCGGCATCGGGGACTCCAGCGCGTACACGGAGTGGAACCCGTGCTCGTCGAGAGCCAGTTCACTGATATGCGCCTCGGGCCGGCGGCCCGGGAAGTCGAGCACGAGCAGAGCGGGTTCAGCGGACAAGGCGCGATCCCTCCTCGTTGTCGGAGCGCCGGGAAGCGGGGCCGAGCTGCCGCGCGATCGCACCGCGGTCGGCCTTGCCGCTCGAGGCGCGGGGCAGGCTCTGCACCACGGTGATGAAGGGCGGCACCATGTACGGGGGAAGCTCCTCGCGCATGGCGGCGAGCGCGGCCTCCGGGTCGAACGGCGTGCCGTCGGCGACGGTCACCGCCGCGCGCAACTGCCGAGAGCCGACGCCCAGGCTCACCGAGACGCACACGGCTTCGACCACTCCGGGCTGTTTGCCCAGGCAGGCCTCCACCTCGAGCGGGTTCACCCGGTACCCCCGGATCTTGACCTCGTCATCGACCCGGCCGAGGAAGGCCATGACGTCGCCCTCGACGCTGACCAGGTCGCCGGTGCGGAACGCCTTGGTGTGCCCATGCGCGGTCGGCTCCACCGGCACGTACTTCTGCGCGGTCAGTTCGGGCTGCTCGAGGTACCCGTTCGTCAGCGGCAGCCCGGCCACGAGCAACTCGCCGACCAGCGTCTCACCGGCCACGGGCTCCAGCAGGATCTCGCAGCCCGGCAGCGGCCGGCCGATCGGTGCCAGCGCCGGCCAGGTCTCGCTCGGGCCGGTCAGGATATGCGAGGACACCGTGTGCGACTCACTCTGGCCGTAGTGGTTGTCGAGCCGGCACTCGGGCAGGCGGTGGAAGAGTTCCTTGATCGCCGGCGTGCAGACGAGCTGCTCGCCGGCGACGTTGATCTCCCGCAGCGCGAGGTCGCTGAGCGAGTCGGCCGCCGTCGCCGCGGTGGCCAGCATGTGCAGGGCCACGCAGGGCAGGAACAGCCGCTCGATCCGCTCGGCCACGAGCCAGTTCATCAGCTCGAGCGGATCCTGCCGCAGCGTCTCGGGCATGATGACCAAGGTCCCGCCGCCGACGTGCGTGCTGAGCGTCTCCTGGAACCAGATGTCGAAGTTCAGCGGGGCGAACTGGGCCGTGCGCAGGTCCGGGCGGACCGAGTGGCCCCGCTGCCAGTGCGCCATGTTGTCAACGCAGCGGTGCGGGACGACCACCCCCTTCGGGCGCCCGGTGGATCCGGAGGTGTAGATGACGTACATCGGCGCTTCCGGCCGGCACCCGGCGAATTCGATGCCTGATTCAGTCGGCGGCTCCACCTCGCTCCACTCCGGGATCCGGGCCCTGCGCCGGGCCGGCAGGTCCGGTTCCGGGCCGACGTGCAGGACCAGCGTCGCCCCGCTCTCGTCGAGCACGTGGGCGAGGCGCTTGCGCGGATAGCTGCCGTCGAGCGGCAGGTAGGTGGCGCCGGCCCCGATCACGGCCCAGGCCGCGGCGACGGCCGCGGCGCAGCGCGGACCGGTCACGGCGACCGTGTCGCCGGGGCCGATGCCGTCCACGGCGAGCATCTCGGAGATGCTCCCGATCCAGGCGGCGAGCTCACGGTAGGTCAGCTCCAACCCGGGTTCGACGACGGCGGGCGTGTCGGGCCGCTGTTCGAGCGTGCGGGCGAACGCCTCCAGGACGCAGGGCGGCTGGGCCGCCCCGCCCCACAGTCCGGTCTCGATGATCATCCGCGGGAACCTTTCTCGCTCGCGCCCACGGCGGGGCGCCGGGAGCGCACGGTGGCGAAGAGCTCCTGGGCCGCCCGGTCGGCGTCGTACTGGGCGCGTTCGTAGCGCCAGGGCGAGGTCAGGTAGCCGTTGTAGAAGGTCGCGCCCTCGCACAGCAGGCCGAACATCCAGATCCGGGCCGCCGGGAGGCCGTCCGCCGCGATCGGATGCCCGCGGCCGTCCACGTCGACCGTGGGCACCACCGCGCTGTCCGGCCGGAACCGCCGGGCCGTGCCGCGCCGGACCATCGCGCCGACGATGCTGGTGTCCCGCTCCAGGGAGGCGACGCGGTCGGGGTAGCCGGGGTAGAGCCAGTCCGCGTGCACGGTGGCCGGGTGCGCCAGCGCGCTCGAGGACAGGGTCCAGCCGCGCTCGCCGTCCTCGGCCACCTGCGGGTTCGGGCCCACCGGCATCGAGACCGCACCGGACCGCAGCAAGGTCAGGATATTGGCGGCCCGCTCCTTCTCCGGCCCGATCACCAGGCGGTTGATCGCCTCCATGTGGTAGCCGTAGAACCGGTCGAGGGAGGCGTCGGTCAGGCCGCCGAAGTCGATCGCGTACCTGAGCGTGTCGCGCACCTCGCGGCAGGTCTCGGTCGCCGCCTTGAACGCGCTCTCCTCGAAGCCGCGGACCGCGTGCGCGAGGTCCGCGGCCATCCACGCCTCGACAGACCGCTGATACGCGTCGGCGTCGGCCAGCGCCTCCGGGCCCGACGCGGCGCTGCCGTGGTAGGCCGCCTCGACGTCGAACTCGGCCGCGTCCGGCAGCGCCGCCCAGGTCTCCAGGGTCCCCTCGGCCGCCGCGGCGCGGGCGCCGAACAGGAAGGTCTCGGCCTTCTCCGGCCCGGCGTCGCGCCGCACCGTCGCCCGCCGGTAGGCCACCCGCAGTTCGAGCAGCAGCAGCGGGAGCAGGTCGCGGTCGAAGTCCAGCAGCGGCGTGCGGGCCCGCAGCGCGTCCACGGCCTCGCGGGTGAAGACGACCGGCGGGTAGGAGACGACGTCGGACGGCGCGGGCCTGGCCCGGTACGGCCGGCCGGACCGCGAGAACACCACGATCCGCGGCTCCCGGCCGCTGGGCAGGTAGCGTTCCGGCGTGACCGTCCGGTCGAACCGGCCGCCCCGGCCGACGGTCAGCGCGAGGATCGCGTCGGCCGCGGTGAGTCCGAGTCCCGCGATGGCCACGGTCTCGCCCGGCCGGACGTGCTCGAGCTGCCCGGGCAGCGGGTAGGGCCGGGCGATGAGCCGGGCCGAGGTGCGCACCCGCCGCCGCGGCCGCTGACCGACCGTCACGAAGACGTAGTCCGCCCCGATCTCGGTGCCGTTGTCCAGGCTCAGGACCGAGCCGTCGCCGTCCAGGTCCACGGCGGTGGCCGCGTGCTCGACCAGCTGCACGTTCTCCGGCGCGCGCTCGCGCAGAAACTGGTAGAACCAGCGCAGGTACTCGCCGAAGACGCGCCGCGGCAGGTTGTCGGCCGGCTCGACGAGGCGCCCGGTGATGCCGATGCCGACCGTGAAGCCGTCCTCGGCCACCCGCAGCCCCTGCTCCAGGGCCCATTCGTAGAGGTTCGGCCCGGTCATGGCCGGCGCCGACGGCACGGACCGGCGGGCCGGAAACATCGACACGTAGCCGCACGAGTGGTTGAGCAGCAGGTAGTCCGGCTGGCGCACGTCGTACTGCACAGGCTGGGCCGGGCGGGGGTCCACCAGGTGCACACACAGCTCTGCCGTGGGGTCGAGGGCCGCGTGGCTGAGGACGCGCTCGAGGACGGACAGTCCCCGCACGCCCAGACCCACGATCGCGATCGCGACCGGTGGCGTCCGATACATGTCATGCCTCCGAGCTAGTGGGCGGACATTCCGGGTCGGCGTCCGGCTCCGGCCGGTCCCCGGTAGGCCTGGGCGATGTCGAGCCAGCGGTCCGCCTCCTCGCCCTCGGCGCTCAGCGCGAGGTCGTCGCGGTGACGCCGCCGGCTGACCAGGAGCGCGAAGTCGACGGCCGGGCCGCTCACCCGCTGCGTCGCCTCAGCCGGACCGAAGGTCCACACGACGCCCGACGGACCGGTCAGCTCGAACCGGAACTCCTCGGCCGGCGGCGTCAGCCCGTGCGCGAGGTAGCCGAAGTCGCGGGTGCGCACGCCGAACCAGGCGAGGTGGCCGATCCGGTCGGTGCGCACGCGGGTGCGGCCGAGCGCGTCGGCGACGTCCTGCCCGTGGCCGAAGAGCTCGAGCATGCCGGCCGCCGCCAGGACCGCCGGCGGCAGCGGGTTGACCAGCCACGGAACGGTGGCCGAGGGATCGACCGCGATCAGTGCCTTGACCGCGGTCTCGCGCACCTCCCGCCACTTGGCCAGCAGCGCGTCGGTGGGCGGCTTCACGTACTGTGCCAGGGCGGCGTCGACCGCGCCCTGGAAGTCGGTCTTGGCAGCGGCGGTCTGGGCCGCGAACGCGGCCGGATCGGTGGCCGCGAGCGCGGCCAGCTGGAAGACGAAGGTCAGATGGGCGATCTGGTGCTTGACCGTCCAGCCCGGGGACGGAGTGTCCGTGGCCCACTCGGCCTCGCTCAGTTCGGCCACCATTGCCTCGACCTCGTCGGCGTCGGCGGCCAGGTCCTCGTACACGCTCGAGTTCGCCACGTTCTCCTCCTGATAGACGGCTGATTCAGCACTCGAGGACGAGCGTCGCCGCCGCGCCGGCCGGCGACATCTTGGACCTTGCTCAGCCGGCGCGGCCGGGCCCGGCGAGGGACGGCGGGGCCTACGGCCGGGGGCCGGGCAGCAATCGTGGAGGTGCGCCGGGCCGGGTCGGCTTGGCAGCCTCGGTGTGGCCCCTGATGCCCACCCGAACGCGAGGAGAGTAACGATGGTGTCCACGCAAGTGCCGTCGAGGGATGAACTGGTTCGCCGTGCCGAAGGGCTTGTTCCGCTGTTGCGGGAGAGGGCGCTGTGGATGGAGGAGAACCGCGCTCTGCACGAAGAGGTCATCGAGGCGATCGCCGACTCCGGGATCCTGAAGATGCGGGTGCCGCTGCGCTACGGCGGTTTCGAGTCGGACATGGGCACGGTCGTGGACGTGCTGACCGAGCTGGCCCGGGGCGACGGCTCGACCGGGTGGACCGCGTCGGTGTGGCTGATCAGCACCTGGATGATGGGCCTGTTCCCGGACGAGGTGCAGGACGAGGTGTTCGCGACGCCGAACGTGCGGATCAGCGGGATCCTCAGCCCCGGCGCGATGGCCGCTCCGGTCGACGGAGGCTACCTCGTCAACGGCAAATGGTCCTTCAACTCCGGGGCGCGGCAGAGCACCTGGAACACGAACGCGGCGGTCACCCCGACCGAGGACGGCGGCTTCGCCCCGGTCATGATCGCGCTGCCGATCTCCGACCTGCAGATCATCGACGACTGGTACGCCTCGGGCCTGCGCGCCTCCGGCAGTGTCACCACGATCGCCGAGAACGTGTTCGTCCCGGCGGAGCGGGTGATGCACATGGGCCCGGTGCTGCAGGGGGTGCACCGCTCGAAGCTGAACGCGGACGCCCTGATGTATCAGGCGCCGTTCATGCCCACCGCCTGCGCCACGATCAGCGCGCCGGCCCTGGGCCTGGCCCTGGCGGCGAAGGACGCCTTCCTGGACCGGCTGCCCGGCCGGAAGATCACCTACACCAGTTACGAGAACCAGGCCGAGGCGCCGATCACCCACCTGGAGCTCGCCGACGCGGTCACCCGGATCGACGAGGTCGGATTCCACGCCCGCCGCGCGGCGGACACGATCGACGGCAAGGGCCGGGCGGGCGAGTCCTGGACGCTGGAGGAGCGGGCCCGGGTGCGGCTCTCGCTCGGCGCCGCCTGCCGGCGGGCCAAGGAGGCGGTGGAGATCCTGGAGGGCGCCAGCGGCGGCTCCTCGGTGTACCGCGACGTGCCGATCCAGCGCATCCGGCGGGACGTGCAGGTGCTCAACCTGCACGCGATCCTGCACCCGAACACCAACCTCGAGTTGTACGGCCGGATCGCGTGCGGGCTGGACTCCAACACGCCCTACATCTGACCGAGGCATGCGTAGCAAGGGAGCGTGGCCAGTGACCGCAACCACCGACACCGCCGTACCCGGAAACGCCGCACAGCCCGAGCCCGGTCTGACCGCGGCCCAGGTGCTGGCCCGGGCCGAGGCGTTCGTCCCGGAGCTGATCGAGCGTCAGGCCGAGACGGAGCAACGCGGCTTCTACGCCGAGGATCTGCACGAGCGGTTTCTTCAGGCCGGGTTCTACCGGATCCTCGTGCCGCGCCGTCACGGCGGGTACGAACTCGGCGTGGACACCTTCCTGCGGGTCGCGATGACGCTGGTCCGCGGGTGTGCGTCAACCGGCTGGATGTACAGCCTCGGCGCCGCGCACGCGCTGGTCGCCGCCACCCTCTTCGACGGGCCGGCCCAGGCCGAACTGTTCGCCGACGGCGACTTCATCTGCCCGGGCACGGTCGTGCCGACCGGCAGCGCCGTGCCCGCCGACGGCGGCTGGACCGTCAACGGCAGCTGGCCGTACTGCTCCGGGGCACCCTACGCGACCCACTTCATGGGTAACGCGATGCTCCCCACCGGTGCCGAGGGCTCGCCGCAGACGTTGTTCTTCGTCGCGTCCCGCTCCCAGTGGACCCGGCTCGAGGACTGGGGGCAGCAGTTGGGCCTGCGCGGCAGCGGCTCGCACTCGATCGCCATGACCGACGGTCAGGTCCCCGGCCACCTCGCCTTCCCCGACCTGCGCCTGGCCGAGCACAACGCCACCGCCGACACCCCGGGCCGGGTGCTGCACGACAATCCCGAATACGGCGGCGGGCTCCTCGCCTTCATCAGCTTCCTCAACGCGTCCATGGCCGTCGGCATGGCTCAGGGCGCCCTCGACTCCTATGAGGACCTCCTGCGCCACCGCACCACCCTGGTTCCCCCCATCACGCCCCGGTGGCAGAACCACGACTACCAGTTCTGGTACGCCGACGCGCTCGGCATGATCAGCACCGCCGAAGCCGCGCTGCTCAACGCCGTCCAGCAATGGCACGACGCGAACGCCCGAGGTCCCGTCACCCGGGAACTCGACCTGCGCCTGGCCGCGATCTGCCGCCACGTCGCCCAACTATCCTGGGAAGCGGTAGAACGCCACATCATGCCCACCGCGGGTTCCAGCGCCATCCGCCACGGCCAACGCCTCGAACGCAGCTGGCGCGACTTCTCCACCCTGCGCACCCACGCCGGCCTGTCGGTACTGCTGCCCGTCATCGCACTGCCCGAACTCACCCGAACCCGACTGGCCGGGTAGACCAACCACGTCAACGAGTCGCACACTAGTCGAACGAAGGAGTCGGTATGGGTGACCACGGCACTGTCGTCGCCGGTTTCGTCCTCAATGCCAGTACGCTCGACGATTTCGAGACGATCACGTCCGTCACGATCGACACCTCGGGCCTGGCCCCGATCGCCGCCGAGAGCCTCACCGTCGGCACGTTCAGCGTCCACGCCCTCGGCACCAGCCCGCTCCCGGTCGCGCCTGACGACGTGTTCTACCGCGAGTACGACCTCGATCGCGAGGTCACCGCGGCCCGGCTCGACGCGGACGGCAACATCGTCCTGGATCTGCACTACGGTGTGGACGAGCTGGGCTGCGCCTCCCTCGGCTTCATCGGCAGCAAGGGCATGGTGCGGCTGGACCTGACGTACACCGTCACCCAGAACTCGCCGCTGGCCGGGCTGGACGGCGAGCCGCTGACCATCACCCGCTTCGAGCCGGGTCCCCTGGTCAACGCCGAGGTCGACGCGTTCAGCCACCACGTGTCGGACGCCGGGGTCAAGTACCGCCTGTTCACGCCGACGGCCGGGACCGGTCCGCGCCCGCTCGTCATCTGGCTGCACGGCGGCGGCGAGGGCGGCCACCCCTCGGACGACTACTACGACAACGAGACACAGGTGCGCGGCACCCGCGGCGCGCTCGGTTTCACCACCCCGGAAGCCCAGCGGATCTTCGACGGGGCCTACGTGCTCGCCCCGCAGTGCGTCTCCAACTGGCTCGACGACGGTCCGCTGTTCGCCACGCAGGTGTACGACATCATCCAGGACCTGGTCGGCCGCCTGCCGATCGACGAGCGCCGGATCTCCGTGGCCGGCGGCAGCGCGGGCGCCTACCTGACCCTGGAAATGGTCATCCGGTACCCGGACCTGTTCGCCGCGGCCGTACCGTGCAGCTGCATCATCCAGGAGAACCCGCGTTACCGCGGACCGGGCGCCGGCCCGCGGCTGGTCCCGGACGACGCGCTCACGAAGATCAGCACGCCCACCTGGCTGATCGTGTCGACCGACGACACGATCGTCGACCCGCAGGCCAACGGCGTCCTTGCCCACAAACTCATCCCGGGCTCCCGGATCTCCGCCTACGAGCACGTCATCTGGAACGACTTGACGCTCCCGGGCCACTGGTCCTGGATCTACCTGAGCTACAACCACCCGGCCGAGGACGGCACCCACGTCTGGCAGTGGATGGCCGAGCAGCGCCGCTGAGCGGCGCCGCATCAGGGCACAGAGCGGAACGCGTCCGGTAGCGAGAGGGCCTCGCCACCGGACGCGTTCCGCTCTGCCCGGCCGGCGGTCGCGGTGGAACCGGGCCGCGAACCGACAAGCCCCTCGGTCCGCGCCGGAGTCCTCAGGACTCTGCGTTGACCGAGGGGCGCCGTGGCCACTCAGGGTGCGCTGTTCAAGGTGCCGGACTACGCCGTCTCGAGCTCGAGCCGCAGCGGGCCCTCGCCGATGATCTCCAGGAAGGTCTGGCTGACCCGCTCGGCGAGGCCGGACGCGTACAGGTCGGTCCGCACGATCGTGGCGGCGGCCAGGCCCTCCGGGACCGGCACCACGTGCAGCATGACGGCGAACATGCACTTCGACTCGCCGTCCTCGCCGACCGCGAGGGTTCCCTCGAGGCCGCCGAGGTTGAGCGCCGGCACCGTGTTGTAGGTGAGGCTGGCCAGCCGGTCGAGGCGGATCGCGCCGTCCGAGCCCTCGCCGCTGAGCACCTCGCCCAGCTCCTTCGGGACGACCAGTACGTCGCGCGCGGCCATCGCCTTGAAGTACGACTCCTGGGCGCGGGCCAGGAGGTTCGGGCCGGACCTGGCCGGACCGTTCGGGCGCAGCAGGATGTTGCCCACCCGGTTGGTGATGGACCGGTCGATCTCCTCGCTGGCCCGGTTCGCGATGGGCACCATCACGCCGAAGTCCCGCGTCCCGCCCGAGCGGACCACCGCCTGCACGAAGGCGGCGACGACGCCGACCGACGGGGGCATGCCCTTCTGCCGGGCGTAGTCCTCCCAGGCCTGCAGCTGCGCGCTCGGCACCGTGAACGGGTGGGCCTCGGCCGGCCCGGCCGGCGACCACCGCGCGCCGCCGGCGTCCAGGACCTTCGGGGCGTCGGGCTTGCGGGGGAAGTCACAGGCCGGCATCGCGTGGAGTTCCTCGCGCCAGTAGCACCGCTGCGTGTCGATGTCGGCCGAGGCGAGCTGGTGGCGGAAGTCGGCCGCCATCTCGCCCAGCGACGCGACCCGGCCCGACCACTGCGGCACGTTCCCGGCCACCCGCGCGGCGTAGGCCATCGGCAGCTCCGCCGTCATGATGTCCCACGACTGCCCGTCGAACGCCGCGTGGTGCACGACCAAGCCGAACAGCACCCGGCCGCTCTCCGCGCTGTGCACGATCGCGCACCGCCAGACCTTGCCGTCGCCGAGTCGCAGCGGCTGGCGCAGCGTCTCCCAGAACGCCTCGGCCGCGGCCGCGTCGGTGTCTTCGCGGCCCAGCCGGTGGAACTCCGCCTCTCCGAGGTCGGCCGGCAGCTCGGCCAGGCCGAGCTCCGGCCCGGTCAGGTACCGGGCCTGCAGGGCCTGGTGGCGACGGTGGATGTCGGTGGCGGCGTGCTCCAGCGCGGTCTCGTCGAGCTCGCCGTCGAACCACCACGCGATCTCGACCACGATGTCGGCCGGCACGGTCTCCGCCTGCATCGGCGTGATCGCGACCAGTTCGACCGCGCGCAGGTCGGCCGACTTGGCGGCCGTGCCGGGCTCCGCGCCCTGGGCGCGGGCGGCGTCGATCCAGGCGGCCAACTGCGCGACGGTCGGGGTCTGGAAGAGCTGGCTGAACCGGATCCGTACCCCGGTCGCCTCCTCCAGCCGGGCGCAGGCGACCGTCACCGCCACCGAGTCCAGGCCCAGGTCGAAGAAGGACGCCGTACGCGGCAGGCCGGAGACGCCCAGCATCTCGGCGAACAGGCGACCGACGGTGGTCTCCGTCTCGCCGTGCGGGCTCTCGGTGAGGGACAGCTCGTGGCTCAGTGTCATTTCCGCTCCTCGAAGAATGGTGAGGGCCGGCTGTATGGGGACCCGGGACCGAGGATCGTGCGCGGCGGCGGCCGCTCGCACCTCTCCGGTTGCTCCCGGCCCGGGTGAGCGGCCCCGATCGGGCGGCGGGCCGGGCCGGCGCAATCGCGGAGATGTCCCGGCCCGGGGCGGCTGCCAGCCTGGCGATACGGCCGGATCCGCGCACCGTTCCCGCGCGCCTCTGCTCCGGCCCGACACCCGAGCGGAAGGCCGGCATGACTTCCACCGAAACGAATCCATCCGCGACGGCGACCGAAACGCTGCCGCTCTCGCTCAACCAGGAGTTCGTGAGCCTGTTCGACCAGGGCAGCGCGGACGGCCCCTTCGGCAGCCGCTACCACCTGGTCGCGGCCTGGCGGGTCACCGGCGCGCCGGTCGACCCCGAGGTGCTGGGCGACGCGCTGTACGACGTCGTCGAGCGGCACGAGGCACTGCGCACCCGCATCGTCGGCACCGCCGCCGATCGGCGACAGGAGGTCCTGCCGGCGAGCCCGGTACGGCTGGACGTCCGCGACTTCCCGCCGACGCCGGAGCACGAGCGGACCGAGCGGGCGGCGCAGCTGGCCCGGGAGTTCGAGACCGAGACGATCAGCGCGCACGAGGCGCCGTTCCTGCGGGCCGTGCTGGCCCCGTTCGACGACCGCGACGCGGTGCTCGTCCTGATGGCCCATCACCTGGCCGTCGACGCGCTCTCCCTCGGCGTCATCATCCGGGACCTGGCCAACCGCTACGCGGCCCGGACCGGGCACACCGTCCCGAACCTGCCGGCCGCGCCGCAGTACCGCGAGTTCGGCGACTGGCAGCGCGAAAGCGGCGGCCCGGGCGCGCAGGCGGCGCGTGACTACTGGCAGCGCCGGCTCGACGGTGCGCAGTTCACGGCCATCCCGACCGACATCCCGCGTTCGGCCGGGCGCCCCGAGTCGACCGCCAAGCACCGTTTCGTGCTGCCGGCCGACGTGGTCGCCGCCATCGACCGGCTGGCGCGTACCAGCCGCAGCTCGCGCTTCATGGCCATCGCGGCGATCTACCAGCTGCTGGTGCACCGGCTGACCGGCGCCACCGACGTGGTGATCGCGACGTTCACTCCGGGCCGGGCGCTGGGACGGTTCGACGAGTCGGTCGGCTCGTTCTTCAACTTCGTCCCGCTGCGCACCGACCTGGCCGGCGCCAAGACCTACGAGGACGTACTCCAGCGCACCCGCCGGACCTGTCTGGAGGCGTTCACCCACGACATCCCCTCGCTCCAGATCTTCGGCGCGGCGCCCCAGTTGATGGCGCCGGCCATGAGCGACAACGCGACCGCGGTGGTGCTCGAGAGCGTGCCCGACCCGAAGCAGCTCGTCACGGCACCGGGCGAGCTGAAGTGGGTCCGGATCACCCGGCTGACGGGCTCTCAGTCCGTGGCGTCGGCGGTGCCGGACGGTGCGCTGTGGGACATCAACAAGGACCCGTCGGGCGACATCATCGGCGCGGTGGCGTACAAGACGAACCTGTTCCACGACGCCACGATCGCCACCATGACCGCGGACTTCGCCCAGATCGCGCGGGCCTTGAGCGCCACTCCGGACGCGTCGCCGGAATGGCGCGGCTGACCTCCCCCACCGCGCACCTCGCGCACCAGCAGAAAGGAAACGCCGTGGAACACCGCGAACCAGTCGTCATCGATACCACCGGTACCTGTATCCATGCCGAGAACGCGCGCATCCGCGAGCAGGGGCCGGTCTGCCCGGTCGTGCTCCCGCAGGGCGTGCGGGCCTGGTCGGTCACCGGCTACGAGGCCGGCAAGCAGGCGCTGTCCGACCAGCGGTTCTCCAAGGACGCGCGCCAGCACTGGACCGCCTTCGCCAACGGCGAGATCGATCCGCAGTTCCCGCTGATCGGCTGGGCACTGATGGAGAACATGAACACCGCCTACGGCAGCGCGCACAGCCGCCTGCGCCGGCCGGTCTCCAAGGCCTTCACCCCGAGCCGGGTCGAGACCCTGGCACCGGCCGTGCACGGGATCGTCGCGCGGCTGCTCGACGAGCTCGCCGCCACCGAGCCCGGCACGGTCGTGGACCTCAAGGCCCGGTTCGCGCACCCGCTCGCCGCCGAGGTGATGTTCGAGCTGATCGGCGTTCCGCCCGCGGCCCGGGAGACCATCCTGCGCGGCGGCGAGGCACAGGTCGACACCACCCTGACGGCGGAGCAGATCGGGGCGATCGTCGAGCAGGTCATGCGGGAGATGGCGGCGCTGATCGAGGCCAAGCGCCAGGTGCCGCAGGACGACCTGACCAGCGACCTGATCGCCGCTCAGGCGGCGGAGGGCTCCGGTCTGGGCGATCCGGAGCTGATCGGCACCCTGCTTCTGCTGCTGGGGACCGGTACCGAGCCGGTGACGAACCTCGTGACCAACTCGATCCTGGCCCTGCTCGCCCACCCCGACCAGCGACGGCTCGTCGACTCCGGGCAGGCCTCCTGGGCGGACGCCATCGAGGAGACGCTGCGCACCGAGGCGCCGGTGGCCCACATGCCGTTTCGGTTCCCGGTCGAGGACATCGAGCTCGGCGACGTGACGATCCCGGCCGGCGACCCGGTCCTGATGAACTTCGCCGCCATGGGGCGCGATCCGGCAGTGCACGGAGCGAGCGCCGACGAGTTCGACATCACCAGGGAGAACAAGGACCACCTCTCCTTCGGCCACGGCGTCTACGGCTGCATGGGCATGCGGCTCGCCCGGCTGGAGACCGAGACGGCGGTCACGGCGCTGTTCGAGCGCTTCCCCGACCTCGCCCTCGCGGTGCCGGCGGCGGAGATCGGACCGCAGAACACCTTCATCATGAACGGCCGCGGCGAGCTGCCGGTCATCCTCACCCCGTCGGCTCCGGCGCAGGCAGACTGAGTCAGTAGACGAATACCGCGGCCCCCGTCGAGACTCCGACGGGGGCCGCGGTGTTCATCCGGGCAACCCGGACCGCTCGGGCGTCACGCTCCTCGCCGGCCCAAGGGCTCGTCCAGAGCGGCCGTGTGGTGCGCCAGCACCGCGACGAACCGGTCGGTCACCCGCACCATGGTCGAAGCGAGATAGACATCGGCGTCGTAGTCGCAGAAGCCTGCGTAGCCGCCGTGCTCGTCCGCCATCAGGCTGAAATTCACCGCGTGCTTGGCCTTCCCCGGCAGGAGGTAGATCCGTTCCGCGGCGACCGCGTGCAGCGCGAACGGCTCCCAGCGCATGTCGTCGAGGACCAGGCCGGCGTCGAACAGCGGCGGCAGGTCGAAGTCGTTGCCCTCCCGCCGCATCCGGACGAGGGAGGAATAGGGCACCGCGCGGTGGTCCAGGACCTCGAGGATCTCGGCCCGGGTAGCCTCCAGCAGCGTCCGGAACGTGACGTCCCGGGAGACCGCCAGCCGGATCGGCAGCGGGTTGGTCAGGCAGCCGATCACGTCGTCGACCTCGGCCGCGCTGCGCAGCGACACCGGCGTTCCGAAGATCACCTCGTCGGCTCTGCCGTACTCCCAGAGCAGCACCGCCATCGCCCCGGCGAACACGGTGAACGGCGTGGTCCGCAGGGCCCGGCAGGCCGTGCGGATCGACCGGCCGACCTCCGGGCCGATCCGGAAGGTGTGCCGCCCGTTGCGGTGCGGCTCCTCCTCCGGCGCGGGCCGGTCGGGCGGCACGGTGCAGGACACCGGCGCGTTGCGCACCCGCTCCCGCCAGAACTCCATGTCCGCGGGGGCGAGCCCGGCCGCCCGCTGGGCCAGCGCGAGCTCCCCCGCCTGCACCCGCAGCGGTTCCAGTTCGGCCGGGCGGCCGGTGACGCGGGCGTCGTAGAAGTGCATCAGCTCGCGCTGGAAGATGTTGAGCGTCCAGTCGTCGATCACCGCGTGGTGGAACTGCACGACCAGGACGAACTCGTCCGGCGCCACGTCCACCAGCCACGGGCGCAGGGGTGCCGTGTCGAGGTCGAGGGGCACGGTGTTGATCCGGCTCAACTCGGCCGGCAGGTCGGCCGCCGAGCAGTGATGCCTGGTCAGCCGCACCGGGCCGGGTTCGGTCACGATCTGCACGGGTTTCCCCTGGACTTCGGTCAGCCTGCTGCGCAGCACCTCGTGCCGCTCGAGGACCTGCCCGAGCGCCCACTCCAGGGCCTCGACGTCGAGCGGCCCGGAGAGCCGGTAGGCCAAATGCTCGAGGTAGCGGGACGGCCCGTCGACCACCAGGTCGTCGAGCCAGAGCCCCTCCTGCTCGTAGCTCATCGGATAGGTCCGCGGCCCCGCCCCACCGGAGGGTGCTTCGACGGCACGGTCCGCGCACTGTTCTCTGGTCACGCTCATCGGCATCCTCCGACTGGGCTTGGTGTTCGGAATCGGGACCGGTCAGCCCAGGAACTCGTTGACCGCGCTGACCGACGGAGCGCCCAGGAACCGCTTGAGCGGGAGCTCCACGCCGAACTGTTCGGTGAGCTTCGCCATGAGGACGGCCGCGAGCAGGGAGTGCCCGCCGAGGTCGAAGAAGCTGTCGGCCCGGCCGACCCGCTCGACCCCGAGCACCTCGGCGAACAGCGCGCACAGGATCTCCTCCCGGGGCGAAGCCGCCGGCTCCCGGCCGTCCACGTCGGCCGGCCCGTCCGCTACCGGGTCCTCGGCGCCTACCACGGGTTCCAAGGTCCCGTCCGCGCGCCAACGCGCCGCGACCCCGGTGCGATACATCCGCTCCCCCGGGCCGAACGGACACGCCACGAACCGCTGCGCGGTCAGGTCCGGCCGGTGCAGATATCCGCGCGCCAGCCCGGGCCCCGCCACGTACAACTCGCCCACCACCCCCGGCGGCACCAGACCGAGCCCGTTGTCGAGGACGAACATCCGCCGGTCCGGCTCCGGCGGGACCGGGGCGGACAGGTCGCCGACGCCGCACTCCGCTTCGCCGGGCGTGATCGTGGCGACCGGCACGCAACCGCGGCTGACGATGCTCTGGTGGGTGAGGGTGACGCCGGTCGGCGCCTCGGCCGGGTCCGCGGGGTAGAGCAGGTACGCCGGATGGTCCGGCAGCAGCGGAGCCGAACGATCGCCGTCGGACAGTTCGGTGTCCGGCAGTCCGGCCAGGATCGCGTCCGTCGCCGGATCGCCGAGCGTGACCACCGGAAGGTCGCCGGACTCCACTGCGGCCACGCCGGCGGAGTCGGTGACCAGGACCGCCGCTTGCGCGTCGGCCAAGATGAACGCGAGCCGGTCGGCAGGCAGCCCCGGGGCGATCGGCAGCACGGCGGCTCCGGCCTTGAGGACCGCGAGCTCCGCCACCGACGCCGCCTCGCCGGGCGGCAGCGCGATGGCGACCGACCGCTCCGGTACGGCGCCCAGCTTCACCAGGTGCCGGGCCAGCCGGTTGGCCCGAGGATCGAGCTCGGCCGACGGCCACCGGCTCGGGCCGGCCTGGTCCTCGGTCGGCTCCGGCGCCGCCGCCCGCCGCGCCAGCAGGTCCGGCAGCGTCGCCGCGACCGCGGCCCCGGCGGCGTCGCGGCGGCCCAGCATCCGTTCCCGCTCCGCCGCCGTCAGCACGTCGTATCCGCTGACCGGCCGGGAGGGATCGGCGGCCGCCTGGCGCAGCAGTGCGGCCAGCCGGTCGCCCAGCGCCTGGACGGTCGCCTCGTCGAAGAGGTCGAGGGCGTACTCGAAGACACCGTGGATGCCGGTCGGCGAACCGTCGGCGGCGTGCCCCGGGGCGACCGACAGGATCAGGTCGAACTTGGAGGTCTCGTGTTCGAGGGACTCGGACTCGCTCTCCAGCCCGGGCAGCCGCCACTGCTGGGCTCCGGTGTTGTCGGAGACCAGCATCACCTGGAACAGCACGTGCCGGGACACTGTGCGGGTCGGGTGCAGGATCTCGACCAGCCGCTCGAACGGCACGTCCTGGTGGGCGTACGCGGCTAGATCGGTCTCCCGGACCCGGGTCAGCAGCTCGGTGAAGCTCGGGTCGCCGCTCACGTCGGCACGCAGTACCAGGGTATTGAGGAAGAGCCCGACCAGGTCGTGCACGGCCTCGTCGGTGCGGCCGGCCACCGGCGTGCCGATCGGGATGTCCGGGCCCGCCCCCATTCGGGAGAGCAGCGCCGCCAGCCCGGCGTGCACCACCATGAACAGGGTCGACTGGTGCGCGCGCGCCAGCGCCAGCAGGTCGCCGTGCAGCTCGGCGTCGAGGTCCATCGCCACGGTGGCGCCGCGGTGGCTCGGCTCGTCCGGCCGCGGGTGGTCGTAGGGAAGCGCCAGCTCCTCGGGCAGCCCCTCCAGGGCGGACTTCCAATAGCCGACCTGGTCGGTCGGGCTGCCCCCGGCGTCGGGACTCTCGCCGAGCAGGGCGCGCTGCCACACGGTGAAGTCGGCGTACTGGACCGGCAGGTCCGCCCAGCCGGGCTCCCGGCCCTCGGCCCGGGCCCGGTAGGCCTCGGTGATGTCCCGGATCAGCACCCGCTGCGACCAGCCGTCGCTGGCGATGTGATGGGTCAACAGCACCAGCACCTGCTCCTGCGGCGTCAGCCGGAACACCCAGACCCGGACCGGCAGCTCGGCGGTCAGGTCGAAGACGTGCGCCGCGGCCCGGTCCATCAGGCCGCGCAGGGTGGCCGGATCGGCGTCGACGACGGTGAGTACCGAACTCGCCGCGTCGGCGTCCACGATCTGCTGGGAGGGCTGGCCGCCGGCGACCGGGAAGATCGTGCGCAGCGCCTCGTGCCGGCCGACCACGTCGCGCAGGGCCAGATCGAGCGCGTTCACGTCCAGGTGGCCGCGCAGCCGCCAGGCGAGCGGGATGTTGTAGGTCGAGCTCGGTCCGTCGAGCTGGCCCAGGAACCACAGCCGCTGCTGGGCGAAGGAGAGCGGCAGCCGGTCCGGGCGCGGTCCGACCACGAGCGCCGCCCGCGCGTCGCCGGCCTGGCCGAGGACGCGGTCCAGGGCGGCGACCGTCGGATTGCGAAAGAGCGACCGGACCCCGAGCTCCACCCCCAGCACCGACCGGATCCGGCTGATCAGGCGGATGGCGACCAGCGAGTCGCCGCCGAGCGCGAAGAAGCTGTCCTCGACCCCGACCTGGTCGATGCCGAGCTCCTGGGCGAACAGCTCGCACAGGATGTCCTCGCGGGGCGAGGCCGGGCCGCGACCGCCGCCGGCGACCACGACCTCCGGCGCGGGCAGCGCCTTGCGGTCGAGCTTTCCGTTGGGGGTGAGGGGGAACTGTTCGAGGACGACGACGTGCGCGGGCACCATCGGCTCGGGCAGTCGCTGGCTGAGAAAAGCCCGCAGCTCCGAGCCGTCGAGGCGCGCGCCGGGACGGGGGGTGACGTACGCGGTGAGCCGGGGGCTCCCGGGCAGGTCTTCCCGGAGTTCCACCGCGGTGTGTCCGGTGTCCGGGTGTTCGGCCAGCACCGCCTCGATCTCGCCCAGCTCGATCCGGAAGCCGCGGATCTTGACCTGGTGATCGACACGTCCGTGGAACACGATGCGGTCGGCCTCGTCCAGCTTGGCGAGATCGCCCGTGCGGTACATGCGCGCCCCCGGCGCCCCGTACGGATCGGGCACGAACCGCTCCGCCGTCAGCGTGGGTCGCCCCAGATAGCCGCTCGCGAGTTGGACCCCGGACAGGTACAGCTCACCGATCTCTCCCGGCGCGACCGCGCGCAGAGCGTCGTCCAGCACGTAGGCACGGGTGTTCCACACGGGCCGACCGATCGGAACGGCGGCGGCGGAGGTGCCCCGGGTGCACTGCCAGAAGGTGACGTCGACGGC
>FSXZ01003111.1_pt1 | contig 40690 bp, 27 predicted proteins | sample 1638121 | NCBI WGS metagenome assembly FSXZ01 (sample SAMEA3914788, study PRJEB12502) | metagenome | biome: forest; material: soil | place: Canada | collected 2011-07-03 | depth 0.1 m
GGCGATCGCCATGCGCAGCGCGTCCAGGACGAGTTCCTCGCGCATGTGGTCGGCCACGGCCCATCCGATCACCTGGCGGGAGAACCCGTCGATCACCGTTGTCAACGTCGGCTGAAAACTGGGTCTGGTCCACTTTCCGTGCTGCGCTGACGGAGCGTCACCAAAGCTGTGACCATGGACGGTCGTGACGTTCACGGCGCGTGGAGGACTCGGGCGCGGAGAAGCGGGAACGAGGCTCGCCCGTACATCTGGCGTTTGAGCATCTTGATGCGGTTGACTTGTCCTTCGACGACGCCGGAGCTGTAGGGCAGGGTGAGGGCGGCCAGTACGGCGTCGTATTCTTGCTCGACACCCGTGACGAAGGAGTGCAGTTCGGGCAGGGAGTCCTGGTGTACTGCGCGCATCCAGGCGTTCAGGTCGCACCCGGCGCGCTTGCGCATCATCTCGGCGAAGGCGCGTACGTGTTTGCTGGCGGCTTGCAGGTCGGGGCAGCGTGCGAGGATCGGGGCCAGTTGCTCGCGGTCTTGTTCGGTGAGCCGGTCCGGGTGCCGGGTGAGCCAAGCGGTGGCCGTGCGTACGGACGGGGTGGGCGCGGTGGGCGTGTGCGGGCCGGTCGATCGAAGCTGCCGCAGGTAGGCGCGCAGATTGCTCGCGCTGCCGCGGTAGCCGCGTGCGGTGATTTCTTCGTGGAGCCGGGCCGCGTTGGTCTGCCCCTGAGCCAGGCGCTCGCGCAGGTAGGGTGCAAATGGGTCGAGTAGGCGTGGCCGGCCGGCCTACCACTGCCCGGTCATCAGGGCCTCGGGCTCGGGGGTGCGGGCGTAACGGCGCACGGTGTTGCGGGCCAGGTCGAGTTCTGCGGCGATCTGTTTGACGCCGTGGTCCTTCTGGAGCAGGGCGTGGACGGAGGCGTGCCGATCGCGGATCCGGGCGGCCAGGTGCGGTGGGGTGCCGTTGTGTTCCTGGGCCTCGGGCTCCTCGGCGGCAACGTCGGCGGCCGGGACTGGTGGGGGCGGCGGGCGCAGGTGCGCGGCGTTGCGCGCGACGACGCGTTCAACCGCTTCGGCCAGGTTGTGCCATATGTGCCATCGATCAGCGACCTGGGTCGCATCGGGCGCGCCGAGCCGGGAGCCTTCGGCATAGGCGGGGGCGCGGTCCCTGCAGATGACCTCGATCCCAGGATGCGCGCGCAGCCAGGCCGCGAGCGCTTCCGCCTCGCGGGTGGGCAAAAGCTCGATCGGACGGTGGGTTTCCACGTCGACCAGCAGCGTTCCGTACACGTGGCCCTTGCGGGTCGCGAAGTCGTCGACCCCAAGCACCCGAGGCGTCGCAACCGGCCGCTCAGGCATCGAAGTGATCAACCGGACCAGCGTGGTGCGGCTGACCGGCGCGAACAGCGCTTGGGCGAGCCGCGCTCCGGCCCGCCCAGCCAGCAGCAGCGCCACGGTACGCAGCAACGACTGTAATCCGAGGCTGCGTCGGCCGTGGCGGAAGGTGAGTCCGTCGACCTGCTCGACGAACGTCGCCCGGCCGCACGAGTCCGCAAGGCACCGAAATCGGCGCACCACCAGCCGGATCTCGACCTCGTGGGCCCCGACTGCACCGTCCGCCGGCCTCCGCTCGTAGCTACTGTGTATCCGCCGCGAAACCGCACCGCAGCCTGGACACGCCGCGCGATGAGCCCGTGCACGCGCCCTGATGCGAATGCCACTCGAACTCTGAGCATCCGCCATCGGTTCGGCGCAGCTCAGTTGGGGTGGCGTGGCCGGGTGTATGCGTGCTCGTGCATGTGGGGCGCGGCTGTCAACGTTGTAGATCGTCTGTCACCGGGCAACCTCGAGGTTCGTGAGGACGAGGAGTGCGCGTAGGAGGCTGGTGGCGCGGGACGGGTCGGTGCGCAGCCTGGTCAGGATGCGCCAATTCTTAAGGTGTGCGAAGCCGTGTTCCACCGGTGCTCGTGCGGCGGCGAGGATCTGGTTGGCCTGCTTCTGCCCCGCGGTAAGCCTGCGGGCCCTGGTGGCTTTGAACCCGGTGACGATCACCGGGTCGTCGCTGTCCTTCGCGAGCCCGACGAACCCCAGGTCGGCCAGGGCGCCGAGGCCCGCGGCCTTCAGGTGCTCGACGACGTGATCCCGGCGGGCGGCAGTGATGTCGTGGGTGCGCCCCGGGCGGCCCGCGGAGATCCAGATCAGCCGGCCGCGCTCGTCGGTCAGCGCGAGGAAGTGCAGGCCATGGCGGTGGTGTTTGCCCGAGTAGTTCGGCCGGTTGGCTCGTCCGGTGCGCCTGCGGGTGGGAATGAGTGTGCCGTCGATCAGCACGACCTCCCCGCCCCGATTCGCGATCTTGCGCAGGGCCCGGTCCAGACGCGGTGCCCTCGCGGCGAGCATGGCGATGATCTCATCACGCCAGCGGCGCAGCGTAGTCTCGGAAACCCGGTTGCCCCCGGCCAGGTCCAAGGCCTGCTGGTCGTGGCGCAGCATCGCCAGCACCAGAACCGCTATCCGCCCGGCCGGCAACAGCCGGCCCGGCGAGTTGATCTCAAGCATGCTCCGGCGCAGCAGACCGGCGACGTACGCCACGGTGTCCGTGGACAGCGGCAACCGGCACTGGTAGACAAGGGGATCGGTGCCCTCGGCGGGCATGTTCGTGTTCTTCACACAGCCCGAACGCACGCCGAGGGCGCCTCGTCACGCATACGGGCGCGGATTCCGCGCGGTCACGGCGTGATCTGGAACCGGCCGTCCGGCAGTTTCCGGGCCCAGCCACGTTCGGGATCGCGCCCGTGGCGACGAGCAGCGCGGCGGCCGGGACCGCGACCACGGCCTCGGACCAGCCAAAGGGCCGCACGACCGCACACACGAGCGTCAAGACCAGCAGCACGGCGGACAGCGCCTCGGCAAGGTTGCCGTTCAGAACCGGGGCCCTTTTCACAAGGCGGTGATCTGTCACCTCACATCGAAGCAGACCGCGGAACCACTGCAAGCCGCGCCACGCACGCTGATCGACTCTTGCGATTTTCGCACTCGGGGTCGACGACGCAGCGTGCACCGTCACGTCGCTGCTGGGAGCACACAGGCTAGTCGAAGCGTCCTACGCACCTCGGCTCGTTGACACAACCGCGAATGTCTGGAAAACCGGCCGTTCTTGGCTGCTATCTGCACGGTGGCCTCGCAGCGTACGGCGAGTTTGTCGTAGCGGGTGGCCACCGCGGTCTCGCTTGAGTTTGCTGGTCCCGCATTCGACCGCGTCAAGCTGCCGGCGTCCATCCGCTGCCGTGCTTATGGCGGCGCATGGACGCCGGTGCCGACCTGGCCTGGTACTTGAGTGATGAGCGTCAGCGCGCGCCGGGTGAAACCGGTCTACCGCTTGCGCTCCGTAGATGCTTCGCTGGGGGTCTCGGGGGTCACGCCGGCGGTCTGTGCCGGGGCGTCGAGGAAGCCTTCGGGGTAGATCGTGCGGTGTGGGGCGCGGGAGCGGGTGCGTGTGAGCGGGTAGTAGAGCCCTGCGGTCAGGACGAGGCCGACGATCCAGGAGATGTCCGCGCCGCCGAGCATCGTGGCGATCGGGCCGGTGTACAGGGTCTGGGCCAGGAACGGGATCTGGGCGATGACCCCGGCGGCGTAGCAGCCCAGCGCGATGAGGTTCCATCGGCCGTAGCGGCCGTCGGGGTCGTAGAGGGCGGGAATGTCGACGTGCTCCTTGGCGACGAGGTAGTAGTCGGCCAGGTTGATCGCGCTCCATGGAGTGAAGGCCATGAGTAGAGCGAGTACGAAGTTTTTGAAGTTGTCGAGGAAGTCGCTGCTGGCCGCGAGGGCGAGGAGGACGGACAGGGCGAGGAACGTGCTGATGTATGCGGTGCGTGCGGCTTGGGAGATGCGCCGGGTGAGGGTGAACGCCGAGACGCTGGTGAGGATGGACATGAAGCCGCCGTAGGCGTTGAGGCAGTTGACGGTCAGCTTGCCGACGATGATGACCAGGTAGATCAGGATGGCGACGGTGCCGCCTCCGCCGAGGTGGCCGAGGAATCCGACCTGGTTGTCGAGGAATCCGGTGCCCGAGGCGGCGAGCAGCGCGCCGAACGTCATCGACCACTGCGATCCGATCACGCTGCCCCACAGGGTGTGGTGGAACGTGGCGCGCGGTGAGGTGGTGCGCGGCAGGTAGCGGGAGTAGTCGGCGACGTAGGGGCCGTAGGTCAGCTGCCAGCCTGCGCCGAGAGAGATCGCGAGGAGGAACGTCGCGGCGCCGAAAGGCTTGGCGGCGAACACAGAGCCGAGGTGCTCGGTGGTGAGCAGGCGCACGGCCAGGTACGCGAAGCCGATCGCGCCGAGGACGGTGGCGGTGCGGCCGAGGTGGTGGATGTAGCGGTAGCCGACGACGGCGACCAGCGCGGTCAGTGCCCCGAATATGACGATACCGGCGGGGCGTGCGGAGGTGTGGAGGATCTCGTCGACGGCTTGGCCGGCCAGTACCGTCCCGGTGGCGGCGAATCCGAGGTACATCACGATGACCAGCAGGAGTGGGATCACCGCGCCGTAGACGCCGAACTGCGCCCGGCTGGAGATCATCTGCGGCAGCCCGAGGCGGGGGCCCTGGGCCGAGTGCAGTGCCATGACGACGCCGCCGAGCAGGTTGCCGATCAGCAGCCCGATGACGGCCCACAGGGCGTCGGCGCCGAACACGACCGCGAGAGCTCCGTTGACCACGGCCGTGATCTGCATGTTGGCCCCGAACCAGAGCGTGAACTGGTTGAGCGGCGTCCCGTGCCGCTCCGCCTCGGGAATCACGTCGATGGTGCGTTGTTCCAGGCGTGACCCGGATCGGGGGGAGGGCGCGGATCGTTCGAGTGCCATGCTTTCGAGCTCCTTTGCGGGAGAGCGGGCTATCCGGCGGGCGGGAGTGGCGTGGAAAGGGCTGAGAGAGCCCCGACAGGGCGTCGGGAGGATCGGGGGGTCTGTCAGGACAGGGCGCGGGCGACCAGGTCGAGGCCCTGTGTGGTGGGAACGCTCATCCGGACGGTGCCGGGCACACCGAGGGCGGTGCCGGGGCGCACCGAGACGCCGTGTGTGGCGAGCCGGGCGATCAGGCCGGCCTCGTCGGGGGCCTGGATGAGGACGAAGTTGGCTTGGGATGGGATCACCCGGTATCCGGCGCCGGCGATGATCTCGGTCAGCGCGGTACGGTGCTGCCGGGTGTGCTCGCGCACGCGGCGCCCGTGGTCGGGGTCGCGCAGCGCGGCGAGGGCGGCGGCTTGGGGCAGCGTGCCGACGGAGAACGGCGCACGGATCTTCCGCAGGGTCGCGATGATCTCCGCGTCGGCGACCAGGTAGCCAACGCGCAGGCCCGCGAGGCCGTGGATCTTGGAGAACGTGCGCAGTACGGCCGCACGGCCTTGCCTGGCGAGCGGGATCGCGCTGCTCGCCTCGGGCTCGTCGGTGAAGTCGATGTAGGCCTCGTCCACCACGACCAGGGCTGGGCTCGAGGCGACGAAGCTCTCGAGGGCGGCGAGGGGCAACGCGGTGCCGGTGGGGTTGTGCGGGTTGACGACGTAGGCGATGTCCGCGTCGATGCGCGCCATCGCATCCAGGTCGTGGGCCCAGTCGAGAAGCGGCACCTTGGTCAGGCGTGCGTCGACCACTTGGCTGCTGATCTCGTCCATGCGATAGGCCGGGTCCGCGCACACTGCGAGTCCTCCGTGGGCGAGGTACGCCCACGCGAGCAGGAAGATCAGCTCGTCGGAGCCGTTGCCGACCAGGATCTGCTCGGGGTCGACGCCGTGAACGTGCGCGAGTTCCGCGCGAAGTTCACCGGCCAGGGGGTCAGGGTACTTGTGCGCCCGGCCGACCGCGTCGATCAGGGCTCGGGCCACCATGGGGCTGGCGCCGAGCGGCGATTCGTTCGACGCCATCGAGCCCGCCTCGGTGCGCGCCGGCGTGCCCGGCCGGTACGGGCTGATGTGGTCCAGCCAGGGCCTGGGTTCGATCATGCGCGGTGTCCTCCGAGTATCGTCGTGATCCGGTTCGCGGTGGTGCGTACGTGGTCGGCCGCGGACTCGGCGGACAGGGCCGTCGCGTGCAGGTAGCTGACGCCGACCGCGCCGCGGGCGCCCCCGGCGTCGAACACGGGCGCGGCGACGCACTCGATACCGGCAGCTACTTGACCTGGATCGATGGCGTATCCGCGGGCTCGAATCGCGCCGAGCTCCTCCATCAGCTCGCGCTCGTGCGTCTCCCACACCGCCGTCTCGACGTGCGAGGCGACGAGGGAGGGCGAGAGCCAGGCGAGCGCGCACTTGCCCACGGCGGTCAGGTGCGCGGGCAGCCGCGCCCCGACGGCGCTGGCCAGCTGGATTCCGGTGCGCGGCGGGTCCTGCTTGTACAGGTACACCGCTTCGCAGCCGTCGAGGACCGCGTAGTGGGCGGTGACCTCCAGACTCCGCGACAACGCCGTCAATTCAGACGTGATCACCGCGTCCACGCCCGCGATTCGCAGGTGCGCGGCACCGACCTCGAACGCCTTGATGCCAATGGTGTACGTGGCGCGGTCGTGCGCATCGACGAAGCGCTCCTGGACGAGGTCCTTGAGGATCCCGTGCGCGGTGCTCTTGGGGATCTCCAGCTCCTGCGCGATCTGCTGCAGCGGCAACGACTTTCCCGCCTTGGCCAACAGATCGAGGATGCGCAGGGCGCGCGTGACCGAGCTGACCTGCATCGCTCCTCCGCCCATTCGTATATACGAATATCAATCGGTTATCCGAACGGGGGGACCTTAGGGCCGAGGGCGACCACTGTCAACGCCTCCGGCCCCGCACACGAGGCAGCGCCGAACCACGTCGCAGGCGCTGTGGAGCGGGGCGCACGGCTCCCGCGAGCCCCACTCGGAAGCAAACAGAAGGCCCGATCCGTTAAGGATCGGGCCCTCGGCCGCAGGCTCCGGCGGTCCGGTGTCAGTTCCGGTATCGGGCGCGGAACGCGGACGGAGTCTCGCCCGTCCGCGTGCGGTAGAACTTGGTGAAGACGGTCGGTTCCGGAAAGCCGAGGCGTTCTCCGACGGCCGATGTCCCCAGGTCCGTGTGCACGAGCAGCCGCCTCGCTTCCAGCAGGACTCTGTCGTCGAGGTACTGCTTGGCACCGCAGCCGACGGCCGCCTGAGTCGCCCGCGTGAGGGTGCGGACGCTGTATCCCAGGTGTCTTGCGTACTCCTCCACACGGCGCGAGTGCGCGAAATCGCGTTCCACTGCCTGCTCGAAGCGCTGGAACGGCTCGTTGCCCGGTTCGCCGTCGAACTGCCGCCCACCCGGAGCGTGGGCGAGGCGCAGCAGGATGACGGACAGGAGATGGCGTACGACCTCCAGGTGGGCCTCGAGCGGGAGGTCCGTCAACCGCTCGTACTCGTCCTTCAGCAGGGCCAGGGTGCTGGAGAGGGCGTCGCCCGCCGGATACTGCGCGGCCGTCCGCAGCGCGGGCCGATCGGCTCGAGCCGCCTTGGCGGTGGCCGCCTCGAGCACGCCGGACTGGAAGAGGACCACCGTCCCATCCACTGCGGCGAGGTCCGAGCGGAACTGGAGGATCTGCCCCGGCCGCGCCCAGAGCCAGGCCCCCTCCTGCAGGGTCTGCTCGTCGAAGTCGACGGCGTATTTCAGACGGCCGGAGTGCACGGCGATCAGTTGGTGAAAGGACGGCCTCATCAACGAGTAAGGGTCGCGACCGTGTCTCCGCGCGCGTGCGAGCAACGCGCCGAGCGATGTGATCTCCGCACCCGGCGGCGCGCCGGGGGATGCCGTGAAGCCGAACTCGGTGATCTCGTACTGTCCGTTTTTGCCCATGGTATGTCTCCAGGATACCGCTTGGCCGGCCGCGTGAACACATAGCGTGGAGTGCGGCAGGACCGCCTGGAAACTGCAGGGCGCCGAGTGCCCGGACTTCTCTCGCGGCCCGCTGTGACTGAAATGGCCCAGGTCTGCCTGAGCCGGAGATTGGAGGATTGATCAGATGCGGCTGATAGTCGGGATGACGGGTGCCACAGGCGCCCCTCTCGGGGTTCGCCTGCTGGAAGCGCTCAAGGAGCTTCCACATGTGGAGACGCACCTGGTCCTCAGCCGCTGGGCGCGCAGCACGATCGAGTTGGAGACGCCCTACACCGCCCGCGAGGTCTGCGACCTCGCCGAGGTGGTCTACGGGTCGGGCGACCAGGCCGCCGCAATCTCCTCCGGCTCCTTCCTCACGGACGGCATGGTGGTCGTGCCGTGCTCGATGAAGACCCTCGCGGGCATCCGCGCCGGGTACGCCGACGGGCTGATCGGACGCGCCGCAGACGTCGTGCTGAAGGAACACCGCCGGCTCGTCCTGGTCCCGCGGGAGACACCGCTGAGCGAGATCCACCTCCAGAACATGCTCGAGCTCGCCCGCATGGGAGCGCGGATGGTGCCGCCCATGCCCGCCTTCTACAACCACCCGAGCACCGTCGGCGACGTGATCGACCACGTCGTGGCCCGCATCCTCGATCAGTTCGGGTTGCCGGCGCCCGACGCCAAGCGCTGGCAGGGCATGCGCGCCGCCCGCCGAACGCAGCCCACCGCTTGACCCGCCCGCGCTGGACCCCGCCACGCTTCGCAACGCCCCGATCAGAATGAAGGAACGATCTCCTATGCCGTATGACGACCTGCGTAGCTTCCTGAGCACCCTCGAGAAGGAGGGGCAACTGCTGCGCATCTCCGAGGAGGTCCTGCCCGAACCCGATCTGGCCGCTGCGGCCAACGCCGCGGGCCGCATCGGTGAAGGCGCCCCGGCCCTCTGGTTCGACAACGTCAAGGGCTTCATCGACGCGCGCATAGCGATGAACGTGCACGGCTCCTGGGCGAACCACGCCCTCGCCCTCGGCCTGCCCAAGAACACGCCGGTCAAGGAGCAGGTCGCGGAGTTCGCACGCCGGTGGGACGCCTTCCCCGTCGCGCCCGAGCGTCGTGAGGACGCGCCCTGGCGTGACAACAGCCGTCAGGGTGCGGACGTGGACCTGTTCGAGATCCTTCCCCTGTTCCGCCTCAACGACGGCGACGGCGGCTTCTACCTCGACAAGGCGGCCGTCGTCTCCCGCGACCCCGAGTACCCGGACGACTTCGGCAGGCAGAACGTCGGGACCTACCGCATCCAGGTCATCGGCGCCGATCGCTTGGCCTTCCAACCGGTCCCCATGCACGACGTGGCCCAGCACCTGCGCAAGGCCGAGCAGAAGGGCGAGGACCTGCCCATCGCCATCACGCTCGGCAACGACCCGGTGATGACGATCGTCGCCGGCATGCCGATGGCCTACGACCAGAGCGAGTACGAGATGGCCGGCGCGCTGCGGGAAGCGCCCGTCCCCATCGCCACCGCGCCGCTCACAGGGTTCGATGTCCCGTGGGGCAGCGAGGTCGTCATCGAAGGCGTCATCGAGTCGCGCACACGGCAGATCGAGGGCCCGTTCGGCGAGTTCACCGGCCACTACTCGGGCGGCCGCCGGATGCCCGTCATCCGTGTCGAGCGGGTCTCGTACCGGACGGACCCGGTCTTCGAGACCCTCTACCTCGGCATGCCGTGGACCGAGGTCGACTATGTCGTGGGCCCGAACACCTGCGTCCCGCTCCTCAAGCAATTGCGTGCCGAGTTCCCCGAGGTGCAGGCGGTCAACGCCATGTACACCCACGGCCTCGCCGTGATCATCTCCACGGCGAAGCGCTACGGCGGCTTCGCCAAGGCGGTCGGCATGCGCGCGATGACCACGCCGCACGGACTCGGCTACGTCGCCCAGGTCATCCTCGTCGACGAGGACGTCGACCCGTTCAACCTGCCGCAGGTCATGTGGGCCATGTCCGCCAAGGTCAATCCGAAGGACGACGTGGTGATCATCCCCAACCTGTCCGTGCTCGAACTCGCCCCCGCCTCCCAGCCGGCCGGCATCACAAGCAAGATGATCATCGATGCCACCACGCCGGTCAGCCCGGACCTGCGCGGCAACTTCTCCACCCCGGCCAAGGACCTGCCCGAGACAGCCGCATGGGCCGCCCGTCTCCAGCGACTCATCGCAGCCCGGCACTGACACCGGCAGCCACCCGCGCACGCCGGACCACCTGAGCGCCCTGAAAGGACAGACCCTTGAAATACGAACCCCGCGAATGCCCCCGCTGCGGCTTCCAGACGGTCACCCGACTCGCCACCTCGCCCGTGCCCGGCATCTGGGACGTACTCCAGTGCGGCCGCTGCCTCTACACCTGGCGCACCACGGAGCCCGCCCGCCGCACCCACCGCGACGCCTACCCGGAGATCTTCAAGCTGACCGTCGAAGACATCGAGAACGCCATCGAAGTACCCGCCATCCCACCGCTGCTCCCGGCAGAGCCGGCGCAGGCCGAAGGCACCGCACACCTATGACATCCACCCCACGAGACCGGACCGGCGCCGACCAGCCCGACACACTCATGTGGGAGGCCCGGGCCACGCCAGGACGGCACGACGCGCTGCTGGCCTGGGTCGAGCGGCGTGCCCTGCCCGAACTCGCCGCAACTCCCGGCTTCCTGACCGCCGATGTCTACTGCGGGGGTCAAGACCGTGTCGTGGCCGTCGTCCGCTTCAGCACGGGGCACCCCCCAGTCCGACTGCCCGACCCGCCACCCGGCATCCTCACCCGCCCCGCGCATCAGTGGCCGTTCCGCCTCCAGCGCAGCGCTTGCTCGACGCCGCCACCTCCTGCTGAAGCTCGAGGAATGGGACTGCGGATCGGTGACGACAACGCCGACCGCAGATGAGATCGCCTTCCCGTACGAACCGAACCCCTCGCCGATCACACCGACAAGAACCAGGACCGTGAGCGGTGCGCCCAACCAGACCAGGACGCGCTCCCTGCGCGACCGTTTCGGCCGCGGGCAGACGGATCGGCTGGCGCGACGAAACCCAGCGACCGATCCACGATGCCCCCTCAACTCGGCAATCAGCCCCCGGTGTCCCACTTACCCGACCGATGAAGGCCCGTGATGCGAACGCCCAAACCATGACTACACCGCGGCCCGCTCGCCCCTTCCGCAGCCGGGCCACTGCCATCTCGCAGCCCGATCCGCCGCGCCAACCCCGTGAGCGCCCGATGACCATGACCACGCACACTGAAGCGACGCCACCCACCATGGCAACTCCAGACCATGACAAAGCCCTCGAGGCCGTAAACAGCCGCATGGGCGTGACCAGCGGAGACGCCGTTACGGTGGCAACGCTCCATGACAACCCAGGTGCCTGAGGCGCTGACGCTCAACCTCGACGGCCGCGACGCCCTCCGCCTGTGGCGGCTGTCCGAGGCGATCCGGCTCGGCTGCACGTGCCGCGGCCTGCACCCGCCGCGCGACACCTCGCGCTCATCGCCGCCCCACGCCAGGTCGCAGACCAGTACCGGCTAACGGTGCACCCCAACACCGGTCCCGGAACCGGCGCTCGCGAACCCGACCACGCCTGCGGATCATCTGTACCGACAGGTCAACACGGCGCGTGTTCCGTCAACAACTCAGCGCTCTGGAGTCTCAGCCTCCGTAGGCCTCCACGTGCCTTCGTCTTCGACCCATTGCAAGGTGGCGCCTGCCATGTCGGGCAGCGACAGATCGGGGCCGAATGCGACTGACCCACGATCCGATCATGATCGAGCGCCGCGGACGGCTCTCCACCTCTGCCCACTCCGGACCGGCCCGCCTTGAAGTGCCCCGGCTTCGGCGTGTTTTCCCTGCCACCGCCGCACAGGCAAGCGTGTCGGCGCCCCAGAACCGCGACTCGGTGAGGCGTGCGCAAGCTGCGACTTCATCAGCCTGAATGCGCCGTCTACCCGATACCCGGCAAACTCGGCTGGGTGCAGCTCGGGCCGAGTGATTCGTTCCAGGCCGTGTCAGCAATCGATGCCTGTGAATACGCGTGCTGCGTAGAGGGCTGGGGCAGGCGCACACCTCATGCGGCGCGTGCGAGGTGCTCGGGATGGACCGTGTGCGTGAATGGCGTGTCGTTCGCGTACCGTTCAAGCTCGTCGAGCGCCAGGGCACCCATCCGATGGATCTCAGTGCCTTGTGAACCCGCGATGTGCGGGGTGAGGAGCACGTTCGGGAGGTCGAACAGGACGCTGTCGGCCGTCGGCAGCGGTTCCACGACGTCGAGCACGGCGTCGATCCGGCCGGTGCGCAGCTCGTCGAGCAGTGCCTCGGTCTCGACGAGGCTTCCCCGGGCCGTGTTGATCAGGGTGGCTCCGTCGCGCATCATCGCGAGGCGACGTCTGTCGATCATGTGCTTCGTCTCCGGGACCGCCGGGGCGTGCAGGGTGACGATGTCCGAGACGGAGACGAGCTCGTCGAGTTCGACCTTGGCCACGTTGAGCGTCACAGCCTCGTCCCGAGTGAGGTACGGGTCGTAGACCACGACATCGAGGTCGAATGCGCCCAGCATCTGGATCACCCGGCGACCGATCTGTGAGCAGCCGATGACGCCGACGGTCTTGCGGAAGTTGCCCATCTGCGGGTACAGCCCGCTCCAATAGGTCCAGCCAGGTTCGCCCCGCAGTTGGCGGTAGTGCTCGAGCAGCGGCAGGATCCGCTTGTTGGCCAGCAGGATCACGGCCAAGGTGTACTCCGCGACAGGGACCGCGTTTGCGGCGGACGCCGAGCTGACCCGCAGCCCCCGCTGCCAGCATGCGTCGGTCACGTGGTGTTTGACCGAGCCGCCGGCGTGGATGATCGCCTTGAGGTGCGGGGCGGCGTCGAGCACCGCCGCTGAGACCACGGGACTCTCCCAGCCGGTGATCAGGATTTCGGTGCGGGCCAGGGCTTCGCGGGCCCGCGGAGTGTCGAAGCCGTCGACGACGAGCCCGATGTCGATGCTCGCCAATCGGCAGAGCCTGTCGAGGCCGGCTTCGTCGAAGAGCCGCGGGGGAAGGGCCCTGTTCATCGCGAGCAGTGGTCGCGTCCCGTGGATCATTGGGCCGTCTCCCGGGAAGCGGACACCGCACATTGCGACCGCTCGAATTCGTTCGAGTCAACCCGTTGCGGCAAGGAAAGCGTACCCGAGCCGGGGATTCGCCAGCGTCGTCGAGCGGCCTGACCAGCATGGATGGACCATCCGGCGCCCTCAGGATGCGACTGGCCGGGAGTCGTGTTGCGCATCAACTCGACGGCCGCATCGATGGCGGTCTCGACGGTCGGGTGGAGCAGAACGGGCCCGAGCGCGGAGGCGACACTCGGCAGATTACTGCGAAACCAGTTACGGGCGGCGACGAGCGCATGGCCGTTCGGCGGGTCCGTCTCGGCTGCGCGGCCGAGTGCGTCCACCTGTTCCATCGCCTGCTCACGTTGTGCGCCGGGTTCGGCTTGCACCACGACCGCGTCCCGCAGCGCGGCGATCGCGGCCTTCAGCGCCTCGTCGGCGTGCGGAGGCGTGGCGACCTGCGAACCCGTCTGATACGCGAGACTGTTTTCGAATAAATTCGCGTCGAGGGATCCGGTAAAGATTGTGCACAAAGAGGCTCGCAGAGTGCGGATGCCCGAGCGCGAGTGCCGTAATCTTGCACCGCTGAAGGCGGAAGGCCGAAGTGAGTCGAGGGGAAGACGGGTCATGCGACTGAGCAGGAGACGGAAGACGGCTCTGGGCGCGGCATTGGCGGGTGTGCTGCTCGCCGTGCTGAGCTTCGCCATGCTCGCGGCGGCGCCGGCGCAGGCGACCAGCAGCACCCGCGACTTCCTGGTCACGCTCTACGGGTGGCCGGACAACTCGCCGCCCGGAAACGCCGTCGCCTACCCGAAGAACGGCGGGAATCCGACGCTGCACGACGCGGCGGGCGGGGTCGGCACGTATGCGAACCCGATCACGTTCGCGACCGACAAGTCCGAACTCCCGGTCGGCACGATCATCTACTACCCGTATCTGCACCGTTACTTCATCATGGAGGACGACTGCACGGAGTGCGACGAGGACTGGACGGGGCAGGGCCCTGACGGCGGCCCGCACATGTACCACGTCGATCTGTGGATCGGCGGGCAGGGCGGCGACTCCTCCGCCGTAGTCGACTGCGAGGACACGCTCACCAAGGGCTCCGCGGCCGTGGTGCTCGACCCGTCGTCCGACGAGCCGGTCGACACGACGCCGCTGTTCGACTCCGCCGACGGCAGGTGCTACGACCCGTCGAGCTTCAAGGGCGGCTCCCCGCCGTCGAGTTCGCCGAAGCCCGCGCCGAGTCCGTCGCGACTGCGCGCCACGGCGTCCGCCCGGCCCACCACCCGCGCCACCCGCCCCGGCGCGGACCCCGCTTCGGGCCCCGGCGGCGGCACCGCCTCCCCCTCGTCCACCCCCGCGGCACCCGCATCGGCGTCAGCGGGTTCGTACACGGCGATCGCCGGACCCGGCTGCACGGGATCCTCCGCCGCCCGCTTCGTCGGGGTCGGCTACTCGGGCGGCGACTCCGACGACTGGAACGTGCTGCCCGGCGCGGACGGCACGGGTTCGAGCTGTTCCAACGGTTTCCTGGCCATGCCGATGTCCGGCTCGGCGACCCGGGACGGGCAGAACCGCGGGCTGTGGATCTTCGACGTGTCTTCGGCGCAGCCCGGGAGCTGCACGCTGCGCGTCTACGTCCCGCGGCCGCCGAACGCGGCGGACGACTACGACGTGGACGGCAGCTCGGCCGCCTACGGCGTGTTCGCCGGCGCCTCGGTGTCGGGCGCGGCGCAGATCGGCCAGTTCACCGTGGACCAGGCCGCGCACCGCGGTGGGTCGGTGCTCGAGGGCGGCTTCCGGATCACCGGACCGCTGCTGGTCGTCCGGCTCTACGACCGCGGCATCGACTACGACGCGAAGCCGAACGCGATGTACGGCGTCGCCGCGATCCAGCTCGACTGCTCCTGAACCACGCGGTGCCGGCTCGCAGGCGGGCGACCGTCGCGAGCCGGGCCGGCACCCGTGGTCGGACCCTCGTCACTGAAGCAGACGTCGTAGCGCGTGCCCCGCGCCGGCCGCCGGGCCGGGTGCCGGGTGGGACACCCGAACTGGGGACTGGATGTGAGCGCCGCTCGCGGGGAGACTGCAGGGGCCGCCGGTCCCGGCAGAGACCGGGACGACGGCGCAGCCGAGCGGAACCGGGAATCACATGATCGACGAGCTTTGCCGGATCACCGTCGTCGGCGGACGCCGTCGGGTCGACCTCGCTGTTCCCGTGCACGCACCGATCTGCGACTACGCGGACTCGCTCGCCGCGCTGTGCGCGCTCGAGGACAACGACCTGATGCCCGCGGCCTGGTCGCTGGGGCCGCTGCCCGCAAAGCCCTATCCGCCGGGCCGTTCGCTGACCGATCTCGGCGCCGTCGACGGCCAAGTGTTCTACCTCTGCGACGCGTTGGCCGGAGAGGCCGACGAACCGGTGGTGCAGGACATCGCCGAGCACGTCGAACAGGCACGTGCGGGCCGGCTGGACCGCCGCTGGGATGAGTCGGGCCGGTCCCCCGCGACGCTTGCGGGCAGCCTGCTCTGGTTGGCCGCCACAGCGCTCGCCCTCGGCCTGCGCCGACCGGCCGACCAGGCCGACGCCGTCCTCGCGGCGGCCTTCGCGGCCGTGGTGGGACTCGGATCGGCGTTGTTCGCGAGGATCGCGGAAGCACGGGCATGGCCCGTGCGACGCTGGATCCGTCACTCCGCGGCGATGTGCGCGATACCGTGCCTCGCCGTCGCGGCACGCGCCGTGGTCCTCGCGCGCCTGGCCGCCGGGCACCGGATCCCCAGCCTGGCGGCGCATACGCAGGGCTTGACCTCGCATGAGTCGAGCGTGCTCGCCGCGGCGGCCGGGGCTCTCGCGGGCGCGCTCGTCGCCGCGACGGCTTCAGTCGGGATCGCCACGTGCGCAGCCTTCTGCTTCACGGCGGCGGCCGCGCTCGTCGCTGCGGCGCTCGCCGTGTTCGGCGCCTCAGGGGCGCAGTCGGCCGTGGTCGCCGCCGTCGCCGCATACTTTCTGCTGGCATCCGGGCCGGCCACGACCGTGCGGATCGCCAGGTACGCTTTCCGGCACGACCGACAGCGGCACGGTACCGGGCTCGACGAGAACGAGGCAGTGCGTGCGGCGGTGGGGCGCGCCATGCAACTGTTGGCGGTCTGGACGGCCGCGGGTTCCGCCGTGGCCGGCACCGCCCTGGTGGTCTGCGCGCTGACCGGCTCGACGACGATCCACGCCGCGGCTGCCTGCCTCGGGCTCGCGCTGCTGCTGCGGTCGGGCGGAGCGAGCCTGGCCGTCGAAGTCCTCGCGGTGGGCGCGGCCGGAGGCGCCGGAGTGGCGGGATTCCTGCTCGGGCCGGGCTTGACGAGCCACACCTGGGCCGCCGTCTCCGCATCGGTCGTGCTCGGGGCCGTCGGACTGTGGCAGGGGGCGAAGCCTGCCGCGACCCGGAACGCCGGACGCACGCGCACCCGTCCGGCGTGGTTCGCCTCCGCCGCGACCGTGCTCGGCGCCCTGGGGCTGGCCCTGGCGGTCGCCTCCTTCGGCGTCTTCGCCCACATCGTGCACCTGGGCCACGGCCTGTGATCACCGCCGCCGCGGGTGCAGCGACCACGCCGCCCCGCTCAGCCCGACCACTCGGGAGTGCCGCCCGGCTTCGGCGCCGAGGGCTGCCCGACCAGGTTGAGCTCGATCGCGATACGGGTCAGGTCGGCCTTGTTGCGCACGTTCAGCTTGGCCCTGATCCGCTTGACGTAGGTGCTGATGGTCGCCTCGGTCAGGCCCATCTGCCGTCCGATCTGGCGATGAGTCAAGCCGTCGGCGAGCCAGCGCAGCGTCTCGGCCTCGCGCGGCGCCAGCAGGCCCGCTCCGAGCCGGCCAGGGTCCTCGGGCTCGGGCAGTTCGGAGCGCAGCTTCTCCGTGAGGTCTTCGCCCACGTGGCAGCCGCCGCAGGCCACGACTCGGATCGCGAGCATCAGTTCCTCGCCGCCGACCTGGTCGGAGACGCAGCCGTGGGCGCCCGCGCGCAGCATCGTGGTCAGCCGCCCCGCGGTGCCCGCCGGGGAGACCACGAGCAGCCTGGCGACGGCGGCGAGCCGGCCGACGGCCGCCGCCAGCTCCGAGTCCGGCCGGGGCGCGAGGCCGGCGACGATGAGCCTGGGCCGTGCGCCCTCGGGCGGCAGGTCCTCGGGCCGGGCGACGACGGCGACCAGACGCACCGTCGGGTCCTCGGAGATCATCCGTTCGAGCCCGTAGCGGCGCAAGTTATTGTGTTCGGCTATTGCTATGCTGATAGTCTCCGGCACGCCGCCCCACCGACCCTTTCACGCAATCCGCCCCTTGCCACGGACGCGGTGCCCGGGTGCTGTCCGCGTCTGTCCGCGGACGCTGGACGGCCACGGTCGGACCGGCGTGGATCCACTCGACCTTCCCTGAGGCCCCGTGCGGGGCCGTTCACACCAATGGATACCACAAGCACTGTTTCTATCACAGAGGTCATACCTTCGACCTCGGGGAGGTGGCGGCGTGTCCGAGCAGAACGTCGACCCGCAGCCGGAATCGGAACCGACTGCGCAGCCCGGCGCAGTGGGGCGGCTGGTGGAGCAGGACCCGCACGGATTCGCGGCGGCCTTCGTCGGCGGCATGCGGACCGACGGGGCGCACGGCAGATCCGGGCGGACCGTCCTGCTCGGCACGGGGATCGTCGCGGTGGCGGCGTTGGGGGCATTGGCTTTCGGCGCCTTCGGCGACTCACCGGGCGCGAAGTCGAACGCCGCGTCCGCCTCACCGTCCTCCGCCGGGGCGACCGCATCACGCGCGGCCTCTGACAAGGGCAGCGCGGCGCCGAGCGCGGTCTCGGGCGACACGGGCACGTCGCAGCCGGCTGCGTCGGCAAGCCCGGGCGGCAGCACGGCGACGTCCGCCGCGGGGGCCCAGCCGACTCGATCGGCGCCCGGAAGCGGCGATGCGACCATCGGCGCGGACGGGGTTGCGAATGCCGCTATGGCCTCGGCGCACGGCGGCTCCACGACCACCCTGTACGCGGGACCGGGCTGTTCGAACGAGGGCGCGAACTACGGCTCCTACAGCTACTTCACCGGAACCGAGTCCAACGGCACCACCGACTGGTCCACTCAGCGCAGCGGAGGCTACAGCGGCAACGGCTGTTCCGGTGAGTACCTGTCGATGCCGCTGAACGGCTCGTCCACAGGATTCGACGACCGGGGCCTGTGGAAGTTCACGTTCGCGTCCGGATTCACCTCCTGCTCCGTGGACGTGTTCGTACCGGACGACACGGATATCGCGCTCGTCGGCGGCGATCCGGCCGACTACATCGTGTCCGTGAACGGTTCGACGGCCACCGCCGAGAGCTTCTCGATCGACCAGACCGGCGCCTTGGGCCGCTGGGTCTCCGAAGCGCCCGTCCACCCCTCCACGGGCGAGGTGGAGGTCCACATCATGAACACCGGCATCGACTACGGCTCCTCGGACTTCAACGCGCACGACGCCGTCGCCCAGGTGAAGCTCGTCTGCACCGGGTCGTGAGAGCCCTGAGAGCCCCGGGAACCGGAACCGCACCATGACCAACCAGCGCGTCGCCCCGCGCGGCTGGGGCGCGCACCGCACCATCTCCGCGGCGGTGCGCGCCGCGCAGCCCGGTGCGGTCGTCTCGATCCAACCCGGTCTCTACACAGAGAGCGTCGTGCTTGATCGCGATGTCTCGCTCACGGCCGAGCAGGGTGCGGGCACCGTGCGGATCTTCGCCGCGCGCGGGCCGGTGCTGACCGTGCGCCAGGGCGCCGTGTCCGTCGAGGGCATCACTCTGGCGTCCGGCAGTCCGGACACCCCCGCAACAGCCGTCCACGGCGGGCGCGCGGAGTTCGAGGGCTGCGAGATCACCGGCGGCCGAGCCGAGTTCGACGGCGACTCGGAGGGCCTCTTGAGCGGCTGCACGGTCGAACTGCCGGGAGCCGTCGGCATCCGGCTGCTGGGGAGCGGGAAAAGGGACCTGCGACACGTGACGGTCACCGGCGCCGAGATGACCGCGGTCCTCGTCGAGGACCGGTGTGCGGTGACGGCCGAGGGCCTGCGGATCGTGGGCGGCGCGGGCGACGGACTCATCCTGCGCGACGAGGTGCAGGGAGCCTTCACGGACTGCGAATTCTCCGGTATGGCCGGCGGCGCGGTGCTGAGTACCGGCGCCGCGGTGGCCGAGTACACGTCCTGCCGGATCAGCGGAGCCGGAGCCACCGCTTTCACCGTGGCGCAGAGCGCACGCGTCCAGGCTCGCGGCCTGACCGTCACCGACTGCGCGAAGACGGGCGTCGCCGTCATCGACGACGCGCGGCTGGTCGCTCGGGACGGGGCGTACACCGGCCTGCGGGCGAACGGCCTGTTCGTCGCAGGCACCGCGCAGGCGGCGTTGACCGACGTCACCATCGCAGACACCTCCTTCAGCGCCGTGTACGCCTCCGCCGAGGGCGGACTGTCCCTGCACGGGTGCACGATCCGCGATTCCCGGCAGCACGGCGTCCACGTCGCCGGCCATGCGCAGCTCACCGTGCTGGGAGGCACCATCCGCGGCGCGATGCTCTCCGGGATCGAAGTGGACGGGGCCGACGCGCTGGTCCGCAGCTGCCAGATCTCCGGCCCCGGGACGGGGATCACCCTGGACACCGGCCACCATCCCGTCATCGCGGACTGCGAGATCGGACCGTGCGACGGTCCCGGGGTGGCTTTGGCTCGCGGCACCGCGGTGGTGGCCGGCACCCGGATCCTCAAGACGGGCGCGGCGAACGTCGAGGTCGCCGACGGGGCTTCGCTCTGGATGTCCGAGTGCGAGCTCGACGCGGCACCCGACGCATCCGAGACGTCCGGAGCTGCCGTACGCACCATGAGCACAACCACCGTCACGCCGGCCGGGTACCCGGCGACCGCCGCCGAGGGTCCCGGCGCTCCGGCTCCCGCACCCCGGGCCCCGGCGTCCGGACCGGGGCCCGACACCCTGGAGGAGCTGCTGGCCGAGCTGGACGCCCTGGTGGGGCTGGAACGGGTCAAGCACGATGTCGGGACGCTCGTGAAACTGATGCAGCTGGTGCGGCTGCGTACCGAGGCGGGGCTGCCCCCTCCGCCGCTGAGCCGCCACCTGGTCTTCGCGGGCAACAGCGGCACCGGCAAGACGACCGTCGCACGCCTCTACGGCAGGATCCTCGCGGCCCTCGGCCTGCTCTCCCAGGGCCACCTCGTGGAGGTGGATCGCAGCACCCTGGTCGGCGAGTACGTCGGGCACACCGCGCCGAGGACGACCGCGGCGTTCCGTCGCGCGCTGGGCGGGGTGCTGTTCATCGACGAGGCTTACGCACTGGTACCCCGCGGCCAGGGCAACGACTTCGGACTCGAGGCCATCTCCACCCTCGTGAAGCTGATGGAGGACCACCGGGACGACACCGTGGTGATCGTGGCCGGATACCCCGACGAGATGGAGCGGTTCATCGGCGCGAACCCGGGTCTCGCCTCGCGTTTCACGAGAACCCTGATGTTCGATGACTACGACGCCGCGCAACTGGCCGACATCGTGCGCGCGCACGCCGCCGAGCACCGGTACACGCTGCCCGAACCGACACTGGCGGCCCTTGCCGGGTTCTTCGCGGTCATCCCACGCGACGAGCGCTTCGGCAACGGACGCACCGCACGCCAGCTGTTTCAGCGGATGACCGAGCGGCACGCCCGGCGCGTCGCGGACCTCGCGGACCCCGGCACCGCCGACCTCGTCACGCTGCTGCCCGCGGACGTGCCGGAGTGACCGCGGCCGGCCGGGACACCGGAACTGGGACTCGCGAGGGCGCGCCGGCGCTCGGAAGACTGGTCCCACCGTTTCGCGTGCAGCGTGCAGGAGGCCGCCGATGACCGCCGACTACCAGGTAACCCCGGAGCAGGTCACCGCTGCGGCGACGACCGTGAGCACCAAGGCCGGAGACATCCAGGAGCAGCTCAACAGCCTCAAGGCGTACATCGTCAATCTGGAGGACTCCTGGCAGGGCATCGCCCACGCTCGCTTCCTGGAACTGATGCAGGAGTACGACACGTACGCGAACATGCTGCACGACGCGCTCGTCGATATCTCCGGCGGCCTGACCAGCACCTACGTGAACTACACCGACTCCGAGCAGACGAACGTCAAGAACCTCGCCGCACTGCAGTCCACGCTGCCCGCGGCCAAGCTGAGCTGATGGGAGCCTCCCGATGACCGTGGGCAACATCGACACCTCGACGATCCTGGTCCACACGGAGCTCGAAGCGGCAGGGCCCTATATCGCCGGCGTCGCCGAGACCATCTCCGACGAGCTCGCTTCGCTGATCACCCTGCTCACCCCGCTGGCCGAGACGTGGGCCGGCCAGGCGGCCGGACAGTACGAGCGCCTGCAGGGCGAGTGGAACGTCGCGGCGGCCGGGCTGTTCGGGCCGGAGGGCGTGCTCGGCCAGATCTCTGCCGCCCTCAACGTGAACTGGGGCAACTACTCCGACGCGGAGTGGGCGAACGTCCAGACCTGGCAGCACTGAGGCGCACGCTCGCGAGGGAACGCGGAACGACGGATCGCTCCGTCTTCTCCGCGGCCGGCGTACCGGAGCGGTACGCCGGCCGCGGAGAAGACGTTCAGTCGGAGCGCGGACGTGACTCCCGGCTCGGGAATCGCGGGGTCACGGTGCCGCCGACGGCGAGCGGGGCGGCACGCAGGGCCGATGCCATGTCCTGAAGTCCGCCGGTGATCTGGCGCAGTTGCTCGCTCCGGCGCGCGGCGATCAGCTGCGTGGCCTCGTTGCACGCCTCGATGACCAGCTCGGCGAGGGATTCCGGATCGTCGGGGTCGATCACGCTCGGATCGATGCGCAGGGCGGTGAGCCTGCTCTCGCCGTTGATCGTGGCCGCGACGAGGCCGCGACCTCCGTAGCCGGTGCACTCGAGCCGGCCCAGATCCCGGCCGATATCCGCGTACTGATCCTTCATCGACCGGGCCCGTGCGGCCAGGGCGCGCAGGTCCTCGCCCGTCAGGTCCGTCATCTCGTCCTCCCCCTTCTTCGCATTTGTCGCACTCGTCTCGGTAGTCGGTTCGGGTGGGGCGCCGGGTCAGTCGAGCCTTGCGAGGTACTGCCGCGACGCCGAGGCGGACACGAGCGTCGGCACGGGTGCGGGCCCGAACAAGGCGGTCGCCGGCGCCGTCCCGGTGCCGCCTTCCGTCTCGGCGACGGGCGCCAGTGGGTGCCCGGCAGCACGCGCGGATGCCAACCCGGCACGGCGGTGCCGATGGCGGGCGAGCTCGGCAGCGGACGCCGCCGCGATTCTGCGCGCCGACTCCAGGGCCGCCTCGGCTGCCTGCAGTGCCGCCGCGCGAGCCTCGCGGCTTCCGCCTTGCTCCGCCAGCGCGGCGATGAGCTGCCTGCGAGCCTCTTCCCCTTGCGCGGTCTCCCGGGCAAGGTCCTGGTGGAGTTCACCGAGCTCCTTCAGCGTGTCGGCGATCCGCTGCTTCATCTGAGCGAGCTGGTGCTCTGCCTTCTCGAGTGCGTGAACGGCATCGTCGAGATCGGCCCTCGCCCGGGCCAGTGCTTCCCGCGCGGACGCGTACGCCTGCTCGTTGCCGGCGAACTGCTCGGAGATGCCGGACAGATGCTTGACCGCGGCCCTGCTGCCCTTCTCCGCCAGTTTCGTGAACCGCTTGTGCGCCTTGGCCAGCGGGCGGGTGTTTCGCTGAACGCGTGCAAGCGAGTCGGTCGCCTCTTCGTAGGCGCGGACCGCTGCGGCGTGCGGCTCCCGCAGGGCCGTCACCGTGTCCGTGAGGCCCTCGATCGCAGCCTCGTCCTGAGCGAGTTCGGCCCCCCGCCGGTCGATCCAGTGCGCGAGGGCCGTGATCGCTTCGTCGTGCTCGGCGATACTCTCATCCAGCTCGACCAGTTCGTTCAGCCGCGTCTGGGCGGAGCGCCGATCCTCCTCCCGGCCGTCCACCGCCCGCGAGTCAAGCCGAGATTTCTCGGTCAGGGCCAGGATGACGGGGTCGTCCTGCAGGGACACCGGGTGGAAGACGGCCGACGCGCGGAGTTCGAAGTCCGCGGCGTCCGCGGCCGGTAGTTGCCCGTAGAGGCCCCTGTCCACGGTGAAGCGGAGCCTTCCGTACGGACCGTCGAGAGTCACCCTCACCTTCATGGCATAGATCGCGAATTCGGTCGTCTCCGGCGCGGGTCCGGTCTCCTCGGACTGGATCTCGACCACGGTTCCGTTCTTGCCGGCGGAGGCGTGGTGGCCGCCCGCCGACGTGCCGCTGTCGGTCGGGTCGCTGAGCCTGCCGCCGTTGAACGTGCCGTCGAGGCCCCAGCCGTGGGTGGCGCCCTTGTCCTCGCCGCCGACCTCGACCGATCCCTTGAATCCACGACCTTTGATCTCCGCGATCGTCAGGCGATCGGCGCCGAGGACCTCCAGGCCGACGGTGACGGTTCTGCCCCGCACGCTGATCTGGTGCGCGTTCCTCAACAGGGCCGGCAGGTTCGCGAGCAGTTCGGATTCGAGCGTCTCCCTGCTGAGCCGATACCCGGAGTTGACGCTCAGCTGTAGTTCCGGCACAGCCGGCGGCACCGGTGCCTCACCCCTCGACGCCCGCGCGACGGCGTCGGCGAGCCTCTGGTTGCGGCCGGGCTTGAGGGTCAACGCCGGAGTCCACCCCGCGATCGGCCCGGCGGCCGGGAGCCCCAGCGGCATGAGCTTGCCGGCCAGGTGCTCCGTGTCCTGGGCCGAGAGCATGACCGACTCGTCCTCATCGGCCGCCGGGCCGCCCCGCGGCGTCCAGCTCGGCGTACCGAACTCGGCGGCGTGCCCGGCGGGAGCGGTCGCCACCGGGACCTCGTCCGTGACCGGCACGGGATCGCGGGCGACGTCGGGGACGGTGAGGTACTTCGGCACCAGGTAGGTCAGCGTGCTGTCGGGCGCGGGCACAGGGCCGCCGCCGAGAACGGCCCCGGGCCGGTTGCGGTACCAGACGTCCTGGAACGGAAGATGGCGCGGACGGATCTGGACGACGAGATCGCTGAGCGGGAAGGCGACCTTCTTGAAACCCGTGCTGATCAGACGCACGGGTTCCGGCATCTCGGTGGTGACGCCGAACTGGACGTGGAAGGTCACGCCTCGGCTGAAGGCCACCGAGCCGCCGTCCTCGGTTTCGTACTCCCAGCCCTCGCTGTCCTCGTTCTCCTCGATCCGCACGCGGCCGTGTGAGTACTCGTACTGCAGGTTCAGTCCGCCGTTGAGACCGGCCGTTTCTCCGGTCGGCCCGCTGAGGGTCGGATTCACTCCGGCGTGGAAGGAACTCGCGACCGACTCGTACGTGCCCGTCCCGGCCGCCTTCTCGATCTTGCGGCCCAGTTCCACGGGCCTCGGCCCGAGATAGGTGGGGGTCTCGCCCCGCGTCGCGGTCAGCCGCACCCACAGGATCCGCGGACGGGTGGCGAAGGCGTCGGTGAGCGGGTGGAAGGCGAACATGCCGGTGCCGAACAGGTCGCGCAGGTGGGCGCGCAGGGAGACATCGGAGAAGCGGTGCCCGACGAACCTCCTGAGTTCCGCGAGTTCGCCGAGGCTCGCCCGCTCCGCGCGGATGAGCTGCACTATGCCTTCGGCGACGTCGTGGGCGTTGAGCTTTTCCGGGAAAGACGCGTACCGGCTCGAGAGCCGCGGGTCGATCTCCCGGCGTGGACCGGCCAGGTCATCGGGAGCCGGCGGCACCTGCGACATGCCGAACTCGCGCCCGCGGTGCCCGGCGGTGAGCAGGTCGATCCCGTCCGGGAGCTCGTAGGGCGCGACGTCGATGTGCTCGACCGATGCTCCCTTGGAACGGAAGACGGAGACCGTGAAGCGCGGCGTGGCGCGTACCGTCCAACTCTGGCCGGCGTATGCGGCCTCCTGCCCTTCCGTGTTCGTCCGCTTCGAGCTGTGGTCCCGGCCGTACTCCTGACCGCCGCCGATGCCGACGTTCGCCTTGAACTCGATCGACTGGCCCGCGACGGCGGAGCTCCACTTGGCCTCGTACCCGGGGTTGATCCCGCCGTTCCAGGCCAGCGACTTGCCCTGACCGTGGACGGTCTCGCTGTACGCGGTGAATCCGGCGTACTGGTTCACCGCGCCCGTCCCGCCCTCCTCGGCCGGCAGGTGGTTCTTCGCCACCCAGGCGCCGCGGACCTCGGTGCGCACCGTCATCCACTGATTCCAGCCGTTGCGGTGCGGCAACGGGATGTACGCGCCGCCCGGTCCGATCTGGTCGCCGAAGCTCGCCTGCAATCCGGTCGGGTCGAGGGCGTGGACGAGTTCGGACGGCAGATCCCAGCTGTCATCCGCCTCAGGCAGGCCGTTGAGATGTCGATAGGCCCGCGCCACCGCGTCGGTCAGATCGGGCATCACCTGGAAGGACGGGAGGACACCCTCGGCACTTCCCCCGAAGTCGATCGGCACGCCGGGGCCCGAGACCTCTGCCGGCTTGGGGAGCTCGCCGTCCGGACCGTACTGGGGCGGTACGGCGATATGCGCTCTGAGCCGGGGCACACCGCCTTCGGCCGGAGCAGCCGAGTCCGCCAGCCACAGTGTCGTCGTCGGCTTTCCCGAACCGCCGAAGCGCAGGTCGACCCGATAGGCCATCCGGTATTTGTGAACGAAGCCGTCGCCCTCGGCTTTGGCTCCGCGTGAACTGCTGACGCTCGCCAGGTGCCCGAACCGGTCCGAGACCTTGCCGCCCAGGCCGGCCGAGCCGCCGTTCATGTTGAAGCTCGACGGCGCCGTCCCGGTGACCTCGATCCCGCCGGAGACCGTCAGATCCAGCCGTTTGACCTTCGCGCGGCCGGATCCCTGTCCCACCGACTCGCTGACCTTGCTCTCGACCGAGAGCGGCCGGGGCACCGAGCCCAGATGATCCAGCAGCTGGCCGGTGACCAGAACGTCCACCGGAACGGTGTCGATCACATCGTGGTACCGGATGCCGGCGAGGAGCGGATTCAGATCGGATTCGAGCGCCGGAGTCGAGAACAGCGCAGCCAGCCCGGCTCTGAGCCTGTTGATTCCGGACGAACCCCACACCTTCGAACCGCCGGGGCGTCGCGTCTCGACCTGCGGCCTGAGGTACTCGTACAACTGTTGTGCGAGATGCTCCGATCCGGGCAAAGACAGGAGTTTGCCGAAGCCCTGCCCTTGACGGCGCGTCAAGGGCGCGGGTTCGTGAGGCGCGGGCTCGTAGACAGCCGCGGGACGGCCGTGCGCACCCTGGCCGGGGTTGCCCGCCTCAGGGGCGAGCTGGGGCTCCGTCACCACGGTGTCCCCGGATGCCGCCGCCTCGAAGACGGCCACGTCGTCGTCCGGCACGTCCACCTCGCCGGTGGAACGGACGACGAACGAGGGCCCCATCGGCCTGCCCTTGTCGATCAGGGGCGTGACGACGAGGTCGAACTCGGCCGCGTACCGCGTCTGCGAGGTCTCGCGCAGCACCGCCGTCTCGATAGAGGTCGATTTCTCGAAGGAGCCCGTCAGAGCGCGGCTCGAACTGGCTGTCAGCGTGACTCCCACGTTGCCGATCGGGCTCGGCGCACCGTGGATGTTCGATGTCGAGGGACCCCCGGCCACTTTGAACGAGCTCTCCATCCCGTTCTCGCGGCCGCCCCCGTTCGACTGTCCGAAGGCGTCCTGGAGGGGCATCGGCCCGAACCGCCCCTTGCGCTGCAGACCGGCGAACCGGGCCTGGATCTGGAACCTCCCGGCGAACCCTCCCGCCCGCAGGAGGTCGGACAGCGCGCCGTTGGTCAGCAGCCGCCGCCCGTTTTCGACCAGCCACTTCTCGTCCAGGAAGGTCTTCTGGGCCTGTTTCGTGACCTCGGCCACGGTGTCTCGGGAGTATCCGGCATCGAGCATCTGCCGCTGCAGCCCGTTGATGAGCGGCTTCGTGCTGAGCGCGGCCAGCAGGACCTGGGAGTCGGCCTGGCGTACCGCCGGGTCGTCGAGACCCGGACCGCCGCCGTCCGCCGACCGCGTGAGCGGTGAGTCGGGGTACTCGCCCAAGGTCGCGGTGGAACTGTAGGCCAGCGGAACTTCGACAGCCAGGCCGGTGCGCAGGATCGGGCGTCCCTCCGGCCGGAACAGCTCCCTGCCGTCCACCGAGATCTGCACCGCGAGGTGTGCGTTGAGAAGGGCGGAGTCGTCGGACGTGTTCTTCCGGGCCGCCTTCTTGCCACTGACGACCTTCTCCGCGGAGCTCTTCACCGTCTGGAAGTCGAACTTGAGCATCCCCTTCGTCGCGGCGCCGGCGGCGAGGTTCAGTCCGGCCTTGACCAGGGTGCCGGCCGGGTCGAAGCTGACGGACTTCGTGACGGACTTCGCCTTCTCCTCGGCACTCACCGCGCTTGCCTCGTGCCGTTCCGCGCCGGGGGGCCGCACGATCGCCTGCGGAGCCTGACTTGCAATCAGGTCCACATCGATGCGGATCAGCTTGCCGCCGGATTCGAACTGTGCGCCCGAGCGCAGCAGCCTGGTCCAGGCGGAAGTCTCCGTCGATGCGACGATCTCGCTCAGCTTCGCGTGAACGGCGGCCGCCGTCTCAGGGGTCGGGTGCACGGTGGGTGGGAGGTCCTCGCGCAGGTCGCCGGTAAGGGCGTTGCGGAGCGCCACCAGATCGGCGGACTTCGTCTCCGGCGTCCATGTCGGCGTATGGGAGAGCTCGAACTCGCCCAGGGCGCCGCCGCTGAAGTAGAAGGGGCCGTGGGCCACGGCCGTCTGCTGCTCCACGACCCCGCCGGGCGCGACGACCGGGACGGTCTCGTCGCCCGCGCCGGCCTCTCCCGGCTCCTGGTGCATGAACGTGATCGAGGGCGCGGTCACGCGAGATTTCCCGGTCTCCTCGCCGCCTTCGAGGCCGAGAACGGGCTGGGACAAGGCCTCGACCGGTCCCTTGGGGACGAACTTGTGCCACTGGCCCGGCTCCCCGCGAGGTCCGGGGGTCAGCGCGAAGTTGCCCGAGCCGTCCCCCAGCGGAACAACGTCGGTGGTCGGCGCGTACACCACGGCGTTGCGTTCGTCGGCGAGGTGCTGGGCCGGCGCGATCCCGGAATCGCCCTCGGGCAGGGCCGCCTCGCAGGACGCCAGGATGTACTGGGTCTCCTGGGGCAGGCCGATGACGCTCCGACGCCTGGCGAGGACGTTCCTGGCGAAAGAACCGCCGGACACGGTCTTCTTGTTTCCCAGCACATCGAGCACGATCTTGCCGCCCGGTGCCCCGTGCACGGCGGCGACATAGGTTCCCGCACGGGGATCCCAGGGCACCGCGGACCTGCCGACCTTGGTGAAGCCGTCCTCGCCCGGCTGGACGTGGAAGTACCAGTCGTTCGCCGCGTCGAAGTTGGCGATGTGCTCGCTCAGCTTGGTCTGGTCCGCCTTGTCGACCCAGGCCCGGCCGAATCTGCCGTTGCCGTTCTCGAGGGTGATGCTGGTGATCCCGGGATCGCCGGACGCGGGCAGGCCGAGCGAGGGGTCCGGGGCGGGGAAGTTCACCTTCGGTGTGTCGGGAAAGAGCAGATCGACCAGGGGTTCGACGTTCCCCGGAAGCTGCAGTTCGTGCCCCGACACCCACTCCGCGGACTTCTCCGACGTCGACAGGTCGTGGTGGAACCTCCCGAGCGCCTGTGCCCACGCCTCCGCTCTGTTCTGCTTCGGCAGGCGGCCGATCGGGCGAGCCGCCGCGGGAAGGTAGACGCCTCCTTGGCGCCCGGCGAAGTCACGGTGCAGCGAGATCACGGCGCTCTCGACGGCCGCGGTGATCTGCGCTTCGGTGGCGTCCGGGAGATCAGGATCCGGCGCGCGTCCCTTCCAGCTGTTGCCGAATTCGATCGTGACCACGTCGTCCTGATGGGCGAGCTTCGGGACGGCGGTGTAAGCCTCGGAGTCGTAGTACGCGTTGGGCGCCTTGCCGGGGTCCATCAGTTCGCTGTAGAGCTGGGTGTTGGGACCCGTTCGATAGACGACCTCGAATTCGGGCGTGCCGGGCACCAACTCCCCGGACGAATCGTTCTCCTGCGCCATCTGCTTCAGCACGTCGGAGTAGGTGGCGGATTCCTCGGCGGTGTAACCCGACTTGTCGGCCACCAACTGGCCGAACGGCTTGCTGTAGCGGGCGTGGACGAGTTCCAGATAGGAGTGCAGCAGGCTTGATCCCGGACGTGCCAGAAGCAGGCTGTTCGACGGCTTGCCGCTGTCCCGCGCTCCCTGCCACCCGACGGCCAGTCCCTTCTGCGCGAACAGCGCGGGATCCGCGGGCCTGAGGAGGTTCAGCTCCGCGGAGACGTTGATCGGGTTGTCTCCGTCGTTGTAGAGCCCGCCGAACCGGTAGAGGATCTCGATGCGGGCCAGGTCGCTCGCGGACGCCCAGTCGTTCTTGTTCCCCCGGGCCAGTTCGGTGTGGAAAGCCGAGTGCAGGACGCTCATCGGAGCCTCGGCGTTGAAGACCTCGTCGATGTTCGCGAGGACGATGCCGTGCTCATCGGCCCAGCTGAGCATGTCCGCCTCGGTGCCGTGCAGTTCCGCCGTGGCGAAATCGTGCCGGGAGACGTCGGTCCACACGACGAAGGAGTGGTCCGGGAACGCGTCCGCGGCGGCCGCGATGTTCGCCATGAACTGTTCGCGCGAGCCCCCGTCGCGGTGCAGGGGGCCGCCGAACCAGATGCTGTGGACCAGCTTCGGCACGCCGTCCTCGCTGACCGGCCCCGGGTCCAACGTCGTGAGGTCGAGCGGTGCGTGGGGCAACGGCGCCCGCTCGGTGAGATTCAGCTTCTTGAGAAAGGAGGCGGCCTTGGCGGCGTCCACGCTCGTCGGCCCGATCTCCGCGAGCAGGCCCGGAGTCGGCCGCAGTGCACGTACACCGTATGGGTCCAGCCCGTAGATCTCGTCGTCCGGTTCGGCGACCGTCTCGGCGGAAGCCGATACCGGGTCGTCCATCGCGCTCTGTTTCGACACCTTCGCACCGAAGGTGAACGGAGCGCTGTCCTTACCCGTCTCTTCGTCCGAGCCGCTCGGGTTGTCGAGATTCGCCGGCCTGAACTCACGCGGGGCGACGACGTCCGCCGTCGGGTTCTCGTCCGGGCCGTGCATCACGCCGCCGTCGGCATCCGGAATGTGAGTGAGCAGGCCGATGGGCGCGGGGGCGTGTGACTTGTCCCAGGCGTCCTTCGCCTTCAGGTACGCCTTCCCGTCGAGGCCACCCTGGCCGTACACCTTGTCGTAGCGCTGGACCCAGTCGGCCGTGTACTTGTCGCCGAGATGCATCAGAGAGAGCAGCGGAGCACCTGACCGGTCGTCGAACGTCTCGTCCACGGCGTCTGTGAACTCTGCTCTTGCCCACCGCACCTGCCCGGCCAGAGCAGTCCGCCCCTTCACGGCGGCATCGAGGTTCGCGGCGAAGGCGTCGGCCGTCCGCGAGGCGTCGTTCACCGCGTCGAGCCAGGCCTCGGGCGAGAAGTGCCCGCGCGCGGCTCTGTCCAGCGCTGCGTCGATCACGGATACGGCGTGGTTCGCGAACAGCTCCCCTGCCTGCTTGGCGACGAACTGATCGACCTTTCCGGGGTCGTCCAGCCCGGCTTCCCGCGCGGCTTCGAGAACGTCGCGCGCGGCATCGCCCGTGTCGCGGAGGATGTGGCTCAGGGCCGGAAGAGTCGTGGCCATGTGTTCGGAGAGCTCGGCGAGCGCCTTCCGCACGTCGTCGGCGGTGCCCGGCTCGACTTTGCCGCCGAACCCGTCGGCCACGTTCCGGCTGTGTCTGAGCGCGAATCTCCCGACGGCGAGGAGCATCGCGTCCACCTCTTCGCCGGAGACCTTGGCGCCGGACGTGGTCGCCTTCTCGACGAGTTCGTCGAGAGTGGCCTCGGCCTTGAGCCGGCCGAACGAGTATGGGTGTTGATACTCCTCGCCGCTCAGCGGGTCCTTCGAGGTTTCCGGCGCCGAATCAGCCTCCGGCTTGGCAGCCTGTTCGGCGCCGTCATGCAGACTCTGCAGGTCCTTCATCAGGTTGCTGCGCCACTCCGCCGCCTGCACGTGCAGGTCGGCGAGTTGCTGCGCCGCCAGAGCCTCGGCCTTCTTCGCGTCGGTCGGCTCGGCGAGTCCGGTGTGTCCGGACGACGGGCTGCGCGGGCGGTCGTAGTCGGCGTGGATGCTCTTGAGCACGCCGTGTCCCAGGTCTCGGCCGGCCTCGAGCAGCCCTGGAGCAAGGTCGTGCTCTGCGCCGAGCTTCGCCAGGTGCGCGTCGAAGGCACCCTTCAGGTCGGCGGCGGTCTTCGGCAGGTAGCCCCGGTCGGGGTCGGGCCTGCGGTCGGCGAGGCTCGCCAGGCCGACGCCGAAGTGGTCGTTGACCGCCTGCTTGAACCCGCCGACCAACGAGTCGAACCCGGTCGCCTCCGGACCGGAACCCGCCGGGTCGATCCCCAGCTCACCGGATGCCTTGCCGGCCAGCACGTCGATGTTCCCGAGCGTGGTGTTCTTGTCGAGTGCGAGCTGCATCCGCTCGCCGATGCTCGCGAACAGCTGCGCGGCCGCCCCGTTCTTGCTCAGCAGCCAACTACGCGATCCCGGGCCGTTCGCCAGGTCCTGTGCGGCCTGAGCGTACGACTGTCTCGCATCCCTGATCGCGGCGTCGATCTGCCCGTCGTCGAACCCCTCCTCCAGTTTCGCCTGCCTGAAGACCTCGGCCTGTTTGTCGAACCCGCGCGACCTGGCCGAAGGCACGTCCCACGGAGCAGTCTCAGCAGACGAAGAGGGACCGGACGCCTCGGCCGTGGACGCGGAGGTGGCAGAGAGCGTATCGGCGGCATCCTCGGCCGGCTTCACGGACGGACCCGCGCCCGAGGCGAGCGGATCGCCCACTCCCTTGTCGAGTGCCGGGCCGAGCCCGAGGCCGCCGCCGGCCGCCGCGTCGTGGGCGGCGTCTGCGGGGCCGAGTGCCGAGCCCGTGACGCCGACGGGGCCGGGGCCCGGGCCGTCCCCGCCCGGGACGCCGCCGCCCGTGCCGCTGTCGAACGATGTGGCCGGCCCGAGGTCCTCCGGGGCAGCCGGCCCGTGCGCACCGGCGACCGGCCCCGTCCCCGTCCCCGGCGGATCGACGACGGAGCCGCCGATGACGGGGTTCGGTCCATCGCCGAGGACCGGCGCGGGGACGGGCGGCTCCTCCAGCGCCCCCGGAGCCTTGAGCGAACCGAGGTCCGGGTCCGCGAAGGCCGCCGTGGGCACCTGCGGCGAGAGATCGCCGCCGACCGCGCCGAGCACCGGCTCCGGCCCCTCGAGCGGCACGACGGAGCCGCCCACTCCCGTCGCCCCCGTGTCTTCGACCCCTTTCGGAAAGACCCCCTCGCCGAGTTCTCCCAGGACACCGCCCGCCGCCACGCTGGCGAAGAAGTCCGGCAGGTCGGCGGCACTCGTCGGGAACGGGTCCTTGACACTGTTCCAGTCGAACGGCTGGCCGGTCGCGGCGTCCTCGATCGCGGTGGTGGCGATGTTGAAGCCGTACACGCCGCCGACGAGTTTGGCCGCCCCCGAGGCGACGCCGACGATGTTCTCGCCGAGCGTCGCCCCGTTTATCTCAGGGGCGGTGGCGAAGACGCCGTCGATGAAGCCGCTGACCGTGGACATGATGTTCTCGAGGGCCGAGCCGATGGGACCGGTGATCTGGGCGACCATCGTGAGGTCGGAAAGCGCGTCGATCAGCGGCCCGAGCTGGTCCAGCAGCTCGCCGAGGCCGGGGATCAGCATGGGTATGAACAGCGCGAGCGCGCCGATCAGCGAATCGATCGCGGCGTTGTGGGCGTCGGCGGCGACCGTCGCCTCCTGGGCGCTGCGCAGCATGGCGTAGTAGTTGATCTGCTCGCCCATGTGGTAGCAGTTCTCGATGGCGTCGGTGACGACCTTCTCGACCTGCTCCCACGCCGCCGCCATATCCTGCGAGCTCGAGCCGGTCCAGCCGGCCTCCAGGCCGGAGACAGCGCCCGTCATGGCTTGCAGCTGCGCCGCGAAGGCGTCGCCGAAGCTGATCCACTCGTTGCCGAGCTCGTAGACCGGATCCGGATTCCAGACGACGTCGGGAGGGAGCGTCACGCGTCACCAACCTTCGCTGCGGTCTGGTCAGTAGGTCAGGTCGACCGAGGTGGAATCGTACGGCGGCGTCGGGGCGTCGGGGCCGGAGTCGTTGGACGCGTCGTCAGCCGGACCGCCGGTGGCGGTCGAGCCCGAACTGTCGTAGGCGAGGCCGTGGTACAGCGTCAGGAACGAGAGCCCGACCGTTTCCTCGGTCTGCGTGTAGTTCTGCCAAGCGCCGGTCAGACCGGCGATGAGCGTGTTCATGATGCCGGGATCGGTGGCGGTGCCGTCGCCGAAGAGCTGGTCGGCGGCCGACTGCCATCTGCTCGTGAAGTCCTGGGCGACGCTGGCCGAGTCACCGGTCCAGGACAGCTCCAGGCCGCTGAGCGTGCTGAAGATCGTCGTCAGCTGGTCGTTGATGTCGGTGGCGGTGTTGCCGATGACGGTCGTGGCGTCCGAGATGGCGGAGGGATCGACCGAGACGGACGCGCCGTCGTAGTCCGACGGCGTCTCGTAGGCGCTGGTCATCGCAAGGCCCTAACTGACGTTCTGGGTGTTGGCCTGTTCGACCTCGACGTAGTTGTCATAGCTCTGCTGCATCCGCTGGACCGTGTCCGCGAGCAGGTCGACCAGCATGTCCATGGTGTTGCTCAGGATCGAGCTCATCTCGGTGAACGAGGTGCCCGCCGGAGAGACCCACGCCGCTTCGATCGCGGCGTACTGCGCGACGATCGTCTGGCAGTCCGCGTCGATCGCGGTGGCCGCCTTCTGCACGGTACCGATCGCGTCATGCAGGTCTGCGAGGTCCACCTTGAACTGAGCCATGGTGATCGTGTCGCTCAACGCCGCCTCCCACCACTCCGACAGCCCCGGCCGCGGTCGCTGCGCGCCGATTCTAGCCACGACTGCTGGGACGTCGGGTAGCCCCTGGTTCTGGGACGTTGCGCTCGGGGCGGCCCGGCATGAGATCGTGGGCCGAGTGCTCTGCCGTGCATACGGACTCTTCCAAGGGGGCTTGCGATGACGACACCGCTCAAGCCGACGAACGATCCCGATCCGTGGGAGCCCTCCGCACCCCAGAGCAGTGATCCGGATTACGGCGACGAGGGCACGGCCGCCGGGACGTACCAAGGCGTGTATGGAACCGGCCAGGGCATGACGGCCCCGGTCAGCACCCCCGCGGGCAGCAAACCGCGCGCCGCGGGCAACCCCGTTCCCGATCCGACCCTCGCGATGGCCTTCTCGGCCGCGCCGGACCTCGATCCGGTCAAGGCGACGGGCAGCGGCAGTTCGAGCTACGTCCTGCCCGGACTGCCGTTCGCGATCGATCTCGGCGAACTGCGCACCGCCGAACAATCCATCCTCACTGCCACGAGCAACGCCGTCACCGATTACGCAACGCTCAAGAATCAGGTCGCGGCCGCGCTCGCGTCGCCCGACCTGTTCGGGCAGAACGTCGTCACGTACTCGAGCGCTTCCAATCCGTCGAGCTGGGGCGACCACCACCCCGACCCCACGGCGGCCGAGACGGTCGAATCCGACACCGACTACGACGCCGAGGCGACACAGTACGCCGCCCAGTTCAATGCCGAGATGACGCTCACCTTGCAGGGCGTGGCAAGCGCGCTCGAGGTGATCGGCCAGTTCACCGCGCTGCTCAACAACGCCGGGCAAGCGTACGCCCAGGCGGACCACAACTCCGCGATCGAGGTGCCGACGGTCGCCGTGCCGACGCCGGCCTCCGGCTGACGGCCGCCGTCACGGCCGCTCGACCCGCCGCACCCGCACGGCCCGCGGTCCCGGCGGCACCGCACCGCTGCTCGATCCAGCCGAACGGAAACCGGATACCAGCCCCATGTCCCGCATCGTCTTCCACCGGCCCGCGCGGGTCATGCCGCCGCAACTGCCCACCGAGCCGGTGGTGCTGACCGCTCCGCCGCAGCCGGTCGGCAAGGATCCCGCGAGCAGCTGGGTCATGCTGCTGATGCCGCTGCTCTCCAGCGTCAGCATGGCCGCGTACATGATCAGCGAAGGCAAGAAGATGCTGATCCTGCTCGGGATCAGCTTCGTGCTGCTCTCGATCGGGGCCACCGGTGGCGTGCGGCTCCAGATGCGCCGGGCCCGGCGGCGCACCAAACTGCGGTCCCGGCAGCTGTACCTCGATCACCTGGCCGAGGTGCGCAAGTCCGCTCAGCGGATGGCCGCCGACCAGCGCACCGTCGCGGCATGGGCCCAGCCGTCGCCGCTGCGCCTGCGCTCGATCGCCGCGCGCCGCCGTCGCGTCTGGGAGCGCCGTCACACGGACCCCGACTTCCTGCGGATCCGCGCGGGCGTCGGCACCGCACCGCTGACGACGCCGATCCGCCTGGCCACCCGCAACGACCCCACCGTCGAGTACGACGCGAAGGCGTTGGCGGCGGCCGAACGCGTGGTCACCGCCGCGGCCACGGTCGGCGGTCAGCCGCTGGAGATCGACCTGGCGAAGGCGTCCGTCGTCAGCATCCTCGGACCGGCCGACCAGGCGCGCGCGCTCGCCCGCGCGCTCGTCTGCCAGGTCGCGGTGCTGCACGCGCCCGACGACGTCGCCATCGCGGTGGCGGCCGGCGGCCAGGACTGGGACTGGGCCAAGTGGCTGCCACACACGCACGAACCCGACGCGGGCGCGGCCGCCGAAGTCGTGCCGCTCGTGGCAGAGGGCTTCGAGGGCATCGCCGACTTCCTGCACCGGCGGGCTCAGCGTCATGCGGACCAGCGTCCGGTGCGCGCCCCGCTGGCTCCCGTGAACGCCGCACCGGAGGCTCGCCGGCGCCTCCTCGTCGTCCTGGACGGCTACGATCCCCGCAGCGCCTGGGCCCGCTCCCCCATCGCCGCGCAACTTCTGGCGGACGCCGGTCCGCACAGCGCGTCGACCGTCATCTGCATCGTCTCCCGCGAGACGGACGAACCGACGCGGGCGGACATCCGCGTGCAGGTCGGCGCCGACGGCTCGCTCCGCGTGGAGGGACGTCGCGCGGATCCGCGCCCGCAGACGGTCGGCGCCGTCGCGGACCTGCCGGACACCGCCCTGTGCGAGGCGACGGCGCGCCTGCTCGCACCCCTGCGCCTGTCCGTGGAGGGCGACGAGATACTCGAGCGGGTGGTGTCGCTGCCCGGCATGATCGGCATCGACGACTTGGACGCCTTCGAACCGGAGGAATTCTGGCGGCGAACCGCGATCGAGGACGTGCTGGCCGTGCCGATCGGCTTCGACGGCGAGGGCCGGCCGCTCGTACTCGATCTCAAGGAGTCCGCCCGCGGCGGCATGGGACCGCACGGACTGGTCGTCGGAGCCACCGGCTCAGGCAAGAGCGAACTGCTGCGCACCCTCGTCTGCGGCCTGGCCGCGACGCACTCGCCCGAGTTGCTGAGCTTCGTCCTGGTCGACTTCAAGGGCGGTGCGACCTTCGCCGGCGTCACCGAACTGCCGCACGTCGCCGGACTGATCACCAACCTCGTCGACGACCTCGCCACGGTCGACCGGGTGCGCGAGGCACTGCAGGCGGAACAGCAGCGGCGCCAACGGATCCTGCGCGACGCGGGCGACGTCGACAACGTACGCGACTACCAGCTGCGCCGCGAGGCCGGGCAGAGCGCCCCGGACGGCCGTCCGCTCGAGCCGCTGCCGTACCTCCTGGTCATCGTGGACGAGTTCGGCGAACTGCTCTCCCGTCGCCCCGACTTCATGGACCTGTTCGTACAGATCGGCCGGGTCGGGCGCAGCCTCGGCATGCATCTGCTGCTGGCGACTCAGCGCCTCGAGGAGGGGCGGCTGCGAGGCCTGGACGCCAATCTGTCCTACCGGGTCTGCCTGCGCACGTTCTCCGCGGCGGAGTCGCGCACCGTCCTCGGCACCCCCGACGCCTACCATCTGCCGGCGCTTCCCGGCTCGGCCTATCTCAAGGTCGGCGGATCGGTGTACGAGCGTTTCCGAGTGGCCCACGTGTCAGGGCCCTTCACGCCCCCTGACGGGGGCGCCGAGCCCGGGCGAACGGGAACAGGCGCCGCATACCCCGCCCCGGCCGTGTTCGCCTTGCGCACACCCCGCCCGCAAGAGGACCAGAGCCGCCACCCGGCCGTGATCGTCCCGCCCGCTCCGATCCTCGGACCCACCGAGATGCAGGTCATGGTCCAGCGTCTGTGCGGCCACGGTTCCAGCACGCACCAGGTGTGGCTGCCCCCGTTGCCGGCGGTGCTTCCGCTCGACGCGTTGACCGGACCGGTCTCCGTCGGCGCGGACCGGGGCCTGAGCGCGCATTGGTGGCCGGGCAACGGAAAGCTGCGCCTGCCCCTCGGCGTGCTCGACATCCCGGCCCGCCAGCGGCAGGACCCGCTGGCGCCGGACTTCGCGGCGGAAGAGGGCAACCTGGCACTGGTCGGCGCGCCGCAATCGGGGAAGAGCACGTTCCTGCGCACCCTGATGCTTTCGGCGATGCTCACCCACACCCCGGACGAACTGCAGATCTCCTGCCTCGACTTCGGAGGCGGAACCCTGGCTCCGTTCGAGCGCACACCGCACGTCTCCGGTGTTGCGGGGCGCAGCGACCCGGCGCGAGCGCGACGCCTGGTCGCGGAGCTGGGGCAGCTCGTGGCCGAGCGTGAACAGATGATGCGTGACCACGGTATCGACTCCGTGGGCCGACTGCGCGAGCGCCGGGCCGAGAATCGGCTGCCGCCGGGGGTGCGCGCTCCGGACGCCTTCCTGGTCATCGACAACTGGGGAGCCGCGCGCGGCGAGTTGGACGGTATCGACGCCGCTGTGCTCGACCTCGCGCACCGCGGACTCGGAGTGGGCGTGCACCTGGTGCTGACGGCCAACCGTTGGGCCGACGTCCGCACGGCACTGCGCGACAACTTCTCGGCTCGTTACGAGCTACGGCTGGGCGACCCGGCCGAGTCCGAGGTCAACCGGCGTCTCGCGCGTGCGCTCGGCGCGGTCGGACCGGGCCGCGGCCTCGCCCGGCCGGGGCTCGCCCTGCAGACGGCGCTGCCCCGGATCGACGGGCAGGACACGACCGAGGGCCTGGCCGAGGCGCAGCAGGACGCTCTCGACCGGATCTCGGCGGCCTGGTCCGGGGCATGCGCGCCCAAGGTCAGGATGCTGCCGGAGGAGATCACGACGACCGAGCTCGCGCTGCTGCGCAAGGCCTCACAGGACGCGGGCACCGAGCCCTCGGGCGCCGCGATCGGCGTCGGTGAGAGCGACCTGGAGCCGGTCTACGTCGACCTGACAGACGGCTCGGACCCCCATCTCCTGGTGTTCGGCGATTCGGGCGCGGGCAAATCGTCGTTCCTCCGCACCTGGCTGGCCGCCATGACCGAGCGCTATCCGGCGCACGAGACCCGATTCATCCTGGTGGACTACCGCCGCGCGCTGCTCGACGCGGTCCCGGACGCCCACCTAGGTGCGTACGCGGGCGACCCCGAGGCGGCCACGGCGTATGTCGCCCAGGTGGCCGCCAAACTGCGCGAACGGCTGCCTCCCGCGAATGTGACGGCGCGCCGGCTGCGCGACCGCGACTGGTGGCAGGGGCCTGACCTGTATGTCGTGGTCGACGACTACGACATGGTCGCGGGGAGCCGCAGGTCTCCGCTGGGCGAGCTGATCGAGTTCCTCCCGCAGGCACGCGACATCGGCCTACATCTCGTCCTGGCCCGCCGCGTGTCCGGTCTCACCCGCACCGGCGCGTCCGACCCGCTGCTGAGCCGGGTGCGTGAGATCGGCGCCGGCGGCCTGATCCTGTCCGGAGATCCCCGGGAGGGGGCGTTGCTGGGCGGACAGCGCGCCATCCAACGCCCCCCGGGCCGCGGCGTACTGATCCACCGTCAGTCTCCGCCCGTCACGCTACAGACCGCGCTTCACGAGTAGCCGACGCCTGTCGACCCGCAAGAAGGGCGTCCAAGGGGGCGGCTCGCGGTCGGCCGGCCATTGGAGTCGACACGGTTCTCAACACACCCCTGGCTTATGCTGCCGTTGTCATGCGGTCCTGCCAGGCGCGGCGCGTCTCGGTCGGCGTGTTGTAGCCGAGGTCGGAATGTAGGCGCCGCTCGTTGTACTGCGTGATCCAGTTCTCGATGTCGCGGCGGGCGTTGGCGCGGCCGGGCCAGAAGTCGATGCCGATCTCGGCCTTGATCGTGGCGAAGAAGGACTCGGCTGGGGCGCCGTCGAGGCAGGATCCAAACGGTTCGGCCCAGGCGCGGTGAACTGCCGGTTCACCAGATCGTCGAGGCGCTCGTCGGCCGGGTTCGCGATGGTGGTGCGGATCTTGCGCGCCGGGCTGAGCCCGGTGATCGCGTTCTCGCGCATCAGCCGTTCGACCCGTTTGCGCGAAATACGCGCTGGCCGCACGCAGGATCTCGTCCCCCCGCCGCAACTCCATCACCTCCGTGCGCAGGCTCGCAAGCTCGGCTTCGACCTCCCGCTGGAAGCTCGGGCACGTCCGCTACCACCGAGCGCACCGCACCCCGGCCTGTACGCGCACTCCGGTCGCCCTCGTCCCGGCGGATCCAGTTGCGCAGCGCCTCCGGGTGCACCCCGAGCTGACGGGCCATCTGCCGGATCACCGGCTTCGGGTCCGCAGCCCGGTACATCGCCACCGCCCGCTCCTGCTACTCGGGCGGATATCTTCGCTGAGCCACCATCAGACCGACTCCCTCCACGTGATCAATCACGACACGGGTTCGATCAACCGGCAACTCGGGGGGACGCTCAGACGGCACTCCATCATCCTCACAGTTGTTGTCGCACACCACGTGCAGCGTCACCCACGGGTGGGCCTTGGCCACCTGCTTGAGGAATGCCAGGAACTCCTGATGGCGGTGCTTGGGGTAGCAGGCGTCCGCGGTGATCCGCCCGGTGGCCACCTCCAGCGCAGCGAACAGCGCGGTGGTCCCGGCCCGCTTGTAGTCGTGGGTGCGCCGCTCGGCCAGGCCCGGGGCGATCGGCAGCATCGGGGCCGTGCGATCCAACGCCTGGATCTGCGCCTTCTCATCCACGCACACCACCACCTCCAGCGGATCGAGCACTCGCGGCCGACCAGGACGCCGACGATCCTCCAGCCCACCGAGGCCCTCCGCGAACACCGAGCTCGCCAGCTCACCACCGTCTGCCGGGTCACCCCCCAACCGTTCGGCAATCGCCGTGTTCGACTCCCCGTCCGCCGCCGCGAGCACGATCCGCGCCCGCAGCACCAGACCGGCGGGCAGAGATGACGAGCGCGTCCGGGAACGCAACGCATCCCGATCCGCATCGGGCAGCAACAACGGCCCGGCAGAGGGCACACGCCATCGTGCCTACCGTCTAGCGACTTAATTCACGCGACACTAGGTGCGATCTTGTGGGTGGGCGGCGGCCTGTAGCGTCTAGCCTCTGCGGGACCTGCATGGACGCTGTGATCGGCATCCGCAGCACGGCCCGGGGTCGACACGTCGCGATGCGTTATGCATAATGGATGCATGCCATTGATCCAAGTGCGTGACGTACCAGAGGACGTGCGTGACGAGCTCGCACGCAAAGCCGCGCTCGCCGGCAAGTCCCTGCAGTCCTATCTGCTCGGCGAGCTGACC
>FSXZ01002272.1_pt1 | contig 37112 bp, 31 predicted proteins | sample 1638121 | NCBI WGS metagenome assembly FSXZ01 (sample SAMEA3914788, study PRJEB12502) | metagenome | biome: forest; material: soil | place: Canada | collected 2011-07-03 | depth 0.1 m
GACCGCCTCCGCATCGAGACGGCGATGGGCGTGATACCCGTGGAGATCACCGAGCAGGACGGCGCGGCCATGGTGCGCATGCGCCAGCCGGTGCCCGTCTGGCAGCCGTACGAGCACGCCGAGCAGCTGCTCGCCGCGCTCGGCGCGCCGGCCTCGACCGCGCCGGTGGAGATCTACCACAACGGCCCGCGACATGTGCTCGTGGGACTGAACAGCGTCGAGGAACTCGCCGCACTACAACCGGATCACCGCGCGCTGCGGCAGTTCCCCGACATGGCGGCGAACTGCTTCGCCGGCAGCGGCACCCACTGGCGCAACCGCATGTTCTCCCCGGCGTACGGAGTGGTGGAGGACGCCGCCACCGGCTCGGCCGCCGGACCGCTGGCGATCCACACCGCCCGGCACGGCCTCGCCTCCTACGGCGAGGATCTCAGCATCCTGCAGGGTGTCGAGATGGGCCGCCCCGCGCTCATGCGCGCGGTCGCGCACGGCGAGGGCGAGCACGTCGAGGCGGTCTACGTGGCCGGCCACGCCGTGATCGTGGCGCACGGCACCCTCCTGGTCTGACCCACGGCCGCCACTCGTCGACGACCGTTGGCCGGTCAGCCGTCTACAGCCTTATTCAAGCCCGGTCGGCCGCGGGCACCACCTCAGAATGAGGGGATTGATGAACTCATGGACGCCAGGGCGTTCACCACTGCGATGGCCCGGGTTCCGGGCGCCGTGACCGTTGTGACGACCGTCGACGGTGCGGGCCGGCGCTGGGGCTTCACCTCGAGCACGTTCTGCTCCGTCTCGCTCGATCCGCCGCTGGTCCTGGTCTGCCTGGGAAAGAAGGCCAGCACACACCCGGCGTTCGCCGCCGCCGGGTATTTCATGGTCAACGTGCTCACCGAGGACCAGGCGCTCGTGGCGCAGCGCTTCGCCACCTCGGGCATCGACCGGTTCGCCGCCGGCGATATGGAGGCCTGCGAGCTGGGCCTGCCCGGCCTGCCCGAATCGTGCGCCCGGGTGGCCTGCTCGCTGCGCACCCTGATCGACTCCGGGGATCACAGCATCCTGATCGGCGAGGTCCAGGCCACCCACGTCGGCCCGCACACCCCGCTGGTCTACGTCGACCGCACCTACGCGTATCCGGCCCACTCGGTACTCGCCGAACGCGCCTGCTAGGTCCTGCCTGGCGTGCGGACCATTCGGCAGCTCCCGCTGCCTCGCCGCTGCATCGCCGCTGCCTCGCCGCAGAGTTCTACCAGCCCGTGGCCAACCGCGGGCCGGCAACCATCCAATGATCACCACGGGACGGAACCTAGCCGCCCCGTGCCCCAAGGAGGAGCCGATGCCCGAGCCCGCCACCGCGATCTACCCCGAGGCCGTCAACGCCACGGTCGTCTACTACAGCCTGACCGGCAACATCAGAGCCCTGGCCGAGGCCGCCGCGGAGGGCGCTGCCAAGGCCGGAGCCGAGGTACGCGTGCTGTCGGTCGAGGAGGCCACCAACGAGGACCTCGTCTGGGCCGACGTCGTGCTGTTCGGCACCCCCACCCGCTACGGAACGATGGCAGCCCAGCTCAAGGAATTCATCGACGGAACAGGCCCGCTGTGGAAGGCGGGGCGCCTGGCCGGGCGGGTCTACGGCGCGTTCGTGTCCTCCATCAGCGCGCACGGCGGCCAGGAGTCCACGCTGCTGAGCTTTCTGACCGTGTTCAGCCACTGGGGCGGGATCATCGTGCCACCCGGCTTCACCGATCCGATCCAGTTCGCGTCCGGCAATCCTTACGGCACCTCGCACGTGTCGGGGAAGGGCTCCCGGCCCGGCGACGTGGAGTTGAACGCCGCCCGCTACCAGGCCCGGCGCATGGTCGAGGTGGCCGCCGCGCTCAAGGCCGGCGGCGCCGGCCCAGCCTCCTGACATCCGGAAGGCCGGCCAGGTCACCACGAGCGGCCGGGTGGACATCCCCGCTATCGGTGCGGCGATACCAGAAGGACAGAGAAGTGGTAGGCGGCGACTGTCACGCTCTTTCTGCGGCACTACTGTGCCCGCGCCCCCAACCCCCCCAGACAGCATGAAAGGAGAAGGGCGGGGTGAGGCGACGTGGAGCCGCAGGCGTTCTTTCCCCATCCCCACAACGCAGTGCGCTGAGTGCGCTCTCACGGTCGGCATCGGACTATCGAGGAGACAAGATGCACGTCGTCATCACCGCCCAGCCGAAGTACTCCCACGTGGTTCCCCTGGCGCTACCCGTCGCCAACCTCCTGCGACGAGCCGGCCACGAGGTCACCATCGCGACCGGCGCTGATTTCGCCGCGCAGTTGGCCGGTGACGGCTACACCACGCTGGGGTTGCCGGGGGTGCGACCCATCCACGAAGTCATGCTCAACCCCGACCTGGTCGGGGAGGCCGTACCGGGCTCGGCGCCCAGCGACCGGTCCGGTCGGGCTGGGCTCGCACCGTCACCCGACATGTTCGCGCGAGGGTTTGTGAGGGTCATGGGCGCACGCTTCGCGGCCGAACTGCTGGACGCCCTCGCCGGCGAGCGACCCGACGTGATCCTGCGTGATCCCGTCGAGTTCGGCGGCTACCTGGCCGCCGAGCGCCTGGGTGTCCCGCACGGCGTACTGGACAACTGCCCGATGGCGCCCTACGGCCACCCCGCGATGTTCGACGAGCTCAATCGGCAGCGCGAGGCGCTGGGCCTCGGGCCGATGCCCGACGTATGGCACCCGTTCTCCACCTTCCGGGCGGGTGTCATGCCCGAGACCTTTTACCCGCAGGCCGGCCGGGTGCGCAACGCCCGGTACTACCGAACGCCGCTCGAGTCCGGCCAGGTGCCGCTCGACGCGGCCATCGCGGAGCTGCCCGCGGACCGTCCGCTGGTCCTGGCCGCCATCGGTTCGAACGCTCACCGGGTCGTCGAGTCGGCCGACTTGGTTCTGAACACCATCATCGAGGTGCTCGGCCAGCTCCCGGTGACCGGCGTGGTGGCCCTGGGGGCGGGGCGGGATCCGGGTCAGTGGACCGGGGCTCGGGCCGACAACGTCCACCTGACCTCCGTCGTGCAGCAGCGGCTCCTGCTCCCGGCATGCGCGGCGTTCATCACCCACGCGGGCTTCAACAGCGTCCGTGAGGGGGTGGAGTCCGGGGTGCCGATGGTGGCGCTGCCCTTGTTCGCCGAGGGGCCGGCCAACGCGAGGCGGGTTGCGGAGCTGGGCCTCGGGCAGAGCCTGACTCCCGAGGAGCTCACCGCGGCGAGCCTGCGGGCCGCCGTCGAGCGCGTGCTCTCCGACGGAGGGATTCGCGCGCAGGTCAGGTCGTTGCAGCGGCAGATGTTCGCGCTGCCGCCGCTGAGCCAGATCGTCGAGGACGTACAGGCTCTTCAGGAGGTCACTTACGCAGGTGCCCGTTGACGACTTGCCGCGGGCCACGTCCGTAGCTTCCCGAGACCACTTCTATCACCGCCGGCAACGGCAGCGACTGTTGCAGGTGGTCCATCACACCATGACTATCGATGGGACGTGAGCTCTTCCTATGACAGAAGACGAACTTCGTCGCGACAACCGCGCGATCGTCGAGGACTACATGAGCCGGCGCGGGGAGCGGCGGCTGGACCGTTATACCCTGTTCACCGTGGACGGCGTCGGCGGCCTGTGGACCAATGACACCGGTGAGCCGATCGTCTGCCGTGGCCACGAGAGCCTGCGGGCGCACGGGGAATGGTCGTTGCAGTGCTTCCCGGACTGGGCATGGACGAACATTGAGATCTTCTCCACCCAGGATCCGAACCGGTTCTGGGTGGAGTGCGACGGCGAGGGGAAGATCCTGTTCCCCGGCTATGCGCCCGGCTACTACAAGAACCACTTTCTCCACTCGTTCGAATTCGAGAACGGGAAGATCAAGCTCCAGCGGGAGTTCATGAACCCGTTCGAGCAGCTGCGGGCACTGGGCATCGAAGTGCCGGCCGTGCGCAGGGACGGGATCCCGACTTGACGCCCGAAGCGCGTGGTCGCGCCGCACGTGGTCGCGCGCTCCGGACGCCTCTTGGCTGGGTGCGAAGTAGTTACGCAAGATGAAATCGGACGGCGGCCGGCTCACGCTCGATGGCACCGCACGCGTCGGGCCTGCCCGGCGCAGGGTGCCGGAGCGGAGCCGGTGCCGTGGACAGGAGGACGACGATGTGGCACTCGAAGCTGACCGGGCCGGTGTTCTTCCCGGATGACGAAGGATTCCAGGAGGAGATCTCCGGGCACCAGACCGCCCTGCAGCACGCTCCGGCCGTGGTGGTGGGGGCGGTCGACGCCGGTGACGTGGCCGTCGCCGTGGAGTACGCGGCGGCCAACGACCTGCCGCTCGGCGTGCAGGCCACCGGGCACGGGCTGTCCGTCCCGCTGCCTGGCGGCGTGCTGATCAGCACGCGGCGGATGCGGGGCGTGCGGATCGATCCGGAGGCCCGGACCGCGTGGCTGGCCGCAGGAGTGCAGTGGGGCCAGGTGATCGAGGCCGCGGCCCAGCACGGGCTGGCGCCGCTGAACGGCAGCGGCTCGACCATCGGGGCGGTGTCCTACACCCTGGGCGGCGGGATCGGCCTGCTGTCCCGGAAGTACGGGTTCGCCGCCGACCACGTGCGCGGGATCGAGGTCGTCACCGCGGACGGCCGCGTCCGCCAGGTGTCCGCCGAACAGGAACCTGACCTGTTCTGGGCCCTGCGCGGAGGACGGACGAATTTCGGGATCGTCACGGCGATGGAGATCGACCTGGTGCCGGTGCGCCGGCTCTACGGCGGGGCGATGGTCTTCGACGGCGCACGCGCCGAGGATCTCCTGCGCGCCTACCGGGAATGGACCCGCACCATGCCGGACGAGATGTCGGCGTCCATGGCGTTGTCGCTGCTCCCGGATATTCCCGAGGTGCCGGAGTTCATGCGGGCCCGAGTGCTGGTGCACGTCAACCTGGCCTATGTGGGTTCTGCCGAGGCCGGCCGGCAGCTGCTGGCACCGCTGCTCGACTTCGGCCCGCTCTCCACCAGGCTCCGCGAAATGCCGTACGCCGAGTGCGCCACGATCCACAACGACGGGCCGGACCCGCACCCGTACTACGGGAGCAGCGTCATGCTGCGGGACCTGGACGACACGGTCGTGCGCACGATGGTGGACCTGGCAAGCGCGGGTGAGTCCGCGATCTTGGAGGTGCGCCACCTGGGCGGGGCGATGGCCCGGCCGGCCGCCGTCCCGAACGCCGTGGGGTTGCGCGCGTCGCGGTACGTGCTTCGGTTTGTGAGCCCTCTCGAGTTCGTGGCGCCGGACAAGGCTTATTCGGCGCACCGCGACTTCTACGACCGCCTGGGGCCCGGGGCCGTCGGTCGCGCGCTGAACTTCATGTACGGCGCCGACCTCACGCCCGACGACGTCCGGGAGGCCTACGACGCCGAGGACTACGCCAGGCTCGCCGAACTGAAGGCCGTCTACGACCCGGCGAACCTGTTCCGCTGGCACCACAACATTCCGCCGGCCCAGCCGTCTCGGGGGTAGGCGTACAGATCGTCTTCATCTTCAGTCCTGGTGGCGCCGACCGGACCCCGCAGGGCTGATCAGCTTCTACGGGCGCGACAGCGAGCGGGATGCTCGGCATCCAAGACACGCTGCGCGCCCTCGGCGTGTCGCCGTGCCTGAGTGGCGACGGCGTCTACTTCGCCTCCGACTTCGGTCGGAGGCTTTCGACGTCGGCCTTTCCGGGCCGGCCATGGGAGGAGGGACGCACATGACCGGTGCGTGGCGGCGCAAGACCGTGCCGACGCAGCTGGCGGCGATAGCGGCCGGAGTGCCGGAGGCCACCATCAGGAAGTGGGCGAGCCGCGGCAAGCTGGTGCGCTACGGCGGTCCGGGGCGGGCCGAATACGACCTGGACGAACTGTTCGCGCTCATCAGGGGCGACACCGGCGAGCGCCGGGCAGTCGGAGACGGCCCGCCCGGCGTCGCGGCGTGACCGCGGCCGCCGCGGATGCGCGCGGTCCCAGGCTGCCCACGATGATCACGCTCGTGCTCGCGACTCAACTGACTGGAGGGACTATGTCATGAACGGCTCGACTGGGGTTCCCCGCAGCGTGGTCGTCGGCGGCGGCGCGGTCGGCGGCGCCCTCGCCCGGCTCCTGACGGGGTCCGGGTACCACGTCGACATGGTCGACACGGCCGTCGACTCGGTGGCGCGTCATATGCCGCCGGGTGACGCCGTCCAGTTCGCCGTCGGCGATATCACCGATCCCACCCCGGCGCTGCTCGCCCTGATCGACCGCGCCGAGATGGTCGTGCTGGCCGTGCCGGAGCAGGTCGCACTGGCCGCGATGGACAGAGTGGTCGGGGCCATGGCCGACGGCGCGCTGCTGGTGGACACGCTCTCGGTGAAGAGCCGGTTCGTGCCCGCCGTGCAGGCGGCGGCGCCGCACCTCGAGGTGGTCAGCCTGAACCCGATGTTCACTCCGTCGCTCGGTGTCGCCGGCCAGTCGTTCGCCGTGGTCATGGTGCACGACGGGCCGAGGGCGCAGAATCTGCTGTGGATGATCGGCGAATGGGGCGGCCGGGTGGTGCGGGTGACGGCCGCCGAGCACGATCGTGCGACGGCCGCCGTACAAGTGCTGCCGTACGCCGCGGTCCTGGCTTTCGGGCTGGCGCTGGCGGGCCTGGAAATGGACGTGGCGGACCTGGACGCCCTGGCTCCGCTGCCGTACCGGACGCTGCTCGGGCTGCTGGCCCGGATCGTCAGCGGCACGCCGGAGGTCTACTGGGAGGTCCAGTCGGCGAACCCGGACGGCTCGCGCGCACGGGCTGAGCTCGCCGACGCACTCCGGTGGCTCGCGGAGATGGTCGGGTCCGACGACCAGGCCGGATTCGGCAGCACGGTGAAGCATCTGCGTGACTTCCTGGGATCAGAGCTCGAACATCACCGCGAAATCTGCGCGAGGGTGTTCGCGACCATCGACCGGGCGAGAGACCACACCTGAGAGGGAAAGGCGGTCCTGCTCACGGCGCACCGGAAGTCGCCTGGCGGCGCGCCGCCAGGCGACTGCTGTTCGCATCAGAGCGCACTGAGCTCCGCGGCCCGACCCGGCCGCAGGCGAAGCCAGCGCTCCGGTGGCACCCGGTGGCCTGCGGTGCAGGAGACCGGGTACCGACCGGGATCGCCGACCTCGAGCTGGACCAGCACCGGTTCGGCACAGCCAGGCTGATCGCACCGGCCGACCGGGAAGCCGGCATCGGCTCCGGGGTTGACGACCTCGCGTAGCGCGGACACAAGCCCGGCGACCTCGTCGGCGAATTCGCCGGCCGCGGGGTGAGCAGAGAGCCAGTCGAGGTGTCCCTGCAAGAACGCGACGACGGGCGCGACCTCCCGTCCTTCGGGTCCGCGCACCCGTCGCTCCTCCACCACCAGCGAAGCCCACGCTACGAGCACCGCATTCGCGTTGGCGCGGGCTGTCGCAACGTTCTCCCGCAGTGCGATGCCGGCCGGAAGCCCTCCGGTCACCCGCTCGCGCATCCAGCTTCTGGCTGGGACGAGCTCGTTGGCGCACGCCTCGTGCAAGCTGGGCAGCGCCGCGAGACTCGTACGCAGCCGGGTGCGGCAGACGGGGCAGAGCCGGGGTTGCGGCGCTGCCGTCGAGTTCGGCGTACCGCATGATTCGCACAGATTGTCCGACATTTTTCTCCTCGCGAGGCTATGCGTCGTCGGACCGATGCTCGCCGATGTTTCCTTCGACTCCTTACTGGTTCGCTATTCGCCGGCCGAAAACCTCCCGACGGCCGATCGATGCCGCGTGGCTAGAGATTGGTTCTGTCACCGACTCGGACTACCACCACGGGAGGTCAGGAAATGGACGTCATCGTATGGCCCGCAGACACGAACTGGGGCTAAGCCCCCTCATGCGGTCGCCGAACCGCTCATCGCCGACTCCGCAGCGAGCAGTGCGGACCTGGCTGATTCCAGTTGGGTCCGCAGGCTCGCCGCTTCTTTGGAATCGAGGCCGGACACGAGCGCGATCGCGGTTTCCAGCTCCTGACCGGACCGCTCGGGATCGGCGGTGGCGTGCAGGCCGGAAAGCAGCACCAGCGTCTTGGCCTGGCGCAGCGAAGAACGGAGCTCGGCGAAGATCGGCAGCGCGTTGTCGAGGTGTGCGACGGCGGTCGCCAGGTCGGCCCTGGCGATCGAGACCTCGCCCAGCGCGCGCAGCGCGTCGCCCTCGATCAGCCGTTCGCTGACCCGCCTGCTCAGATCCAGCGCTTGCTGCAGCACGGTAGTGGCGCTGTCCAACCGCTCTTCCCGCAGGTACACGATGCCGAGGCTGTAGAGCGCGTGCGTCTCCCCGATCTGATCGCCGGTGCCCCGCACGATGACCAGCACCCGTTGCAGCGTCTTGCCGGCCAGTTCGAGTTCGCCGGCGCTCATGTGCAGCTGGGCGTACCTGTGCAGCACCTGAGCCTCGCCACGCGAGGATCCCACCTTGTGGCAGCAGCTCAGGGCCGCATCCAGCAGTTCCCGCGCCTCCTCGATGTCTCCCTCCTCAATCCGGAACCGCGCCATCGCGCGCAGCACATGTGCTTCGCCGACGTGGTCCCCGACCTCGCGCAACAGGTTCAGCGAGCGCGCGTACTTCTCGATCATCTCGGCGAAACGGCCGTGCAGGCTGTCGATGTAGGCCAGATTGCGCAGTACCAGCGCATGACCGTGCCGGTCGCCCTCGGCTTCGAAGATGGACAGCGCCCTGACGAGGCTTGTCTCCGCCACTTCGAGCCGGTACTGGACGATGCCGAGGCTTCCAGCGGAATACAGCATCGCGGCCTGGCCGCGCCGGTTTCCGGCCCTCGTGGCCGCGTCCAAGCCCAGCTGCGCGGTCTCCCGCCAATCGTCCAGATAGCCCAGTGCCTCGAACATACTCACCAGGGTCAGGGCTAGGTCCCAGCACAACTCGTCGAGCCCGTTCTCGGCGGCTTGGCGCACCGCCGTCGTCAGTGCCCTGCGCTCCGTTTCCCACCACTGGATCGGATCGCCGCCTATCTCGGTGTCCACGGACAGTCGCCGCCACCGCGGTGCCGAGCCGTGCAGCACGGTGAAGTCCCCGCCGTACTGCTGGCGGTGAGCTTCGTCGGCCAGCGAGAGCCACGCACCGAGCACGCGACCCAGGGCGGCCTGCCGCTCTGCCTCGCTTTCGGTTTGGACGAGCCGTTCGAAGGCGTAGACGCGGATCAGGTCGTGGAACCGATAGCGCGGCCGCTCACCGTCCGCGTACAGGACGCTTTCGATCATCTGGGCGTCCACCAGGTCTTCCAGGACGTCCTCGGCATCCAGCAGATCGGTGTCCAGCAGCGCGGCCGCCGTCCACCCCGGAACGTCGCCGCCCTCCATGAGTGCGAACAAATGGAAGAGCCGCTTGGACTTCTTGCCCAACGCCGCGTAGGCCAAGTCGATGGTGGAGCGCAGGCCGAGGCCGCGGTGAGCCAGCTCGTCCAGCCGCCGGGCCTTGTCGGTCAGTCGCCGCACCAGGTGGGTGATCGGCCAGTGCGGTCGGGCGGCCAGCCGGGCGCCGACGATCCGCAGCGCCAGCGGCAGGCCTCCGCACAAGTCGACCAGCTCGGTCGTGGCCTCCGGCTCCGCCGTCACGCGGTCGGAGCCGATGATGTGGGCGAGCAGCTTGGTGGAGCTGTCCATGTCGAACACGGTGACGTCGACCCAGGACACGCTGGGCAGCCCGCCCAGCTTGGCCCGGCTGGTGGCGAGGACCGCGCAGGACGGGCTGCCGGGGAGCAGAGGCAGTACCTGCTCCTCGCTGACCATGTCGTCCAGCACGATCAGGATGCGCTTACCCGCTATCTGGCTACGGTAGATCTCGGCCCGCTCGGCGAGCTCGTCCGGCAGAGCGGAGCTGCCGACTTTCAACGCGCGCAGGAACCGGGCCAGCACGGTGGCGGCACTGTCCGCGCCGCCGGCGCGCAGATCAGCGTAGAGCTGGCCGTCCGGGAACTCGGCGGCAAGCTCGTGGGCCGCCTGGACGGCCAGGCTCGACTTCCCGATGCCGCTCATTCCCGAGATCGCGACGATGCGCATCGCATAGGGATTGCCGCCATCCTGCAACAGGCGCTTGATCTGGTTGAGCTGCTCGTCCCGGCCGGTGAAGTCGGCGATGCTCGCGGGCAGCTGCCGGGGTACGTCGCTCTGCCCGGCTGGGGCAGGGGCCGGCGCGGAGGGCTGCGGGACTTCGGACGGCTCGGCCGTGACGGCGTGCGCGGAGCTCCACGGCGCCGGCTTGGCCGACGCGGGCAGTTCCAGGGAGGTGTCCTGGTTCAGGATGGCCAGTTCGAGTTGCTGCAGTTCCGGGCTGGGCTCGATTCCGATCTCTTCGAGCAGCGTGTAGCGGGTGCGGCGGGCGACCTCCAGCGCGTCCGCTTGCCGCCCGGAGCGATAGAGCGCAACCATCAGGTAGGAGTGCAGCTGCTCGTGCAGCGGATACTCCTCGCACAGCCCCCGGAGCTCTCCGATGACCTCCTCGTGCCGGGCGAGCGCCAGGTCGAGGCGGATCCGTTCCTCCAGCGCGGCCATCCGCTGCTGTTCCAGCATCGTCGCGCCGCGCTGGACCAGGTCGCTGGGCACTCCGGCCAGCGCGCATCCGCGCCACATCGCTGTCGCCTGGTGCAGGGTCGTCACCGCTTCGGCGGCTCGGCCGCCGGCCGCCTGCTGCTTGGCCGCCTGCATGAGACTGCCGAATCGCTCGCTGTCGAGTTCGTCGGTCTCCAGCTCCAGCAGATAGCCCGGCGACCGGACCAAGATCGCCTGCTCTTTGCCGGCCTCGGCGAACAGCTTGCGCAGCGCGGAGACGCAGATCTGAATCTGGCCGCGCGCCGTCCGCGGTGGCGAATCGTCCCACACGGCATCGATGAGCCGCTCGACCGGCACCACGCGGTTGACGTTGAGGGCCAGCATCGCCAGAACCGTGCGCTGCCGGGGACCTCCGATATTCAGGGAACGCCGGTCTGCCATCAGCTCGACCGGGCCCAGGATCCTCAGCTCCACGCCGCACCGACCTCTTCGCGCCAGGTTTGCGTATTTATCATTGGCGCTTCGTTTTCCCCGGCGTTTGTTGCCGGAGATGTCCTAGGGGGCTTATTCATATGTATCGCTCCGGCTTAATCGAGCACTGCCTACGATTCGTCTATCCGTGTCCTGGCTTGCGCTGGATGTGCTCGAAAAAGCGCGCAGCGATGTTCATCGTGCACGTCTCGGCGGCACGCCTGATGAACTCCTGCCCCTTCCCGCAGGTGCGGGGCCGGGCCTCCCGTGCGTGCGCCTATAAAATGCGGTCTTCCCCTATCAAAAGAAAACCTTTGTTTCATATGGCTTCAATCTCACCCCGTTAATAAAGCTTCCTTACGGAGGGTACCATTCTGTGACAACCTTGGGAAGACCTGAGGTCTGATTCCGGAACCAACACTTTCCGGTACGGGTCGGCCGCACTCGGCGGAGCGCCCGGGCATGACCGCGCCCTGTATCCGCCGCCGGACACCCGCGCGAGAGCCGGCACCTCACCACACCACCCGAACGAACAGAACTCGCTCACGTTGATGCATAAAAGGAGCCTGATGAACATCCTGGAGTTGCCGCCGGAAACGACGCCCGATCCGGACGAGTACGTGCGCGCCGCGATGGCCTGGCACTTCGACCCGGCGACGGGCTGCGCGTTCTGGCTGCGGCGTGCCGCCTCGCTCGAATTCGACCCGCGGGCCGATATCAAAACCCTGGCCGACCTGGCGCTGTTCCCGAACGTCGCGGCCGAACTGCGCGACGTGCCGGCCGAGGACCTGATTCCGCGCGGCTACGGCGCCGATCCCCACCTCGTGGGCGTATTCGAGAGCGGCGGCACGACCGGCGCGCCCAAGCGCGTCGTGCTCCTGCGCGACTGGCTCGACCGGCAGCTCGCCTGGAGCAACGCCCAGCTCGACGAGCACGGCTTTCCGCGCGGCGTGAACTGGCTGGGCCTGGTCCCGACCGGGCCGCACATCGTCGGCGAGTACTTCCGCAGGTCCGCGAACACACGAGGCGGCCACGGCTTCACCGTCGACCTGGACCCGCGCTGGGTGAAGCGGCTCATCGCCTCGGGCGGTGCGCATGGTGGCGCGGCTGCCGGCGACTACGCCGAGCACCTGGTCGATCAGGCGGCCGAGGTGCTGCGGTCGCAGCACATCGGCGTGCTGACGATCACGCCGCCGGTGCTGGAGCGGCTGGCCCGCCGCGACGAGCTGGTCGAACTGGTCGCCAAGAAGGTGCGCGCGATCCGCTGGGGCGGCACCCAGCTCGACCCCGACTCACGTCGCCTCTACCGAACCGAGATCTTCCCCGACACGGTGTTCTGCGGAAACTACGGCAGCACCATGATTCTCGGGTTCGCGAGCGAACGGCCGGGCCTGAGCGACGACGATCCCTGTGTCTTCGATTCGCTCGGTCCGGCCGTCACCTTCTCGGTGGTCGACGCGGCCACGCGCGCGCCCGTCCGCTACGGCGAGCGCGGCCGGGTCTTGGTCAGCCACGTCAGCAAGTCGTTCCTGTTGCCCAACAATCTCGAGCGCGACCTGGCGATCCGCGTCGCCTCCCCGAACGGGATCGGCGATTCCGTGGCCGACATCGCTCCGGTGGCGACGTTCGACGACGAGGCCGTCATCGAAGGAGTCTACTGATGGCCCTGTTCGTCGACGCCCTCGGCGCCAAGGGTTCGTTCCGGGCGAGCCGTCGGACCGCCATCGCGGACGTGTCAGGGCACGAAACGGCTGAACTGAGCCTGGTGCCGACGCTGTTCGTGGATCGCACGCTCGCCGCGTTGCGCAAGGCCGAGCCGCTGCGCGCCGACGACTGCGTCGAGGCCCTTCACACGGCGGCGCGGCTGTTCGCGACCGGCACGGTCGAGGGCCAGTCGGTCGACGAGTACGCATACACGGTCAGCCGGGTAGCCGGAATACCGATCAGCGTGGTCAGGGCCGCGACCCGCTCGATCGCGCAGCGGCTGGTCCTCGCGTACGACAGTGCACACCGAGCTCGACCGGTCGGCGCGGTCGGAGACTGGCGTGATCCGCTGACCCGGTCCGGGCACGCGGTGTGGACTCGACGAGGCCAGGTCTTCGCCGTGCACGCCGCGGGCAACCATCCGGGCACCCACAGCATGTGGCCGCAGGCGCTGGCCTTGGGCTACCGCGTCGCGGTGCGACCGTCGAGCCGGGAACCGTTCACGCCCCACCGGTTGATCAGCGCCCTGCGAACCGCGGGTTTCGGCGACGACCGGGTGGCGCTGCTGCCCACTGCGCATCAGCACGCCGAGTCGCTGTTGCGTGGCGCCGACCTGGGCATGGTCTACGGCGGCCAGGAGGTGATCGACCGGTTCGGCCGCGATCCGCGGATGCTGCCGCAAGGACCGGGGCGTTCCAAGGTCCTGATCACCGCCGACGTCGACTGGCGGGACCACCTCGAGGTGATCGTCGACTCGGTGAGCATGCACGGCGGCACCGGATGCGTGAACACCACCACGGTTCTCGTCGAGGGCGATCCGACGCCGCTGTGCGAGGCGCTCGCCGAGCGTCTCGCCGCGCTGCCGAGCTTGCCGCCGGAGGATGAGAAGGCTGTGCTTCCGGTGCAGCCGAGCGCCGCGGCGCACAAGATCGCCGGCTTCCTGGCGCAGAAGGCCCAGGGAACTCGGCCGTGGCTCGGCGCCGCGCACGTCGTCGCGGAGCTCGGCGACGGCAGCGCGGTCATGCGCCCGGCCGTCCACCAGGTCGACGGCCCGGAAGCGCCGCAGGCCCGCATCGAGCTTCCGTTCCCTTGCGTGTGGGTGGCGCCCTGGACGTCCGCGTCCGGGGTGGGCAGCCTGCGCGACACGCTGACCCTCACGGTGCTCACCGGCCGTGCGGCGCTGGTCGACGCTCTGCTCGACGAGCCGACGATCGGCAACGTCCACATCGGCGACCAACCGACCTGTCGCATCGAACCCGGGCTTCCCCACGACGGGTTCCTCGGCGACTTCCTGATGCGTTCCAAGACCGTCATCCGAGAGGGGACACACCGATGACCACCACGACCACGCCACCCGCCTGGCACGTTCAACAAGGAGCGAAAATTATCATGCTGACCTCCTCGCCGCACACGCATTAGGCCATGGACATTCGACCCGGGGTCAGAAAGGTGATGGCAGCGGTGTGTCGCGGCCTCGAAGGCTGCGGACACGTCGCGGTCTGCATCCCACCCCCTTGCCCGGCGGACTGGCCGCGCCTCGAGGCGCCGCCGGTCGGCCATCCCGAGCGGTTGGTGCCGTACGCGCTCCTGCCCTCCGCGCAACAGCGGATGTGGCGGGAGTTCGACGATGCGCTCCGCTGATCCACGCCCAGGCTCTGTCGCCGACTCGACCGACTTATCAATGGAGATCCGCTGTGAAACACCTCTTTGAGGAGACGACCCCCCTCACGCGCGTCGCGGCGCAGCAACCGGTGTGGGGCGACCCGGCGCAGGTGCGTCGGGTGCGCGCGGTGCTCGAGTCCAGGCCGCCACTGGTCGGTCTGGAAGATATTCGTACCCTACGGCTCCTGCTGGCCAAGGTCGCCGCGGGCGAGGCCCACGTCGTGCAGGCGGGCGACTGCGCCGAGGACCCGGCGGAATGCACCGCCGAGCACGTCTGGCGCAAGGCCGCCATGCTCGACGTGTTGGCCGGCTCGCTCAAGGCGCTGACCCGCCGACCGGTGCTCCGGGTCGGACGGATCGGCGGCCAGATGGCGAAGCCGCGCTCCCAGCCGTTCGAGCGCGTCGGCGACCTGGAGCTGCCGGTCTTCCGCGGCCACATGGTCAACGACCCGGCGCCCGACCCCGAGGGCCGGATTCCCGATCCGCTGCGCCTTCTCACCGGGTACATGGCCGCGATCGACGTCGTCAACCACTTGGGATGGCGGCCGTCGACCCCGACGCGCGACGTGCCCAGCGTGGAGCCGCCCGTGTGGACCAGCCACGAGGCGCTGCTGCTCGACTATGAGGAGCCGATGGTGCGCGAGGCGGAGAACGGCGAACGCTGGCTCAGCTCGACGCACTGGCCGTGGATCGGCGAACGCACCCGTCAGGTGGACGGCGCGCACGTCGAACTGCTCGCCGGTGTGGCCAATCCCATCGCCTGCAAGGTCGGGCCCGGTTCGAGCGCCGAGGACGTACTCGACCTCTGCCGGCGCCTCGATCCGCTGCGGGAACCCGGCAGGCTCACGCTCATCGCACGGATGGGCGCGAGGAACATCGCGGACCGGCTGCCCGCTCTCGTCGAGTCGGTGCGCGCGGAAGGCCACCCGGTGATCTGGCTCTGCGACCCGATGCACGGCAACTCCTTCACCACGCCCGAAGGAGTCAAGACCCGGCTGATCGACGACATCGCCCGGGAGATCCGCGAATTCCGGATCGCGGTGACAGCCGGCGGCGGCGTGGCCGGCGGTCTGCATCTGGAGGCCACACCCCACCCGGTCAGCGAGTGCGTGGACGAAGCGACGACGGTCGACGGCTCGCCGGCGACCTACAAGACCTTCTGCGATCCCCGGCTCAACCTCGGCCAGGCCGCTGCCGTGATCTCGGCCTGGACGGACTGAAAGGACTCAGCCATGGTAGGCATCCCCCCCATCACCGAATATCCGCTGCCGGTCGGCGACCGGCAGCCCGCCAACGTTGCCCACTGGACCATCGACCCGAACCGGGCCGCACTGCTCGTCCACGACATGCAGAGCTACTTCCTCGAGCCGCTCCCCGAGCGGATGCGCAAGGAGCTGGTCCACAACGCGGCCTGCCTGCGCGACCACTGCGCCGAGCGCGGCATCCCCGTGGCCTACACCGCGCAACCGGGCGGAATGAGCGACAGCGAGCGCGGCCTGCTCAGGGACTTCTGGGGTCCGGGCATGCGCGCCGAGGAAGTCGACCGCGAGATCGTCGAGGAGCTCGCGCCGCGGCCCGGCGACTGGGTGTTCACCAAGTGGCGCTACAGCGCATTTCAGCGCTCGACCCTGCTCGAGTGGATGCGGGCGGCGGGACGGGACCAGCTGATCCTGTGCGGTGTCTACGCGCACGTGGGAGTGCTGGCCACCGCGCTCGACGCGTTCGCCAACGACATTCAGCCGTTCCTCGTCGCCGATGCGCTCGGGGACTTCTCCGAAGCGGACCACGTGCTCGCGCTCGACTACGCGGCGCGGCGGTGCGGCGTGATCGTCTCGGTTGAGGAAGTGCTGCCGTGACCGACATGCTGGACAAGATCCTGGCCGCGCAACCCCCGGCCTTCGCGCTGTTGTACCGGCCGGAGGCGGGCAGCGGCATGACCGTGGACGTCCTGCTCGGCGAGGTGGGCACACCGCGTACGCTCGCTGAGATCCCGCTCGGTTCGAGCATCCCCGGGCACGAGATGCTCGTTTTGGTGCCCTACCGCCAGATCGCGGAGCGCGGATTCGAGACGATCGACGACGACACGCCGTTGATCGCGATGTCGGTCACCGAGCAGCAGTCCATCGAGCTCCCGCGGCTGCTCGCCGCGATCGCACCCGTGCCGACCAGGCTCGTCGGCGGCGAATTCGACATCGATGACGCGGCCTACGCCGACATCGTGGCGCGGGTCGTCGCCGACGAGATCGGTACCGGCGCGGGCGCCAACTTCGTCATGAGCCGCTCCTACGTCGCCGACATCTCCGACTACACGCTCGCGCACGCGCTCGCGCTGTTCAGGACCCTGGTCGAGAACGAGCAGGGCGCGTACTGGACGTTCCTGGTACACACCGGCGAGCGAACCCTGGTCGGCGCCACGCCGGAGCGGCACGTCACGCTGAACGGCGGCACCGTGACGATGAACCCGATCAGCGGCACCTACCGCTACCCGCAGACCGGGCCGACGCTGGACGGCGTCACCGAGTTCCTCGCGGACCGCAAGGAAGCCGACGAGCTGTACATGGTCGTCGACGAGGAACTGAAGATGATGGCCCGCATCTGCGCCGACGGTGGCAAGGTGGTCGGACCGTATCTCAAGGAGATGGCACGGCTGGCGCACACCGAGTACTTCATCGAGGGTCGCGGCGAACGCGACGTGCGGGAGATCCTGCGCGAGACGATGTTCGCGCCGACGGTCACCGGATCGCCCTTGGAGAGCGCGGCGCGGGTGATCCGCCGTCACGAGCCGCGCGGTCGCGGCTACTACAGCGGCGTCGCGGCCTTGATCGGTCGCGACGCGAACGGCGAGCGGATGCTCGATTCGGCCATTCTGATTCGGACCGCGGACATCGACTCGGCCGGCCGCGTGCGCATCGGGGTCGGCGCGACGCTGGTGCGTCACTCGGATCCCGTTTCGGAGGCGGCGGAGACTCGGGCGAAGGCCGCCGGACTGCTCGCGGCGCTCGACACCGCGGGACGCGGGCGTTTCCGGACCCATCCGGACGTTCTGGCCGCGCTGAGCCGACGCAACGACGCCATCGCGGAGTTCTGGCTGCGCGGCGGCGGGGCGGCGCTCGACCCGGCGCTCGTCGGTGTCAGGACTCTGGTCGTCGACGCGGAGGACACGTTCACCGCGATGCTCGGCCATCAGCTGGCGTCCCGCGGCCTCGACGTGACCGTGCGGCGCTTCGACGAACCCTGCGACCTGACGGGTTACGACCTGGTGGTCATGGGCCCGGGCCCGGGTGATCCGCAGGCGGTCGAGGACCGGAAGATAGCGAAGCTGCGTTCGATGATCGACGGGCTGCTCGCGGCGGGGCTGCCGTTCGTCGCGGTCTGTCTGAGCCATCAGACGCTCAGCCTGCGGCTCGGCTTCGACGTGCGCCGGCGCGACGTGCCGAACCAGGGCGTCCAGCGCGAAATCGACTTGTTCGGCGCGCGGGAACGCGTCGGCTTCTACAACACGTTCGCGGCCTGGTCCGAGGACGACAAGCAGGAGATCGACGGCGTCGGTCTCGTCGAGATCTGCCGCGACCGGGAAACCGGCGAGGTGCACGCGCTGCGCGGTCCGCATTTCGTGTCGATGCAGTTCCACGCCGAGTCGGTGCTCACCGTCGACGGCCCGCGCATCCTCGCGAAGGCCGTGCGAGAGGCGATGGGCAGATGAGAGCCGACGTGGTCTGGTGGGACCTGGACGAGACCTCGGCCGACGTCGAAGCACTGGCGGCGCAGCTTCGTGACGACGGTGTCGCGGACTGGGCCGACGTGCCCGGTCTGGTGATGAAGCTCTGGTTGGCCGATCGGCAGCACAACCGCTGGGGTGCGCTGATGCTCTGGAACCCGGATCGACCCGACGCGGTGTTCCTGCCGCCGAATCGCGCGGCGGAGTTGATCGGCGCTCCACCGTCGCGGCGCGCCCGATTCGACGTCGAGGCGATGGTGGGACTCGACTCGCCCGACGTGAGCGGGCGAAACGCCACGTCGTCGCCGCAGCCGCACTCGATCACCCGTGAGGAGCGAATCCCTGTCGTGAGCCCGTAGATCAGTCGGCGATCAGTCGGCGCGAACGTCTGAAGCGTCTTGACCACCGTCACCGGCGCGGCCTCCGGCCGCGCCGGCTTCGACGGCTCTTACTGACTCACGCCCCTAGCCACGTCCAGCAACGTCCTGCTACGTATAGCTACGTCCAGCGGAGGTTTCCCATGTCTGCCAGCACCCTAGAATCCCTGACCGGCTCGGTCGGCCTCGCCTTCCCGGAATACGACGCGCCCCCGGCCGAACCGATGGCGCTCGTACGCGACTGGCTCGCCGCCGCCGTCGCGCGCGGCGTCCGCGAACCCAAGGCGCTCTCCCTGGCCACCGCGGACGGCCTCGGCCGGGCGTCGAACCGGATCGTCGTGTTCAACTCGGTCACCGACCGTGGTCTCGTCTTCGCGACCCATTCGACCAGTCAGAAGGGCCGCGAGCTGGCCGAGACCCGTTGGGCTTCAGGGCTCTTATACTGGCGCGAGACCGGCCAGCAGATCATCCTCTCGGGGCCGACGCGTCTGTTGGCCGACGCCGAATCCGAAGCTCTCTGGTTCGCCCGCCCGACGCCGCTGCACTCGATGTCGACCGCATCCCGCCAAAGCGAGCCGATCGACGACCCCGCGACGCTGCGCGCCGAGTCGGACCGCCTCGCCTCTCTCGGCGCCCCGCTGCCGCGTCCGGCGCGCTTCGTCGGCTACCACCTGACGCCGACCGTCGTCGAGTTCTGGTGCGCCGCCCCGGACCGGCTGCATCGAAGGCTGCGGTATGACCACGACGGATGGACCTGGCGGACGAGCCGGCTTCAGCCGTGAGGCGGCAGTCGGCGTCAGGCTTCGGCGACTATGCCGCCGCTGCGGGCTCTGACAGCCGCATCGCCAGCAGCATCCCGGGCCAGTCCTTGACGAACGGCTCGACCGGCGTGAACCCGAGCCGTTCGTACTGCTTCACCAAGGAGCCGTCCTGCCCGGCCCAGCAGTCCACCCGGATCAGGTCGATCCCGCGCTCAGCCGCCTCCTGCCGCGCCCGCTCGATCAGGGTCGCGCCCAAGCCCTTGCCGGCCCACCGCCGGGACACGATCAGGAAATTGACGTACAACTCACGCTCACCGTCTGGCGCCGGCGACACGTACGGCTGACGCTCCTCGGTGATCACCAGCGCACCGGCGACGTCGCCGTCCTCGGTCTCCAGGACCCGCATCCCCCCGCCGGCAGCCCAGTTGTGGGTCAAGGCCTCCAGCTTCTCGTGCCCCGTCCACGGCTCGGTCCCCCACTGCGTGGTGTTGCCCCGCGCGTTCATCCACACCACCGCCTCGTCACCCAAGGCCAGCACTGCCGGGACATCGCCAAGCCCACCCTCGCGTATGCGCATACCGCATTGGTACCACACGACAGAGGTCCATGAAGGATTCACGTAGCTAGCAGAGGGCTGATGGTTCAGGTTGAACCAATGACGCCACTCGCGGTGGTGCGTCGATGTTCGCTCAGGCCGGCTCGGTGGGGGCGACCTGGATGCGGTGCAGTGCCCGTTCGACCCGGCGGGCCAGCAGGCCCGAGTTGATCTGCCGGGCGATGGAAAGCACGTCCTGAACGGCGATCTCCGCGTCCTCGCGGTGTCCGAGCTGTGCGTGGGTGTCGGCGAGATCGAGCAGGACCTGCGCCTCCAAGCGTCGGTCGCCGATGTCGCGCGTGGCGTCGAGCGCCTGCCGGTGGGCGGTGACGGCGAGGTCGCCGTAGCCGAGCCGGACCTGCACGGTGGCCTGGGTGTTCAGCGCGGTGACCTCGAACCGGGTATCGCCGCTGTCGCGGGCGATATTCAGGGCCTGCTCGGCGCATTCGAGCGCCTGCGGGAAATCGCCGAGGTCCCGGTGCACCTCGGCCAGGCAGCGCAGTGTCTCGCCTTGGTTGCGCCGGTCGCCGATCCGTTGGTGCAGCGCCAGCGCCTGGGTCAGCAGGCTTTCGGCGGCGGCGAGGCTCTCACCGCCGTCCTCGCCGTCCTTGCCGCGCTCGGCTGCCTGCTCGACGTGGGCGACGGCGAGATTCGCGATCACTACCGCCTCGCCCTCCGATCGCCCGCTGGCCCGGTTCAGCGCCAATGACTCTGTGAGCAGGTCGATGGTCGTACCCACGTCACCCGTGAGCCAGTGGTGCCGGGCGAGGTTGTTGAGCGCCACCGCGCGGCACCCGGTCCAGCCCGCCTCGGCGGCCAGTCGCGCCGCGCTGCTGTGGTGCCGCGCGGCCGCGGCGTAGTCGCACTGAAGCTCGTAAACCGTGCCCAAGCGGATCTCGGAGGCCGCCCGAACGGCCGCGTCGCCGCTCGCCTCCGACGCCCGGGCAGCCGCCTCGGCAGCGGTCTGCCAGTCGACCAGGTGGAGCCGGAGCGTGAAATATCCGTTGAACAGGTCGGCCAGTCCCCAGGCCTCGGCGTGCGGGCCGTGCTTGGCCAGATGCACGATGAGCGCCACCAGGTTCGCGCGTTCCCGGTCGAGCCAGGCCAATGCGGCAGGGCCGTCGGCGAACGGGCCGGGGCGGTGGGTCCGCGCAGTCTCGGACGGCGCCGGCGGCGGGGTCCGCGGGGCGTCCGGTGCGGGCAAGTGAAGCTGATGGGGGTAGAGCAGTTGCGCGGCTTGGGCGACGCCGGCGCGGTAGTACGACGTCAGACGGCTCATCGCGGCGTGCCGTGACCCGGCGTCCTCCTCGTCGGCGGCGAGTTCGCACGCATAGAAGCGCAGCAGGTCGTGGAGCGCGAACCTGCCGGGGTCACCGTCGTCGAGGAGATGGTGGGCGGCGAGCCGATCGAGGGTGCGCTCGGCCTGCTCCACGGTGAGTCCGGTGAGCGCGGCGGCGGCCTCGTGCGCGATGTCGGGCCCCGGCGCCAGGCCCAGGAGACGGAACACGCGCCGTTCGTCGGCGGTCAGCCACGCGCACGAGAGCTCGAAGGCGCCCCGGATCGCGGCAGAGCGGTCGTCGTCCGCCTCCAGGGCCGTCAGCCGGTCGGCCGCCGTGAGCCTGCCAACGAACTCTGATATCAGGCTACGAGGCCGAATCAGCAGATTCGCGGCGGCGATCCGCAGCGCGAGCGGCAGGTGTGCGCACAGGTCGGCCAGCTGCTCGGTCGGCGCGGATTCCGCGGCCACCCGGCCGGCGCCGAGCGTCCGGGTGAGCAGCTCGACCGACTCTTGCGGGTCGAGGGCGCCGAGGGCCAGCCGGTGCGCGCCGTCGCGGGCGATCAGACCCGCCATCCGCCGACGGCTGGTGATCAGCGCGAGCGAGCCGGGGCCCGTGGGAAGCAGGGGCCTCACCTGGTCCGGATCGATGGCGTTGTCGAGCAGCACGAGCACGGGCTTCTCCGCGACCCGGCTGCGGTAGAGCGCGGTCGCCTGCGCTTCATCGGTCGGCATCTGGCCCGCGCCCACGCCGAGCACCGCGAGGAATCCGGTGAGGGCCTCGATCGGCCGCAGCGGGCCGTCCTCCGCGTACCCGCGAAGGTTGACATAAAGCTGGCCGCCGGGGAAGCGGGACCGGATCCGGTACGCCCAGTGGACGGCCAGGGCCGTCTTGCCGACGCCGCCCATCCCGGAGATCACGATGAGCGAGGAATCGGCGGAGTCGGCGGCCGCGGGCGCGTGGCCGGGCGACAGCCGGGCAAGGGCGGCCAGGGCGCCGCGCCGCCCGGTGAAGCCGGGAGCCTCGGCAGGCAGCTGGGTCGGAATCCGCTCCTCGCGCGGTGCCGCAGCGGAACTCCGGACTGCGGCGCCCGCCGCCCGCACGACCGCGGGCGAGTGGCCCCGCAGGATTCGAAGATGCGCGGTACGCAGTTCCAGGCCCGGGCCGACCCCGAGCTGATCGTCGAGGCGGTCACGTATCGCCCGGTACACCTCGAGTGCGGCGGCCTGGTCCCCGTCCGCGGCCATGGCCAGCATCAGCCGGGCGGCGAGGCCCTCGTGCAGCTGTTCCTCCGCGCACACCGCCCGCAGCCGCCCGACGAGGCCGTCGCCGCGGCCGAGGGCGAGCGCCACGTCAGCCCAGGCCAGAACAGCTTCGATGCGGGAGCGCGCCACGGCCACCGCGGCCGGGTGCGCACGGAGCCGAGGCGCGGCTCCGGCCAGCAGCGGCCCGCGCCAGCACGCACACGCCTCGCTGTAGAGCTGCCACGCCGGCTCCCCGGCCCCCGTCGCCCAGGTCCGCGCCGCTGCGTCGGCCAGACGCTCGAACTCGATGAGATCGAGCCGGCCCGCGTCGAGCTCCAAGCGGTAGCCGCCGGCGGTGTGCCGCAGCACCCGCGCCGGGGCGCCGGCGTCCCGCTCGGGCTCGAGAACCTGGCGCAACCGGGCGACATACGCGGGAACGAGTCGGCGGCAGGTGCGCGGCGGATCGTCGGGCCAGAGCACATCGACGATCTCCTCGATGCCGACAGTCCGGTTGGGCTGGACGGCGAGCAGGCCAAGCAGCGTGTACTGCATCGTCGAACCGAGCTCGACGACCGCATCGCCCTGCCGGATCGTGAGCGGACCGAGCAAGGCCACCCGCACGGGCCACGGCGCACTGAAGTGCTTGTCCTGATCCGGCTGTCCCGAGGGAGCACCGAGCAGACCGGCGACCTCGGCCGCCGCGACCCCGAGCGCGGCGGAGAGCCGCCGGATCGAAGCCGGGTGTGGCCGGTCGACCAAGCCGCTCTCCAGGTTTCGCAGGGCCCGCACGCTCAATCCGGAGCGCTCGGCCAGGTCCAACTGGCTCAGTCCGGCACGTGAGCGCAGGCGGCGAAGCTGTTCACCACCCGGGAGAGCGCTGTCCATGGCCACCTCGCGGCTCTGAAATCCCTCGACCGGTCCGGGTGCGCCCCGGTGCCTCCCGATTATGCCTCCGAGCGAGGTGAGACTGCCGATTTTCTGCCGCTGGAGCCCGCTGACCAGCCGGATCGCCGTGCAGTCCGGTTCATCCTCCCGCGCGTCATCCGCTGCATACCCTGACAGGGCAATGCGATCCCGGCGGATGGCCGGGACGCGAAACTCAGGGGGTTTGCATGAATGTGACTCGGTCTCAGTCTCCGCCCAGCCCGAGCCGCGGGCGCCGCCGCACCACGATCGCCGCGCTCACGATCGCCGTGTGCCTGACCGGCCCGTCGGCCGTCCTGACGCAGCCGGCTTCGGCGGACACCGGCAACTTCTACTCGCTGGAGTCGGCGGACAGCGGCTACTTCCTCGACGTCCAGGGCGCCTCGACGGCGGCGGGGGCGCCGATCGACGTCTGGCCCGAGACCGACAACCTCAATCAGAAGTTCACGTATCCGGCCGCCGGGCAGATCGCCGAGATCGTGAACCAGGGCTCGCAGATGTGCGTCACCACAGACGGGGTCGCGGGAGACACCCTGACCCAGGAGCCGTGCACGGGATCGCTGAGCCAGTACTGGTACGCGCAGAACGTCACTCCGTGGTGGGACTTCACCGAGACCCTCACGACGCTCACCAACCCGAACAGCGGCCTGGTCATGGACGTCTACGGTGGCAGCACTTACCCCGGCGCAGCCGTGGACGCCTACTCGTCGAACGGCGGTAGGAACCAGGAGTGGGACCTGCCGGGCTGAGTCACCGCAACCGTGTGCCTCTGACTTTCCGCACCCGTCACGCGCCGGTCTACTGTTCGTCGCGGGCATCGACTCGGACAAGGGTCTGCTGGCCTGTTGCGATCAGTGACCGGTGCCGGATTCTGAAGTAGTCGTGGGAACTTACGGAACGTTTGATCGGTAGCGTGGTGGTCCCGGGTCTTCCCACGCTTCGCCTCCGACAGGTGGAGGCCCCGGATAGAGCCGGCCCGCGCGTGAAGAGCATGTGTTCTTCGGAAACGCCGACCGACCCGCCGAAACCACCGAGCCCTGGAGCCGACATGGCTGACATGACCGTGCCCGATCCCGTCACCCGCGACGTGCTCGCGATCTTCGAACGCGTGCGATACCGGCTGTTCGAGCGCCTCGAGGGCCTGACCGACGCCGAATACCTGTGGGAGCCGATCGGCGACAGCCTCAGCATCCACCCCGGTGACGACGGAGTCTTCCGCGTCCACGAGCTGTTTCCGAAGTCGGTGCCGGGAGTGCCGGACCCCGTCACGACGATCGCCTGGCGTATCTGGCACATCGGCAACCTCTGCCTGCGCGGCTACGTGATCTATTTCTTCGACGACGTCCCCGATCTCGGCGACCGCCACGAGTGGCCGGGCACCGCGAAAGAGGGCGTCCAGGCACTTGCGCAGGACTGGGAGCGCTTCATCTCCCGTATCGCAGCCCTCGGCGACAAGCGCCTGCTGGCGCCGACGGTCGTGGGCCCCGACCATTGGGCCGAGGAGACGTACCTGAAGCTCGCGCTGCACGCTTTGGACGAGGTCGCGCATCACGGCGGCGAGATCGGCCTGCTGCGCGACCTGTACCAGCGCGAAGGCGCCTGATTTCGCCGGCTGGGCCGGTTCGATGCGTCGGGGAGGTGGGGCCGAAGCCGTGTGGGCCCGTTGCGCCAAGGTTCCAATCAGCGGTGTCGGCGCAATCAACACCCGGCTGGCCCTCACTTACCGTCTCTGAGGTGCAGGGATCCGGATGCCCTGGGCAGAATGGCTGCATGCGCAGAGCGGATCCACTGCTGGAGGCGATCTCGAAAGACGCGGCCAGTGACCAGGCTCGGACCAACCCGTACAGGATCTCGGTCTTGATCGGGGGTGCCCTGTTGACCGGCTACGTGTTCAGTCCCGACGCCTTCGTCGACGACGCGCTGCCCGAGGACGTCGCTGCGGCGTACCGGCAGCAGCGCCTGGAGGACGACGCGGCGGAGTACCTGCATCTGCACACGGACGAGACGGGTCAGGGTGTGGCGCAGGCAAGCATGATGGACGTGCGGATTCCGCTCGATCGCATTGACGCTTGGTGGATTGCCACTCCGATTTCCTAGTGACGGCGGTGGAGACGGAAACGCGACGCTCGACGCGGGGATGGGCGCGTCGCGCTGTCGGCTGCGCTTCGTCGGTACTCGTCCCACTCGCGTGAGGCGGTGGCCCCCCCCCGCATCCATCCACGCCGCACCGTCGAGCGCCGCTTGCGGACCGTACTTCCGGCTCTGCGATCGCATCGCGGGGTATTCGCCTGCTCCGACGCCCGGCCCGAATCCGCCGGTCGGCGCGCGACATCAAACCCCAGAGAATATCACGTATCAGTCCTCCGTAAAATCATGAAGTTGATATACAACAACCTGCCCTTCGGCGATGTGGCGACGCTTCGGGGCGGATCGGTGCAGGTGTACGGGCTGGCCGTGGCTTCTTTATAAATCATTAAATTGATATATGAGCAAGAAGTTTCTGGCAGCTTGTGACGGATTCTCTTGTCTCGCGCGGCATCGGGTCGCACACTCCCCGGCGGAGCCATCTCGGCCGGTCGACACCGTTTCCGGCGTCCCGGCTCCGTCCCGAGCCAAGGAGTGATCGTGCACCCACCCCGCCTGCTGGCAGCGCCGCTGCTCGCGCTGGCGCTCGGCCTGACGGCCGCCGGTGCGGCCCACGCCGCCGCACCCGCAGCCGTCCGCGCCTCCGCCGCCGACATTTCCCCCGTCAGCTACCCCCCGCCTTCGGCCGCGGGACGGGCCGCGGCACCGTCCGCCGCTGCCCAGGCCCAGGCCCAGGCCCAGGCCCGGGCCGCCGCGCCGCGGGCGGGCGGTGCGACGTACGGCGGCTCGCTCAACCCCAACGCCCTGTGGAGCAGCGCCTGGAGCGGCTACGCCGCGTCCGGCACTGAATACGCCTACAACCAAGCCAGCGCGAGCTTCACCGTGCCGACGGTCACCTGCACCACGGACGGGCTGTTGGGCATCTGGGTCGGCCTGGACGGCTACGCCGGTTCGGACGACACCGTCGAGCAGACCGGCATCGGCGTGAACTGCGCCAGCGGCACGCCGGTGTACACCGCGTGGTACGAGAACTACCCGGCCTCCGCGGTGGACTACTCGGTGACGGTCGAGCCGGGCGACAACATCAGTGCGGCCGTCTCGTACATGAGCAGCGCGAAGTACTCCATGCAGCTGATCGACTCGACCCGCGGGTGGAGCGAGAACCTGATCGACGAGACCCCGCAGACCGACCAGGACGCATCGGCCGAGGTCATCGTCGAGCAGGCCGAGAACGGCACTGGAGGCCAGCTTCCGGACTACGGCCAGGTCTCCTTCACCGGCGCGAAGCTCTCCAACGTCGTACCGCAGTCGGACGGCGCCGTCCCGCTGTACATCGCGGGCTCCAACGAGAACTGGGTCACCGGCGACAACCTCCCCGTCTCCGACCCGCAGACCCTGGACGGCTCGGGCGACTTCCAGGTCGACTACTGCGGCGGCCTCGGCAGCAGCGTGGTGGCCTCGTTCCAGGCCACCGACGGCAACCTGGGCATCTACAACTCCGGCGGCGTGGGCCAGGAGCAGCTCGGCATGATGGCGGGCACCAGCCCCACCACCACCCAGGTCGGCAGCGGTTACTGGACCGCGTTCCAGGCCAACTCCACCGTCCTGTGGGACGACTCGTCCTCGAACCTGAACGACGGCTACAACCTCGACGAGGGGCTGATGGCCGGCACGAGCCCCGCCGCCGCGGATACCAGCGACCGGGGCCTGGTGATCATGTTCCAGAAACCCGACGGGTACATGTACGCCGCCAACACCACCGTGATCAATACGGAGGAGGGCATGATGGCGGGCACCAGTCCGGCCATCGTGGCCGCCGTCGGCGGGGGCTACTGGGCCGCGTTCCAGGCCAACACCGGCCAGTTGTACGACTACTCGTCCGCGTCCGGGCCGTACAACTTGGAGGTGCCGATGCTGAAGGGCACGAGTCCGTCGATCGTGAACCTGTCCAACGGCACCCTGGAGATCGCCGTGCAGGGCTCTGACGGGCACCTGGTGCTGTGGAACTCCTCCACCGGCTCCACCGACACGGGCCTTGGCATGGCGGCCGGCACCAGCCCGGCCATCGCGGCCCTGTCCTCCGGCGGCTACGAGGTCGCGTTCCAGGCGAACACCGACCATCTCTACACCTACGTCCCGGGCGCCGCGACGGACACCGGCCAGGCCATGGACCCGGCCACCAGCCCGAGCGTGGCGGCGCTGTCCGGCGTTCACGGCTACGAGGTCGCCTACCAGGCCATCGACGGCGACTTCTGCGTCACCGGCGCGGCAGGCACGGTGGACACCCTGGAGGTCATGAAGGCGGGCACCAGCCCGTCGATCACGGGCTAGCCGCATCGTCCGCAGCGGCGGGTGCCGGGCCGCAAGACGGCGCCACTGCTTCGGTTTCGGCTCCGCCGCGGCGTCGGCGGAGCCGGAACGGGGCGCCTTGGGGCCCGGGTGAGGCGGGTTGCCAGGGCGCTGTCAGGTGCGAACGCGTGCCGTGTGCGCACGGTCCGGCCAGGCGCAGGTCGGTGTCGGCGTCGCGTTTGCGGACCATCGCCGGGATGCGCACGGCGCGCCGGAGTTCGTCGCGCACCACGAGACGGACCGGGTCGGCCGGGTCGTCGCCGGCGGCCCTGGGCGGCCCACCTGCGTGAGCGCCGCTGCTCCCGCCCGCGCGCCGGACCTCGGGCACTGCGCCGTTCGTGACGCGCGCTGCGCCTTCGGGCATGCGGGGCGGTGGGGCCGATGTGAGGGTGGGTGTCGTGTCGACCTACGTTTTCAAGCTCGCCCGGGCCGCGTTCCGTCGTCGTCGCCTCGTGCTCGTGCTGTGGCTCCTGGCAGCCGTCTGTGCCATCGTGCTCAGCGTCGCGAGCGGTGGGAAGACCAACGACGACTTCACCATCCCCGGCACCGAGGCCCAGCAGGTCGCCGACCTGCTCAAGCAGAAGGTGCCCGTGCTCTCCGGGGCGCAGACCCAGGTGGTCTTCGCCGCGCCGGTCGGCGGCAGCGTCGAGACGCCCTCCGCCCGGGCGGGGATCGAGGCGTCCGTCGCCAAGCTCAGGCGCGTGCCGCAGGTCGTGTCGGTCTCCGACCCCTACGCGGCGAAGGCGATCTCTCCCGACCACCGCGTGGCTCTCAGCCAGGTCCAGTACAGCGCCGTCGCGACCGACGTGCAGGACTCGACGCTCACCGCCCTGCAAGCCGCCGTGACCCCCGCGACGCAGGCCGGCGTCGAAGTCGAATACTCCGGCAGCGTCTACCCGGGTTGGCGGGTGACCCCGTCGGAGCTGCCCGAGCTGATCGGCGTCATCATCGCGTTCATCATCCTGCTGATCGCCTTCGGCGCGCTGGTCGCCGCCGGCCTGCCCATCCTCACCGCCCTGATCGGCGTGATCACCACCTTGACCGGGGTCACGGCGCTCGCCTCCGTGGTGACCATCGCCTCCGCCTCGACCACCGTGGCCCTCATGCTCGGCCTGTCCTGCGGCATCGACTACGGCGTGTTCATCCTCAACCGGCACCGCAACAACCTGCTGACCGGCCTGAGCGTGGAGGACTCGGTGACCCTCGCCGCCGGAACGGCCGGCAGCTCGGTGGTCTTCGCCGCCCTCACCGTGATCATCGCGCTGTGCGGCCTGTCCGTGGTCGGCATCCCGTTCCTCACCGTCATGGGCCTGAGCGCGGCGGCCGCGGTGCTGATCGCCCTGCTGATCGCGCTGACCCTGCTCCCGGCGATGCTCGGGTTCGCCGGAGCGAAGATCACCAAGTTCATCAGCATGCCGCTGCGCCCCGGTCACGCCGAGCAGGTCGCGGTGACCGCCGCGACCGCGCCGCAGCGCGTCTTCGGCGCCCGCTGGGCCCGGCTCGTGGTCCGGCGACGCGTGCCGTTCCTGATCATCGGCACCGCGTTCCTCGTGGTACTCGCCCTGCCGGCCCTCAAGATGCACGCCGGCCTGCCCAGTGGCGCATCCCAGCCGACCTCGAACACCTCCCGCCGCGCCTACGACCTGACCACTGAGAGCTTCGGCGCCGGGTTCAACGGGCCCCTGCTCATCCTGGCCGACGGTGTCCAGAGCCCCGCGGTCGCGCAGCAGATCGAGCAGCGCCTGGCCGCCGTGCCCGGGGTCAAGACCGCGTCGCTCGCGCTGCTGCACGGCACCAGCGCGGTCTACCGGGTCATCCCGACCACCGGGCCCAACGATCCGGCCACCGCCGACCTGGTCAACCGCATCCGCGACGACCGGGCCGCGATCGCCGCGTCCACCGGGATCCAGGTGCTCGTCGGCGGCACCACGGCCTCCAACATCGACGTCTCCGACAAGCTCTCGAGCGCGCTGCCGGTCTTCCTGGTCGCCGTGGTCGGCCTCGCGTTCCTGCTGCTGACCTTCGCGTTCCGCACGATCCTGGTACCCATCAAATCGATCATCGGATTCCTGCTCTCGGTCAGTGCCGCGCTCGGCGCCCAGGTCGCCGTCTTCCAGTGGGGCTGGGGCCGGAGCCTGTTCGACATCACCCCGACCGAGACCATCAGCTTCCTGCCGATCATCATGCTGGCGATCATCTTCGGGCTCTCCAGCGACTACGAGGTCTTCGTCGTCTCGCGGATCAAGGAGGAGTTCACCAAGACCGGCGACGCGGTCGGCGCCGTGCAGCGCGGCACCGGGTTCTCCGCGCGGGTGGTCACCGCCGCCGCGCTGATCATGTTCTTCATCTTCGTCGCCTTCATGATCAACAATGACCCCACCATCAAGGCGATCGGATTCAGCTTCGCCGTCGGCGTCCTGCTCGACGCCTTCGTGGTGCGGCTCACCCTGGTGCCCGCGGTGATGGCGATCGTGCGCGCGAAGATCTGGTACCACCCGCGGTGGTTCGCCAAGTACGTGCCGGACCCCGACATCGAGGGCCGGCAACTCGCGCGCCAATTCGCCCAGGGGCACCCCGAGGCGAGCGCGGCCGTCGAAGAGTAGCTCCGCGGCGCAATCCGCTCACCTCGCGCGCAGCTGATCAGCTGATCCTCGCTGAGATCAGTTCGAGCGACCTCTCTGGTGGGCATAGGGTCAAGTGGGGCATGTGAGCCCGGTCGAACCGCGCCCGGCGTCGCTCCCCGAACCCTTGCGAGGCCTGATGCGCTGCATGATCGCCGGTCAACCCTTCTACTTGGAGGCCCGTCAGGTGGAAGCGGCCATGCGCGGCGTCGAGCCCGAAGCGCTGCGCGGTGCGTGCGCACAGGTGGGTGGCCGTTGGTATCCCGTCATGCAGATCGGCGCGGCGGCGACAGGCCAGGACCGGCGTGACTTCACCGGCGCCCAGGTGTCCAGAGCGCTGCTCAGTCTCGGGCTGACCTGCCGATCCGCCCCTCCCGCCGTGCTCTGACCTGGAACGAGCCGACCTGAGTGCTGAAGTGAAATCGGCACCGGGACGGTCCGAACCGGCTCGATCCAGCCGGTGTCGATGCGGTCGGGTCAGCGCGTGCGCCGCGGTTCGGTGAACTTCTCTCGGCCGAGCACCCGGAGCAGTTCGAGCTTCTCGGCGGTGTCCGTGCCGGGCTGGGCGGTGTAGAGGACCAGGGACTGTTCGCCGTGGGAGTCCAGAAGCACTTCGCTGGTCAGCGCGAGCGGGCCGACCTCCGGGTGCAGGATGGTCTTCGTGCAGTGGCGCCTGACCGCGACGTCGTGGCGTTCCCACAGTGCGCGGAACTCGTCGCTGACCTCGAGCAGGTCGCGGATGAGCGCGTTGACCTCCTCGTCCCGAGGGCGGCGGGCGTGCACGGCACGCAGGTCGGCGACGTGGTTGGCCATCAGGAGCGGTTGCAGGGCCGGCGGGATGCGGCGGTGTGCGGGCTCGTCGGTGAACATCCGCCAGTACGCGTTCCCGGCGCGGCCCGGCAGCACCGGCGCGCCGAACAGCGCCTCGGCCAGCGGGTTGCGCGCGAGGACCTGGCCGCTGTCGGTCAGCACCTGCGCGGGGACGTCCACGAGCCGGTCGAGCACGAGCAGCAGGCCCGGGCTGGCGTGCCGGGGCGACGCGTCCCGCCGCTGTGTCCGGTAACCGGCCAGGCGGTGCACGTAGTCGCTCTCGTCCTCGGTCAACTGGAGCGCGTCGGCCAACGCGCTGATCACCTGTTCGGACGGTTGAGCGCCCCGCTGCTGCTCCAAACGGGCGTAATAGTCCACCGATATCCCGGCCAACTGGGCGACGTCCTCCCGGCGCAGCCCCGGTGTCCGCCGACGCCCCCGCGGGGGCAGCCCCCGTGCGGCCGGCTCGATCCGCTCCCGGCTGCGCCGCAGGAAATCGGCGAGTTCTGCGCGCTCGGTCCCGTTCATCCCCTTATTCTCACTCGGCCGAGCCGTCCGTAGCCAGGGACACCTGGTCCGTGGCTAAGCCGGTCTCTGCAACCAGGCCGAGATGTCCGGCAGGGTGGAGGGAACAGAAGGACGAAACGGGATCGGAGAGGGATCATGGCGAACGAGACGGTTCTGGTGACGGGCGCGACCGGGCAGGTCGGCAGGCGGTTGGTGCCTCGCCTGCTGGCCTGGCGCGAGTCCGGCGACGCGGTGCGGGTGTTGGTGCGCACCCCGGAGGCGGCCGAGCGCTTCGAGGCGGCCGGCGCGCAGGCCGTGGTCGGCGACATCACCGACGCGGCCGACCGCGAGCGGGCGTTGGACGGTGCGGTGCTGGTCGTCAACACGGCGGCCACCTTCCGTGATCCGGGTGTCGGGGAGTCCGCCATGTACGCGGTCAACCGGGATGCCGCGGTGGCGTTGGCGCGGGAGAGCGCGGCGGCCGGGGTGCGGCGGTTCGTACAGGTGAGCACGATCCACGTCTACGGGCCGGGCATCGGGCGCCCGCTGCGTGAGGACGACGAACTGCGTGCTCCGGAGGCCGCGCCGGGCGAGCGCAACCGGGTGTACCCGCACAGCAAGCGGGAGGCCGAGGAGCAGATCAGGGCACTGTGCGAAGAGGCCGGCTTCGACGTGATCACGCTGCGCCTGCCCTTCGTGTACGGCGACGGCGACCCGCACATCGCCAACGCCCTGGCCCACTTCAATCTCGGCGAGCTGGCGACACACGCGCTGATGCCGATGGGCCACCACGCGGACGTCGCCCAGGCCGTCCAGCGCGCACTGCGGACGGTGCGCCCGCAGCGGCCCGGGTACGTCGCGTACAACATCGCCGGCGACGCCCCGTCGAGCATGTACGAGTTCTTCGAGCTCGGCGGACGGGAGTTCGACGTCGCGGCCGCGGCCGGCCGGACCGTGGCGGACCCGTGGGCCGGGGTCCCGGACACCACGCGCGCGTATCGCGAACTGGGCTTCCGCCCGATCTACCCGACCGCGAAGGCGGCCTGGCGCGACGGCGCCCTGTAGTCGGAGCCCGGCGCCCGGCGCCCGCGCGGACGACCTTCTGCCGCCCGGCCCTCGTACCGTTGGGGCATGTCCGAGCTCTCCGTGTTCGACTTCGACGTGTTCGTCGACGCCTTCGACATCTGTGTCTGCCGGACGCAGTAGGGTCGCGCCATGAGTGATCTGATCTCGGCGAACAAGTTCCGGGAGGCGCAGGGCGTCGAGGACTGGCGCACGATCGTCGGCGGGGGATGGGCTTGCGCCTACTTCCGGACCGGCTCTTTCGCCGTCGGCGTCGAACTCGTCCGGGCGATCGGCGACATCGCCGCCGCGGCGAACCATCATCCGGACGTCGACCTGCGGCCCGAGGGCGTGAGCGTGAAGCTGTTCACGGCCGAGTTCGGCGGCCTGGGGGAGCAGGACATCGCGGTGGCACGGCAGATCTCCGCAGCCGCCGCCGCGCTGGGCGTGGTCGCCGACCCGAGTGGCGTTCAGCACGTACAGGTTGCCATCGACGCACTGGTCAGCGCCGAGGTGCGGCCCTTCTGGGTGGCCGTGTTGGGTTATCAGGCGTTCGGCGAGCAGGACGTGCTCGACCCGCTGCGTCGTGGGCCGACGTTCTGGTTCCAGCAGATGGATGCGCCGAGGACGCAGCGCAGCCGGTTCCACATCGACGTCTACCTCCCGCACGACCAGGTCCAGGAGCGGATCGCTGCCGCACTGGCCGCCGGCGGCCGGATCGTCAACGACGCGAACGCGCCGGGCTGGTGGACCCTGGCCGACGTCGAGGGCAACGAGGTCGACCTCGCCATCTGGGACTAGTACTCCAGTCGTAGATCGCGACGTGGCTGTCAGCGTCGGCTGTACGCTCGCTTCATGGATCCTGCTGCGCTCCTCGCCCACCTGCGTCGCGAGTTGGATGCTTTTGCAGCGTGCCTGCGTGGTGACCTGTCGGCGCTGGTCACCTCGTGCGGCGCTTGGACCCTGCACGACTTGGCGGAACATCTCGGCCGGTCCAACGAGTGGGTCGTAGTGGCCGTGAGCGAGCAACGAGGTGACTATCAGGCCCCGGGGGCACCGAAGGATCCGGTCGGGCTGGCGGCTTGGTTTGACCGCACCAGCGTGGGTCTGCTCGAAGTGCTGCAGCAGGACCCATCCCGGGAAGCGTGGACGATCTGTCCGCCGCATACGGTCGGCTTCTGGCGACGGCGGCGATGCCTGGAGACGCTGCTTCATCGCTGGGATGCCGAGAACGCGCTGGGCATCGACAGTGGTATGGACCCTGAGCTGGCCGGAGAGGGCATAGCAGAAGTCATTGATACGATCGCGCCGCGCCAGATCGCGCTCGGCCGCGCCGCGAGCCCGAGCCGGGCGGTGCGGCTGCTCGCCGCGGACACCGGTGCATCCTGGGTGCTCGGTCCCGGAATGCCGATCGCCACGGTGGCTTCCACGGCGCAGAACCTGTTGTTGATGCTATGGAATCGGCTGCCGGCCGAGGACCCTGCGATCGGCTGGGAGGGCGACTACACGGCGGGCCGGGGCGTGCTGAACGGTTCGCTGGTGCCGTAGCACTCGGAATAGTGACCTGACCTGGCGTCACGCAATGAGGGCGAGTCGGGTGCGGTAGTGGTGCCAGCGCGCTCGGGCTTGGTGGCTTCGCCGCCAGTTGGACCAGGCCAGATGTAGTTGGAGTCGGGCCCGGGCGGCACGGGGTGGTAGGTCGTGCGCGAGCGTGGTGAACAGGTGGAACAGTCGCTGGACCTCGGGAACTGTGAGCGCGATCGTTCCGCAGTCGGCCGGCGGGGTCTGGTCGGGGTCTAAGGGCAGGACCGGCGCCGGGTGCGTCGCCTTGTCGATGGCGGCGAGAACGGCCAGGAACGCGAGGGCCGCCATGGCCAAGGTGACATGGCGCTTCCATGCCCGGTACCGCCTGACCTGGGTCTGGTCGAGTCCAACGGTGGATTTGGAATCCTGGAAGTCATCCTCGATCTTCCATCTGATCCCGGCGATCACGACCAAGTCGGTCAGTGAGCACACGCAGCGTGCGGGCGCGTAGGCGTAGAAGTACGCAATCTCACCCGGGTCGCTGACGGAGCGGCGGATGAGCAACTGGCGGCGCGGGTGGTCGGTGGCGATCCACGCCCAGTCGTAGTAGCGCGCCCCTTTCGCCCCCTGCCCGAGCGCCGATTCCACCCTTCCGCCTCGACCAGGTCGAGCGCCTGGTCCGCGCGCAGGCGCACGCCGCCGGAGGTGGTAACCCGGTGATCGACGGGTACTGCGAACACATAGCCGATGCCGCGCTGCTCGAGGAACGCGCGCAGTTCGCTGCTGCGCCCGTATACCTCGTCCCCGGCCGCCCAGGCAGGGTGCAGGCCGGCCGCAAGCGCGCGCCTCGCCTGCGCGAGGGCCAGCTCCGGCTTGGTTGCGAACGCGTGGCCGGGCGGGAAGCCGGCCTTCGCCATGCGGTCCGGGTCGGCGAACCAATCCTGCTGCACGTACAGGTCCCTATCGATCAGGGCGTGGCCCTTCTCGGTCGCGTACGTCGTGTACACCGCGACGATCACGTTCTCGACCCGGCCCATTGTGCCGGAATACTGCCGGCCCACAGCCGCGGTCGCCGTGCCCTTCTTCGCCTGCCCGGTCTCGTCGAAGATCAGGACGCCGCCGTCGGCGCCGAGATGGCGGGCGAGGAAGGCGCGCACCGCGTCCCTGGCCGCATCCTCATCCCACACAGCCCGCTCGAGCAGATAGTGCAGGCGGTAGGGCCGCTCAAGGCCCACCGCCTCAGCGATCGACCAGCAGTTGCCCGCCACCTGCGGCATCAGCAGCCCACGTACGTACAGCAACCCGTTCGACCGCACCTCACGACGCGGATAGACCGGCGCCAACTCCGCCGCGAGCTCGGCGAATACCGCCTCCATCCGCTCGGGACCTACACTGGCAGCGCAGGCCGCCTCATCTTCATGTTGCGTCACAACATCATGGTCACGGGGCGGCCTGCATGCGCCCAAACTCTGCCGAAGCAGCCACGCCCCGTACATCCGCTGCCGCGCAACAGACCTGACTCCACGCCAAATCACGATCTACGACTGGAGTACTAGCCAAAGACTCCGGCTGATCGGTCTGGTGTGTCGTCAGGCCGCCGCCGAACACTTGCCACGGACGCTCCTGCGCGCCTCGCTCTCGTCCTCGGCCCTGGCCGCCGGTTGCCGCCTGGCTGCCCAGGTCGACGAGGTGCGAACGTGGCTCGCACGCCAGGGGTATATCAAGCTGGCCTCGAGTGACCATGGGGATCCGACCGCGAACGACCCGGGTGACGGCGGGCCGAATTCGCGTGCGCATGACGCGCTTCTCGGAGAGCTCTGCTGATCCTCTGGGTATGCTTGGTGCAGCTGCTACAAGTCCTGATATGGCCTGACGGGCTGCGTCGGTCCCGGCGGGGAGTAAGACGATGGTCGATGATCTGGAGGCTGTGTTGAGGGTTTACCTAAGGCAGCTCGGCCTCAGCTTTGCGTGGAGCGCCGTGGTGCTCGCGGGCTTGTGGCTGGCGTACTGGAGTGGGAACACTCCTTTCGACGGCCGGCTCGCGGTCATCGTGGTGGTCCTGATCTTCGCCGTCCAGATGTGGCTCGCGGGTGCCCACCGGAAAAGTGTCGGCCGGATCGTGGAAGTTGCCGATGTATCCGACTTGTCGAGGGCGCCTTCTCGTGAGTTGTTCGTCACGACCTTGGACAGAAAGGTCATTCTTGCCTGGCTGGTGAGCTTCATGGAGGCTGACCGGGATATGCAGGTAAGTGAGCACCGGGCCCATGTCTACGATTTCCGCCGGAAGCACGAGCCGCGCAAGGCTAAGGCCCGGGTCACCGTGGATCAAGACGACTCCGGTACCTACGTGCGGATCGTCGGCCGCATTCCATGGTGGCTCGGGGTAGACGGCGGCCGGACGCTGAAGTTGGTGGTCGAAGTCAGTGGCTACCTGCAGAACGGCTTCAACAAGAGCTTGCAGGGTGCGGAGTCACACCGTCAGGTAGCCGGGTGAGGCCGTCGGCGATGGCATCAGTGGTCGATGAGGCCGAGCTGTACTGGCGCTATGTCGCGGAGAGCAGCAGCACCGACCGCGCCACCCGACTCCGGGCGCGGGATGTGACGGGCGAACTCGGCGCGAACTTCGAGGCGCTGTCCGAGCGGATCCGCCTGGGCGGCGCACCGGCAGCCGAGGCGGTGATCGCGCTCGCCGCATCCGCACGCTCCGCGGAGCAGGTCGGCTTCCTCGCCGCCGGTCCCTGCGAGGACTTGCACAGCGTCGACGCAGCGTCCTTCATCGGCATCGTGCTCCCGGCGATTGCGCCGGACCTGGCCCGACGGTTGGCCGACGGCATGATCCTGACGCCCC
>FSXZ01002375.1_pt1 | contig 36475 bp, 35 predicted proteins | sample 1638121 | NCBI WGS metagenome assembly FSXZ01 (sample SAMEA3914788, study PRJEB12502) | metagenome | biome: forest; material: soil | place: Canada | collected 2011-07-03 | depth 0.1 m
ATCGGGGGCACCGGAGCGCGCCGCCGCCATCCCGGCCCAGCGCCGGCCGCGGCGCGCCGCGGACCTCGAGGTCCACGAGGTCTCCGACGGCCTGGTGGTCTACCGCGCCGCGGACGACAGCATGCACCACCTCAATCCGCTGGCCAGTGCGGTATTCGAGCTCAGCGACGGCGAGGGCGGCGCCGATCTCGCCGAGGAGCTGGCCGAGATCTTCGGCCTCGCCGAGGATCAGGCGCGCGAAGTCGTGCGGATCGCCCTCGCCGACCTGCGCGATCGAGCCCTGCTGTGCTGAGCGTCGATCGCGTCGGGTACCACTGGCTCGAGGTGGAGCTCTCCCGGCGCAGCCGCGGCACTCTGCTGGACAGCCTGCGCCACGGCGCGCGCTGCGCTCCGGCCGCCGAGGTGCTGGAACTCGACCTCGAACCCTGCGACCGGCGGGAACGGCCGGATGACCGGAGCTGGCTGCTGCGCGTCGGCGGCGGCGCGCCGCGCCGGCACCCGAGCGAGCTGGCCGCGGTCGAGGAGGCCTACCGCACGGTCCACGACCGGGTGCTGCGCCTAGCCGAGCACGAGGGCTGGCTGCGCCTGCACGCGGCCACCGTGGACCTGCACGGCCGGCGAATCCTGCTGGCCGGGCGTTCCGGGGCGGGCAAGACGACGCTGGCGGCCGCGCTGCTCGCCGACGGCTGGGACGTACGAGGCGACGAGGCGGTGTTCGTCCGCGACGGCATCGCCCTGCCGCTCGCCCGCCGGCTGCACGTGCGCCCGGCCACCTTCGACCTGCTGCCCGCGCTGCGGCGGGTCCCGGACCCGGTCGTGCTGCCCTACCGGCCGCCGCTGTGGACGCTGGATCCGGCCGCCCTGCGCGGGCCCTTCGACCTGCGCCCGGCGCCGGTCAGCCACATCGTGCTGCTCGATCCGGTGCACCACGGCCCCTGCGAACTGTCCGCCGCGCCGTCGGGGGACGTCCTGGGCAGCCTGGCCGCGGAGGCGCTTCCGTACAGCCGGCACACCGGCCCGGCCGTGCGCCAACTGGCCGCGGTGCTGCGCGAAGCCCGCTGCCACCGCCTGCGGCTCGGCGACCTGCGCGACGCCCCGCGCGCGCTGCGGACACTGGCCGGCGACTCCGTTCCCGGCATTTCCGGGCGCTTCGCGGGCGCGGCGGCCTCAGCACTCCGGTCGTTCGTGGCCTGAAGCCTCGTCACGCTGACCGCGCTCGGACACGCCGAGAGGCCGGGACCTCCTGCGTGTTCGTGGAACTGACGCCACGCCAGATCGGTCAACTGAGGAAGGAGCCAGATCAACCACGTAGAGGACCGCCGCCATGAGCGCACCGCCGTATCTCTCGCCGGAGGACGAGCAGATCGCCACGAGCACGACCACGTTCGGTGCGATGGCCATCGTCGTGACTCCCGCCGGCGTCCTCCTGCACCTGCGCGACGACAAGCCTGAGATTCCACATCCCGCGTGCTGGTCCTTGTTCGGCGGCGCGATGGACGACGGCGAACTGCCCGACGAGACGATTCGCCGAGAGCTACGCGAAGAACTCGCCCTTCACGAGGTGAGCCTGCGCGCCCTGTGGCGGGTGGTCGACGTGGACGGCGACGGGCGCCGGCTGACGATCTTTGAGGCCAGAACGCCCCGGGATGCGCGAGAGATGACCCTGGCCGAGGGACAGGCGCTGGGCGTCTTCGATCTCGCTTCGGCGCTTGAGCTGCGCCTCGCGGCCTTCTGCCGCCGAAGCCTGCTTCGCTACGCATCACAGACGTAGAAGCAGAACGACCGGCCATGCGACGAACGACATCGAAGTATCAGATCCCGAACGACGGCGGGAGCACTATGCTCCGGCGGCATTCCAGGGGAAGGGCGCGAGGTCGGGGCTGACCCAGCCCGTCCTCGCGTCGGCTGCCGCCAGCGTCGCGGGGCGGTAGAAGCGGGTGAGCAGCCTCTTGTCGAGGAGGGCGGCGTTGCGCTCGGCGAAGGTGTCGAAGTCGGCGGCGGCGCAGTGCTCGGCGTGGTGGCCCACGAGTTCGACCCAGGCACGGCTGATCGTGGTGTGGTACTTCTGCGGGGCGCCGGCGTATCGGGCGACCCCCTGGATCCCTTCGCTGACCAGGTCTATCGCGGCGGCGGTGCCGTAGCGGCGGACGGCGAGCCAGGTCAGGTGCACGTGTTGGCGGTGGGCGAAACGGTCGGCGGTGGCCATCACCTCGGCCATCAGCTCCGAGAACGGCGATGCCGCCGCGGCCTGCTGCGCCTTCTCGTCGGCGTGGTGATGCCGCCCGGTCACGAGCCCTCCCTGGTCAACGCGTCCAGGACGGCGTGGAAGCCGGCCAGCGCCGCGGGCGGCAGGGCGCCGAGGGCGCGGTGTTCGATGTCGGCGAAGGCCCGGGTGATGACGCCGGCGGTGTCGCGGCCGGAGTCGGTCAGCTCGATCAGCACGGAGCGGCGGTCGCCCGCACGGGTGGTGCGGGTGATATGGCCGCGGCGTTCGAGCCGGTCGAGCACGCTGGTGAGCGTGGTGGGCTTGGTCCCCACGGCGGCGCCGAGCTGGGAGACGGTGCGCCCCCGGCCGTCGGCGAGGTTGGCCAGCGCGTTGATCTCGGAGGCGTTCAGGTCGAGGTCGACGAGTTCCGTGGCGATCCGGTGCAAGGTGGCGTGGGTGGCGCGCTGGAGGGAGAGCAGCGCCGAACGGGCGGGTGGCACGGTTTCGGACTTCACGATTTCGTATATTACGAAATCGGATTAACTTTGTCCAGGGCATCGCGCCGCCGCTGCCCGCCCGGCTGCGCGGGCAGCGGCGCCTGCGGTTGCCGCGACGTCAGCCGCCGAGCAGGTCGAGCAGGTCGTCGGCGTGCTCTTCCTCTTCCTCGAGGATCCGCTCGATCAGCCGGCGGGTGGTCGGGTCGCCGTCGCCGAACCAGCGGATGAGCTCCTGGTAGGCCTCGATGACGATGCGTTCGGCCAGCAGGTTGTCGCGCAGCATCTGCGGGAGGTCGTTCGGGTCGGGCGTGGTGTAGTCCGTGTGGGCGCGCTCGGCCAGCGTCCGCGGGTCGAAGTCGGGCTCGCCGCCGAGCTGGGAGATGCGCTCGGCCGCCCACATCGCGTGCTGCATCTCGGCCGCCGCGTGCTCGGTGAACTCGGCGGCGACCTGGGCGCGGTTGATCCCGGAGGCCGAGATCGCGTGCCGGGTGTAGCGCGTCCAGCACACCACTTCGGTCGCGACCACGTCGTTGAGCAGCGCGATCACCTTCTCCGGGTCGATGCCGAGGCCGGGCGTGCGCGGGCCCTGCTCCATCTTCCGGCGCGCCTGCTCCCGGATCTTCTGCACGTCCAGCGTGAAGTCGTCGCTCATCGTCCTTCGATCTCCTCACTCGATTGCCACGGTATTCATAGATGTATGCGTTATATACGGCCTTTGTTCCTGATTCCCCTGTAGCCCGAGTCCGGGCGGCCAAACCTGGGCGGGGCGAGCGGGCGCGGTCCGCGTCCGACGGATCATCACCACCGGGTAGCCGCAGCCGATCGGTCCAAACGCGTCCGGTCGGCGGTTACCGGCGCGGGGCCGCCGCCCGGTCCACACCGCCGTCCGCGGCGGCGCCCGACTCACCCGGGTGGCCGAGGCACCGTCGCGCGGGGGTGGCGGCGGGCGGTTCGATGGAACCATGAGCGAGCAGCCGGTACCCCACCACCGCAGGCCGAACATCGTGCTGCGCGGCGGGCCGTTCGACGGCCGGACCATGTTCGGCGACACCGCGCGGACGCTCGCCATCAACGAGAACCGCGGCCCCTACTTCGTGTACCGGCCCAGCGACGAGACGGACGCCGAGTTCCGCACGCTCACCGTGTTCGTCCTCGACCATATGGAACCGCTCTAGGCGCGTCCCGGCCGGTCAGCGCGGGCCGGTCAGCGTGGGCCGGTCACTGCGGGCGCCGTCGCGTCGAGGGCGTGGGACAGTTCGGCGGCGGCTTCGCGCACCCGGGCCGAGAGGGTGGCGGCACCGGGGTCGGCGACCCAGCGGCCGAACGCGGTGCGGAACACGGCGACGCCGACGTTCGCGAGCAGGCCCGCCGTGGACGGGGCGGCGCCGCGGCCGTGCAGGGCCGCCTCGAGCGCGTCGGCGACGGCGGCGAACTTGGCGAGGCCGCGTTCGCGCAGCTCGGCGCTGCCGTCGATGATCGCCTGGCGTTGCGCGGAATGGGGGGCGACCCGTTCGGCCAGTGCGTCACCGACGGCTTCGAGGGCGCCCAGCAGCGCTTCGAAGGGCGGGAGTTCGGCGTCGGCCCGGGCCACGGCGTCGGCGAGCACGGCCGGGAGCCGCTCCGAGCCGGCGAAGAGCACGTCGCGCTTGTCGGCGAAGTAGCGGGAGAAGGTGCGGCGGGTCAGCCCGGCGCGCTCGGTGATCTGCGCGACGGTGACGTTCTCGTACCCGTGCTCCAGGAACAGCTCCAGCGCGGCCTCGCGCAGCCGTTGCTCGGCACCCTCTTCCCAACGCGGCATGTCCGGGATTCTAGCAGTGATGACTCATCGAGACATCACTGCTAGGCTGATGTCTCAATGAGTCATCACGGCCGCCGGGGTGCATCCGGCGGCGCATCCAGGAGGATCACCATGGCACTGACCGGTCAGCGCGTCGTCGTCATCGGCGGCAGTTCCGGCATGGGGCTGGCCACGGCCCGGGCGGCGGCCGAAGCCGGCGCCGCCGTCACCATCGCCTCGAGCAGCAAGGAGCGCGTCGAGGCCGCGCTCGGCACGCTTCCGGACGGCTGCGACGGCACCGTCCTCGACGTGCGCGACGAAGCGGCCGTGGCCGAGCTGTTCGACCGGGTCGGCGCGCTCGACCACGTCGCGTTCACGGCCGGCGACCAGGCCGAGCGCCGCCCGCTCGGGCAGCTTCCGCTGGACCAGGCCCGGCGCACCTTCGACGTGCGGCTGTGGGGCTCGATCGCGGTCGCCAAGTACGCGGCCCCGCACCTGCGCCCGGGCGGCTCGATCAGCTTCACCTCGGGCACGATCGGCGTCCGCCCGGTCCCGGGCGCGGCGCTGGCGTCCGCCGGAGCCGCGGCCATCGAGGGCCTCACCCGCGGACTGGCCGTGGACCTCGCCCCGGTGCGCGTCAACGCCGTCCGGTCCGGCGCCGTGCGCACCCCGCTGTGGGACGCCGTGCCCGAGCCGCAGCGGGCCGCGGTCCTCGACGGCTTTGCCCGGCGCGCCCTCACCGGGGCCGTCGGCGAGCCGGAGCAGATCGCCGCGGCCCACCTGTACCTGATGGAGAACCAGTTCGTCACCGGCACCGTGCTCACCGTCGACGGCGGCCTGATCTTGACCGGGAACTGACGGACCGGGTGTCCGGCGGGTGTCAGTACCGGTAGTTCTCCGGCTTGTACGGGCCCTCGACCGGGATGCCCAGGTAGTCGGACTGGCGCTCGGTCAGCTGGGTGAGCTGCACGCCGAGGGCGGCGAGGTGGAGCCGGGCGACGTGTTCGTCGAGCCGCTTGGGGAGGGTGTAGACGCCGATCGGGTACTGGTCCGGCTTGGTGAACAGCTCGATCTGCGCGAGGACCTGGTTGGCGAAGGAGTTGGACATCACGAAGGAGGGGTGGCCGGTGGCGTTGCCCAGGTTCAGCAGTCGGCCCTCCGACAGGGTGATGACGGTGTGGCCGTCTTCGAACCGCCACTCGTGCACCTGCGGCTTGATCTCTTCGCGCACGATGCCGGGGACCTTGGCGAGGCCGGCCATGTCGATCTCGTTGTCGAAGTGGCCGATGTTGCCGACGATCGCCTGGTGCTTCATCGCCGCCATGTCCTCGGCCATGATGATGTCCCGGTTGCCGGTGCAGGTGACGAAGATGTCGCCGATGCCGACGACCTCCTCGAGCGTGGTCACCTGGTAGCCGTCCATCGCGGCCTGCAACGCGCAGATCGGGTCGATCTCGGTGACGATGACGCGGGCGCCCTGGCCGCGCAGCGACTCCGCGCAGCCCTTGCCCACGTCGCCGTAGCCGAGGACGACCGCGACCTTGCCGCCGATCAGCACGTCGGTGGCGCGGTTGATGCCGTCGATCAGCGAGTGTCGGCAGCCGTACTTGTTGTCGAACTTCGACTTGGTGACCGAGTCGTTGACGTTGATGGCCGGGAAGCGCAGGGTGCCGGCCCGGGCCATCTCGTAGAGGCGGTGGACGCCGGTGGTGGTCTCCTCGGTGACGCCCTTGATCGAGTCGGCGATCCGGGTCCACTTGCGCGGGTCGCGCGCGAGCGAGGCGCGCAGGGTGTTCAGGATGATCCGCCACTCCTCCGATTCCTCGGCCTCGGCGGAGCCGGTTTCGCCCGGGACCGGTACCGCGCCGGCCTTCTCGTACTCGGCGCCCTGGTGCACGAACAGGGTGGCGTCCCCGCCGTCGTCCAGGATCATGTTCGGGGTCTGACCGTCCGGCCAGGTCAGCGCCTGTTCGGTGCACCACCAGTACTCTTCCAGGGTCTCCCCCTTCCAGGCGAAGACCGGGATCCCGAGCGGCTTGTCCGCGGTGCCCTGCGGGCCGACGGCGACGGCCGCGGCGGCGTGGTCCTGGGTGGAGAAGATGTTGCAGGACGCCCAGCGCACCTCGGCGCCCAGGGCGACCAGGGTTTCGATGAGCACCGCGGTCTGCACCGTCATGTGCAGCGAGCCGGTGATCCGCGCGCCGCGCAGCGGCCGGGTCGCGGCGTAGTCGCGGCGGACGGCCATCAGACCGGGCATCTCGTGCTCGGCCAGGCGGATCTCCTTGCGGCCGAAGTCGGCCAGCGCGAGATCGCGGACCTGGAAATCGGGTGTGCTCGGGGCGGCGGCGGTGGCCGACGGGGCGTCAGCGGGTGCGGCGGTGATGCTCATGCGTACTCCCGGGTGTAGTCGTGGGCCGAGACGTGGTCGTCGCGGGACGGGGCGCGCAGGCCGAGGTTGGCGTGGATGCGCAGTGCGGCGGCGGGGCGGTTGAGAGTGATGAAGTGCAGGCCCGGCGCGCCCTCGGCGAGGAGCCGGGCGGCCAGTGCGGTGGCGTGTTCGACGCCGAGGGCGAGGCTCTGCTCGGGGCGGCCGGCGGCGGCGCGGAGGGCTTCGGCGAGGGCGGGCGGCAGGGTGGAGCCGCTCAGTTGCGCGAAGCGGTGGATCTGGCGGGCATCGGTGGCGGGCATGATCTCCGGGATGATCGGGATCCGGCAGCCGGCCGCCTCGACCCGGTCGCGCAGGCGCAGGTAGTCCTCGGCGCGGAAGAACATCTGCGTCACCGCGTAGTCGGCGCCGGCCCGGCACTTCGCGACGAAGTGTCGGATCTCGCCGTCCCAGTCGCGCGAGCGCGGGTGCTTCTCCGGGAACGCGGCGACGCCCACGCTGAAGTCGCCGGCCTTCCGGATCAGCCGCACCAGTTCGGCCGCGTAGGTCAGGCCTTCGGGGTGCGCGGTCCAGGGACCGCGCGGATTGCCCGGCGGATCGCCGCGCAGGGCCAGCACATCGCGCACGCCCGCGTCGGCGAGCCTGCCGATGATGTTGCGCAGCTGGGTCACCGAGTGCCCGACGGCGGTCAGGTGGGCGACCGGGCGCAGCGTCGTCTCGGCGGCGATCCGCTCGGTGACGCCGATGGTGCGGTCCCGGGTCGAGCCGCCGGCGCCGTAGGTGACGGAGATGAAGGCGGGCCGCAGCGCTTCCACCCGCCGCACCGCGTCCCAGAACGCGGGTTCGCCGGCGGCCTGCTTCGGTGGGGAGAACTCGAAGGAGACGATGCGCTCCCCCGCCGCGAGCAGATCGCGGATCGTGGCCGGGGCGGTCTGGGCGGCGCTCCAGCCGATGTTCCGAGTGGTGGTCCGGTTGACGATCCGAGCAGCGGTTGGGGTAGGAGTTTCGGCCGCGGTCCGGGTGGCGGTCGGCGTGCCGCTCCACGCAGCCAGGGCCGTCGGCTGCGCGGTCACGGCCTTGCTCCGCCGAGGTGGGCGAGCGGCTGCGCGAGCGCGGCGGCGTCCTGCGGCCGGGTGTCGGCGGCGGGCCGGTCTTCCGGGGTGAGCCAGGGTTCGAACTCGGCGGCCACCGGGGCGCCGTACGCGGCGGTGAGGCGCTCGAGGATCTCCCGCGGGTGCGCGGCGTAGGTCTGGGTGCCCACGGTTTCGAGCGCGAGCGCGGCCATGGCGCAGCCGAGCTGGGCCGCGCGTTCCAGCGACAGGCCCCGGGATCGGGCGGCCAGGAAGCCCGCGCGCAGGGCGTCGCCGCAGCCGGTGGGGTCGGCGATGGCGGAGACCGGTACGGCCGGGACGGTCAGGTCCACCCCGTCCGCGCTCTGCACCCGCACCCCGTCCGCGGCCAGCGTGGTGACCCAGACCCGGACCCGGGCGGCGATCTCCTCCGGCGTCCACGCGGCGTGCTTGCACAGCAGTTCCCGCTCGTACTCGTTGCCGAACAGGTATTCCGCGCCGTCGATGAGCGTTCTGATCCGCTCGCCGGGAATCCGGGCGAGCTGCTGCGAGGGGTCGGCGGCGAAGGGGATGCCGAGGGCGCGGCAGTCGGCGGCGTGCCGCAGCATCGCGTCGGGGTCGTTCGCGCCGATCAGTACCAGGTCCAGGCCGCCGGCCAGCTCGCGCACGCGGCCGAGGTCGACGTGGCGCGCCTCGGCCATGGCGCCGGCGTAGAACGACGCGATCTGGTTGTTGTCGGCGTCCGTGGTGCACACGAAGCGCGCGGTCTGGTGCCGGTCCGAGACCAGGACGTGGCCGGTGTGCACCCCGTTCTCCTCGAGCCAGGCCCGGTATCCGTCGAAGTCCTGCCCGGCGGCGCCGACCAGGAGCGGGGTCAGGCCGAGGCGGGCCAGCCCGAAGCAGATGTTCGGGCCGACGCCGCCGCGGCGGACCTCGAGCTCGTCCACCAGGAAGGAGAGCGAGACCGTGTGCAGCCGGTCCTCGATCAGGTGGTCGGTGAACCGGCCGGGGAAGGTCATCAGATGGTCGGTGGCGATGGAACCGGTGACTGCGATACGCATCAGGGGTCTCCGAAACCGAGAGGGCGGGGCGGGATTCGAGGCGGTTCGGGGCGGCCTCGAGCGCGGCCGGGCGGGCGCGCGCGGCCGCGGGGCGGGGGTGTGCGGATCCCGGGCGCGGCGCTCAGGCCCCGGCGCCGTCGCGCAGCGCCTCGACCCGGTCGGTGCGCTCCCAGGTGAACTGCGGCAGTTCGCGGCCGAAGTGGCCGTAGGCGGCGGTCCCGGCGTAGATCGGGCGCTTGAGGTCGAGGTCGCGGATGATCGCGGCCGGGCGCAGGTCGAAGGCCTTGCCCACGGCCGCCCGGATCCGCTGGACCGGCACGGTCTCGGTGCCGAAGGTCTCCAGGAACAGGCCCACCGGCTCGGCCTTGCCGATCGCGTAGGCCACCTGGACTTCGCAGCGCCCGGCCAGGCCCGCGGCGACGACGTTCTTGGCCACCCAGCGCATCGCGTACGCGGCGGAGCGGTCCACCTTCGACGGGTCCTTGCCGGAGAAGGCGCCGCCGCCGTGCCGGGCCATCCCGCCGTAGGTGTCCACGATGATCTTGCGGCCGGTCAGTCCCGCGTCACCCATCGGGCCGCCGATCTCGAACCGGCCGGTCGGGTTGACCAGCAGCCGGTAGCCCTCGGGGTTGATGTCCAGCGCGGCCAGCTCGGGCCCGACCACGTACTCCCGGATGTCCGGGGCCAGCATCGCGTCGAGGTCGATGTCCGCGGCGTGCTGGGTGGAGACGACCACGGTGTCCAGGCGCACCGGCCGGTCGCCGTCGTACTCGATGGTCACCTGGGTCTTGCCGTCAGGGCGCAGATACGCGACGGTGCCCTCCTTGCGCACCCGGGTCAGCCGCCGGGCGAGGCGGTGGGCGAGCGCGATCGGCAGCGGCATCAGCTCGGGGGTGTCGGAGCAGGCGTAGCCGAACATCAGGCCCTGGTCGCCCGCGCCCTGCCGGTCCAGCTCGTCCCGCTCGCCCCCGGTCCGGGTCTCGTAGGCGTCGTCCACGCCCTGCGCGATGTCCGGGGACTGCGAACCCAGGGAGATCGACACGCCGCAGGAGGCGCCGTCGAAGCCCTTCTTGGAGGAGTCGTAGCCGATCTCCAGGATCCGTTCGCGCACCAGGCGCGGAATGTCGACCCAGCCGGAGGTGGTGACCTCTCCGGCCACGTGCACCTGCCCGGTGGTGATCAGCGTCTCGACGGCGACGCGGGAGTCCGGGTCCTGGGCCAGCATCGCGTCCAGGATCGTGTCCGAGATCTGATCCGCGATCTTGTCAGGGTGGCCCTCGGTCACGGACTCCGAGGTGAACAGGCGTGCGTCCATGCTCTCTCTCCTCTTGCGGCGGGCGGGCGGGGCGGCGGTCGGGGCGGTCAGGGGTGGGCGCCGGCGCCGCCGGCCTTGAGCGCCGCGGCCACCGCGACCACGCGCCGTGCCTGGTAGCGGGCGGCGTCGCGTTCCACGTCGCCCGGCCGGGAGCCCTTCGCGGACACGTGCGAGGTGCCGTACGGGTTGCCGGAGGCGAACTGGATCGGAGCGGTGAAGCCGGGCGGCACGATGATGCCGCCCCAGTGGCTGAACACGGTCAGAAAGCTCAGCAGGGTGGACTCCTGGCCGCCGTGCGCGCTGGCGGTGGAGACGAACGCGCCGTACACCCGTCCGGCCAGCCGCCCGGCCTGCCACAGCGGGCCGGTCGCGTCGATGAACTCCTTGACCGGCGCCGCCATGGACCCGTAGCGGGTGGGCGTGCCGAACAGCACGGCGTCGGCCCAGACCAGGTCCTCGTTCGCGGCCTCGGCCACCGGGAGCAGGCGCACCTCGGCGCCGGCCTTCGCGGCGCCTTCGGCCGCGGCCTCGGCCAGTATTCTGACGTTGCCGGTGAGGCTGTAGTAGACGACGGCGACGTTCACGGCGCCGGCCGGGACGGCGGGGGTGGGCTCGGGCATGTGTCCTCCGTGCGGGATGGGGTGGCTAGTGGGCGCCTTCGACCAGGCCGGCGCGGGCCGGATACGCATAGCCGCGGTCCACGTAGACCAGCGGGGTGTGCGGGCCGAGGTGGGCCGCGTGCACCTCACCGATCAGGATGCTGTGATCGCCGGCGTCGACCAGCGAGCGCAGCGAGCAGGCCACCCGGGCGCACGGCTCGGGCAGTCCGGGCAGGCCGAACTCGCAGGCCTGCATGTCGCCGGCGGCGAACCGGTCGATGCCGGAGGTGGCGAAGCGCTGTGCCACCAGGGCCTGGTCCTCGCTGAGCACGTTGACCAGGAAGTGCCGGGCGGCGGCGAACGCCGGATACGTGCTGGCGTTCTTGCCCAGGCAGACCAGGACCAGCGGCGGGTCGAGCGAGACGGAGCAGAACGAGCTCGAGGTGAAGCCCCGGGGCCGGCCCGCCGCGTCCACCGTGGTCACGACCGTCACGGCGCCCGGAACCCGGGCCATCGCGGCGGTGAACGCCTTGGCGTCCATGAGATCATCAATCCCCTCATTACTCAGCCCGGCCGCCGGCCGGGCGGACGCGGTCAGGGCTGGAGGCGGGCGGAGCGCCAGCGCCCGTCCACCAGGTCGTAGCGCAGGCGCCGGTGCAGCCGGTCGGCCGCGGCGCACCAGAACTCCGCCTGCTCCGGCTCCAGCGTGTAGCCGGTGAAGCGGGGCGGGCGCGGCAGGGCGACGCCGAGGTCCTCGAGCCGTTCCGCCTCCGCCCGCAGCAGGTCCACGTCCTGGAGCGGCTCGCTCTGCCGGGAGGCCGCGGACATCGCGTGCATCGGGATCGGGCGGGCGCCCCAGAGCCGGTCGGACTCGGCGGCCGGGACCGGGCGGGTGGGCCCGGAGACGATCACCTGTTGCCCGGTCTCGCGCCAGTACAGCAGGCCCGAAGCCCAGCCGGTCTCGGCCAGCTGACGCCCCTTCAGGCTGGTGGAGTGGCTCAGGAACAGCAGCCCGCGGTCGGTCACGGCCGTGATCGCCACGATCCGGTTGCTGGCCCGGCCGCGCGCGTCGGCCGTGGCCAGGGCGAGCGCCCGCGGTTCGCGCACGCCGCGGACGGCCGCCGCGTCCAGCCAGGTGCGCAGCAGGCCGAGCGGTTCGGGCGGCGGGGCGTGGTATTCCGGGAAGTCGAGGTCGACCTCGCCGGTGAGTGACTCGAACGTGCTGCTGGTGCCGGTCATCGGTGCCTTCCACTGAGATCGTCGGCCGGGCCGGGGTTTGCGTCAGACCAGGAGGGTGCCGTGCGCCACGATCACGGCGTGGCCGGCCACGTAGACGGCCTCGACCCGCTCGCCCTCGCCGTGCGCGACCGCGCGCATGAGCGCGGGCCGGCCCATCTCCACCCCTTGCAGGATGCTGAGGTTCTGTCCGTAGGCGGCCAGTCCGTGCCGGGCGGTGTGGATCGCCAGTGGTCCGGCGGCCGAGCCGGTGGCGGCGTCCTCCACCACGCCGTAGGCCGGGGAGAACATCCGGTTGCGCCAGTGCAGGCCGCTGCCGGCGAAGCAGTTCGCCGCCATGTCCGGGAACGCGCCCAGGGCCCGGTGATCCGGTTGCAGGGCGGCGAGCCGCTCGACGCTGTCCAGCCCGACCAGCACGTGCCGCGGGCCGTTGTGGTAGATCTCCACCGGCGCGGTCGGGGGCGGTGCGCCGAGCGCGGCGAGCAACTGCTCGGCGTGCTCGTACGGCTGCCAGACCGGCACCGGCTGGCGCATCCGCACCATCGCGGCGCCGTCCTCCTCGGTGATCTCGACCGGGATCACGCCCATGGCCGTCTCGATCCGGAGCCGGTCGGCGTACCGGGTGCGGCTGAGGGCGAGCGCCGTGCCCAGCATCGGGTGCCCGGCGAACGGCAGTTCGTTGACGGGGGTGAAGATGCGGATGCGCGCGTCCCCGCCCTCGGTCGGCGGCAGCACGAAGGTGACCTCGGACAGGTGCATCTCGGCGGCGATGCGCTGCATCAGTGCGGCGTCGAGGTCGGCGCAGTCGAAGAACACGGCGACCGGATTGCCTTCCAGCGGGCGCCGGGAGAAGGCGTCCACGAGCATGTATTGATGCATCGGCGATCACTCCTGGGGCTCTGCGGCGGACGGAGCGGGCGGCGCGGCGCGGACGCCGTCCACGGCGAGTTCGACGTCGAAGGAGGCGCGTGCCGCGGGCGGGCGGCCGATCAGTTCGAGGGCGCGGTTGGGCGGCAGCCGGGCGATCGGAGGGCGCGGCGCGTCCCAGATCATCACCGCGCCCCAGCGGCCGCGTTCGCGGTCGACGATCCACAGCTTGGTGCGCAGTCCGGGCACCTGCGCCCAGACCGCCGCCTCCACGGCGAGGTCGGAGCGCAGCGCCTCGATGTCGGCCTCCAGCTCCGGCAGATCCCACCAGGTGACGTCGACCCGCACCGGTGCGGAGCCGGCCGGGAGCGCGTCGGCGGCGCGGCCGTCAGATCCCTGTGTCATCGGGCCAGCGCTCCCCGGACCGCCTGCGCGAGCAGCCGCGGACCGTCCACGGTGAGCAGGGATTCGGCGTGGAACTGCATCGAGGCGAAGCCTGGGCCGCGCAGCGCGTGCACCTCCCCGGTCGGCTCCTCCCGGCACACCTCAACCGCTCCGATGCCGGCGGCCTCCCATTTGTCCTGGTGACAGCGGGCCGAAAAGGTGTTGTAGAACCCGACTCGCTCGCGCGCGCCGAACAGGTCGATCTCCCGCTGCACGCCCTGGTTGGGCACGTCCCGGCGGGCGAGTTCGAGCCCGAGCCGCAGGCTCAGCACCTGGTGGCTGAGGCAGACCGCGACGAAGGGCAGACGCCGCTCGAGCAGGTCGGCCACGGCCCGGTGCAGGTGCGCGATCTTCGGATCGGTCCCGGCCCGGGGATCGCCCGGGCCGGGGCCCATCACCACCACGTCCTGGCGGTCGAAGCCGTAGGACTCGTCGAACCGGCGCACCGTCACCGCGGCGCCGAGTGAGCGCAGCTGCGCGCCGACCATCGCGGTGAAGGTGTCCTCCGCGTCGATCACCAGGACGCTGATACCGTCCAGGCGCGGTCCGGCCGGGAGGGCGGCGCCGTCGCGCAGCCAGAACCCGGCGATGTCGCGGTTGCGCCGGGCCAGCGCGGCCCGCACCTCGGGATGCGCGCCGAGGCGAGCTCCGCGCCCGGCGGTGAGCGCGTCCAGCAGGCCGTCCGCCTTGGCGCGGGTCTCGGCGACCTCGCCGTACGGGTCGGAGTGGCGTACCACGGTGGCGCCCACCCCGATCCGCAGCGAGCCGGCCGCGTCGATGTCGGCGGTGCGGATCAGGATCGCGGAGTCGAGGCTGCGCCCGCCGTCGGGGTCGCGCCCGATCAGCGCGGCGATCCCGCTGTAGTAGCCGCGCCCGGCCGGCTCGTGCCGGGCGATGACCCGGGCCGCGCTCTCCAGCGGGCTGCCGGTGACGGTGGGGGCGAACAGCGTCTCGCGCAGCACCTCGCGCACGTCCCGGGTGGTCTCGCCCTCGATGAAGTACTCGGTGTGCGCCAGCCGTGCCATCTCCTTGAGATACGGCCCGTCCACCCGGCCGCCGTTCTCGCAGATCCCGGCCATCATCTTCAGTTCCTCGTCCACGACCATGTAGAGCTCGTCGGTCTCCTTGCGGTCCGCGAGGAACTCGGTGACGCCCTCGACGGTCGGGCCGGACGAGGGGTACCGGTAGGTGCCGCTGATCGGGTTCATCACCGCGTGGCCGCGGTGCACGGTGAGGTGGCGTTCCGGCGAGGCGCCGACGAAGGTGCGTTCGCCGGTGTGGATGATGAAGCTCCAGTACGCGCCGCGCTCGCGTTCGAGCAGCCGGCCGTAGAAGGCCAGCGCGTGTCCGAGGCCGTAGTCGGCGATCTCGGCGGTGAAGCTGCGCTTGATCACGAAGTTGGCGCCCTCGCCGGTGCCGATCTCCTCGGCCACCACCCGGCGGACCGTCTCCGCGTACTGATCGTCGGTGAGATCGAAGCCGCCGCCGGAAACCTCGGCCGGGATGTCCGGAACGCGGCGCAGCAGTTCGGCGACGGAGATCTCCTCGTGTGCCTCCACGGTGAGGGCGAGCAGCGGGGCACCGTCGTCGGGCGCGGCGAACCCGCGCTCGGCCAGCTGGCGGTAGGGGATGACGAGGAGGGTGTCGAGCTCCGGCCGGCCGGTCGGCCCGGAGCCGGCCGGCAGCGGCGTGTCCCGGAGACTCGCCGGGCGGCTCACCCGGCCGAGCACGACGTCCACCCGGCCGCGCTCCCGATCGGGGCGGTAGAGCAGGGCGAACGGGGGCGGGCAGGGCCCGAGGACCCGGCTGAGCAGGTCCGGCTCGGTCCGGGCGCTCATCCGAACAGGTCCTCGGCCGTGAGCACCCGGGCGCAGCGCTCGGCCGCGTACTGGACCGCCATGGTGTGGTAGGACTCTGCGAAGTCGGCGACGGCGTCGGCGAGCAGGAAGGCCTGGATGTCGCGGGCGAGCGCGTCCAGCGCCGTGGCCAGCACGCCGATATGCGCGTACACGCCGCACAGCACGAGCTGGTCGCGCCCGGCCGCGGCCATCCGCTCGGCCAGATCGGAGCGGACGAAGGCGCTGTAACGCCATTTCGTCAGCAGCCAGTCCTCCTCGCTCGGGGCGAGTTCGGGCACGATCAGCCGGTCCTCCGGCCGGGTCTGCATGCCCGGACCCCAGAAGTCCAGCAGCAGGCCGCGGTCCTCGGCCGTCATCCGGCCCGGCTGCGCGGTGTACGCGATCGGGACGCCGAGTTCGACGGCGCGCTTGCGTACGGTCGCGGCGTTGTGCAGCAGTTCGCCGCGCAGCGGGTCCGGCAGGGCATTGACGAAGAAGCCTTGCATGTCGTGTATCAGCAGGACCGCCCGCGCCGGGTCCGCGGTCCACCGGACCGTGGCGGGCGGCAGGCCGGCTCGGGTGGGCAGGGGGTAGGGCGCGATGCTGGGAATCGCGGGCATCGGCGGGCTCCTCTCAGGCCGGGCCGGCTTTCGGCGGGCACGGTGCGGGTGGATCGACGGGGTGGATCGACGGGCACGGTGCGGTGGGGATCGGGGATCGGGGATCAGCGGGCGAGCAGCGGCGCGTCGGTGCGCCGGGCGAGCGGTTCGGCCCAGACCGAGACCACCGCGGCGGCCTGTTCCGGGTTGAGCCGCGGATCGCACAGGCTGGAGAAGCACGCGCCGGACTCGTCGAGGTGTTCGAGGTATTCGACGCACTCGGTGACCGGGTCGGGCGTGGTCTCCAGGTGCAGTCCGCCGGCCACCCCGCCGCCCTCGGCCACCGCCCGGCGGAACGCGCGGATCTCCTCGCGCACCGTGCCGAGCAGTCGGGTCTTGGCGCCGTGGGCCGAGGTGATCGTGTTGCCGTGCATGGGGTCGCACAGCCAGATCACCGGGTGCCCGGCCGTGCGGACCGCCTCGACCAGGGTCGGCAGCCGGTCCGCGACCAGCCCCGCGCCCATCCGGGCGATCAGGGTGAGCCGGCCGGGTTCGCGCCGCGGGTCCAGCCGGGCGCAGAGTTCGACGATCTCCCCGGCCGTCATGGCCGGCCCGACCTTGCAGGCGATCGGGTTGCACACCCCGGCCAGCAGCGCGACGTGGGCTCCGTCGAGTTGGCGGGTGCGCTCGCCGATCCAGGGGAAGTGGGTGGAGCCGAGCCAGCGGCGTCCGGCGCCGAGGTCGCGCACCATGGGCAGTTCGTAGTCGATCAGCAGGGCTTCGTGGCTGGTCCAGACCGGTGGCTCCACCGGGGCGCCGGCCCGCGCGGCCGGGCCGGGCCAGCCGAGGTGCTCGACGATGTCGCGGGCCGCCATGTAGCCGGTGAGGATGCGCAGCGGGTCGGGCCGGCGGCTGTCCGGATCGGGCTCGGGCCCGTTGACCATGTGGCCGCGGAAGACGGGCAGTTCGCGCCCGCCGATCCGCTCGGTCGGCCGGGAGCGGGGCTTGGCGAACTGGCCGCCGATCCGCCCGATCCGGACCACCGGGCGGTGGTCGGCCAGTTTGAGGGTGCCGGCGAGCACGTCGAGCACGGCGGACTTGCGCCAGACCCGCTCCGGGGTGCAGTCGTCCGGGTCCTCGGCGCAGTCGCCGCACTGCAGCAGGTCGGCCTCGCCGGCCGCGACCCGCGCGAGCAGGGTGCGCAGAGTGCGCACGTCGTCCAGGGCGACCAGCGGCGGGCGGGCGGCGAGGACCGAGCGCACCCACTGGACCTGGGCCGGGTCCGGCCAGTCGGGCTGTTGGTGCGCCTGCACGGTTTCCACGTCGGCGACGAGGTCGGCAACGGTATGTCCCACGATGATTCTCCAGTGAGGGGGCCGGGCGAACGCCGCGGGTGAGCGGCCGCGGGGTTCAGGTGGGGATGCCTTCCCGGCGCACCTGCGGGACCGGGATGCCGAGAGCGAGGAACTGCCGGCAGGGGTTCATGAATTCGCGCTGCTGCTTGATCCGCCCGTCCTCGAACAGGAACGAGTGGAGGAAGTGGTTGTGGTAGTGGCCGACCTCGTAGCCGGGGTAGACGATGGCGCCCTCGCCCTCGCACTCCACCCAGAAGCGGTCCGGGTCCTGGGTGTCGAAGACCTCGACGTTGAACCAGACCCAGTCCGGGAAGCAGCGCAGCGACCAGACGGCGTGCTCGCCGAGGCGGTCGCGGCCGCGGATGGCGATGGGCTCGCCGGTCTCGGTGGTCCACAGTCCGCCGACGCCGTCCTCGGTGAACAGCAGGTGCCGGCGCAGCCGGTCCTGGCCGCGGGTGTTCATGTAGGTCTCCACCACGGCGCGGTTGCGCGCGCGCCGGTCGGCGTCGTGGATCCAGGTGTCGGTCTCGGTGCCGATGAGCGAGTCGGTCATGGCAGTCCTCTTTCCGGAGAATTCGGGTGCGCTGCGGTCGCGGGCGCCGCACGCGGGCACGGCGGGGCCCGCCGGCCGGCCCCGCGCCCGGTGCGGGCGCGGCGGCCGTCGTCGGTGTCTCGCGGGGTGCGGGTCAGATCAGGTAGCTGATCTCCCGCGGATCCATCCCGGCCAGGGCCCGGCCGTAGAGCTGCTGGGGCACGCCCATGCCGAAGCCGGCGTGCCGGGAGGCGACGTTCACGTCGCGCCACAGCCGTTGCAGCGGGTTGGCCTCGTTGAAGGCCGAGGAGCCGTACGCGGTCATCAGCACGCCGAGGGCCTCGCGGCAGTACTCGGCGACCCGGGTCGAGTCCATCCGGGCCCGGCCGCGCAGCACCAGGTCCGGGTTGGTGCCGGCGGCGGCGTGCTGGTCCACCGTGTCGGCCAGCCGTCCGGCCAGCAGCAGGGCGGTGTCGATCAGCGTGGAGGCCTCGGCGACGTCGAGCTGGAAGGTGGGCGACTGGGTCTGGTCGCGGTAGGTCGAGGCGGCCACCGGCCGGCTCGGGGCCTGCTCCAGGACGTGGTCCAGGGCGCGGGCCGCGCCGCCGAGCTGCGCGCCGAGCAGGCCGATGGAGAACAGGCCCATCAGGCTGTTGCGGTACCGGTGCGAGGCGGGCACGAAGGAGTCGGTCTGCCCGCTGACCACGGGCATGAACGGCAGCACCCGGTGCGCGGGCACGAACAGCCGCTCGGCCACGACGGTGTTGCTGCCGGTGCCGCGCATGCCGGTGAAGTGCCAGGTGTCCTCGATCCCGATCTGGGCCACCGGCAACAGGGCCAGGTGCACGGCGAACTCGGGGCCGCCCAGGCCGCGCGGTATCAGCACACTCACCCAGTCGGCGTGCATCACGCCGGAGGCGTAGGCCCAGCGCCCGGTCACCAGCAGGCCGCCGTCGGCGTCCTCGACCTGGGCGACCGGAGCGCCGAGTACCAGCGCGGCGCTCGCCCCGGGGTCGTCCGCCCACACCTCGTGCTGCGCCTGCTCGGGGAAGAGCGAGGCCACGAAGTTGCCCGCGTTGAGCACTCCGGCCAGCCACGCGGTCGAGCAGCAGCCGCGGCCGAGCTCGGCGGTGACGTCCAGGAAGGTGCGCATATCGGTCTGGTAGCCGCCGAACCGGCGCGGGGTCATCAGCCGGGTCAGCCCGGAATCGGTGAGCGCGTGGAAGGAGGCGTCGGTGAGCCGGCGGCGGCGGTCGCACTCCTCGGCGTCGCGCCACAGCTGCTCGCGCAGCGCGCGGGCCCGCTCGAACAGTTCGGTACGTCCGGGGACCAGGGTGCCGGGCTCGGCCACGGCCGGTGCGATCGATGTCATGGTGCGGTATCCCTTCTCGTCTTTCCGGTTGCCGGGACGGAGCCGGTCAGCCGGCCGTCTGTGCCCGCCGGGCGCCGACCAGCCAGCAGGCCGGCAGCGGCGCGACGGAGCGGCCGTAGCCGATCCGCGGGTCGTCGCCGGCGAAGACGTCGGCGTTCCAGCCGTGCCGGGCCAGCCAGGGCCCGAGGTCGTCGCGCGCGGCGAGCCAGGACGCGCCCTGCTCCTCGACCCGGGCCCGCACCGGGGCACCCTGCTCGCCGAGCATCGCGGCCTGCAGGTGCTCGAGGGCGAGTGTGCTGTCCGGGGCGGACAGGGCACTGAGGCCGGCCAGCAGCGCCTCCCCGGCCGAGGGGTCCAGGTACATCAGCAGGCCCTCGACCAGCCAGGCGGTGGGCAGCGCGGGGTCGAAGCCGGCCGCGAGCAGCGGCGCGGACCAGGGCTCGGCCAGGTCGGCGGCCACCGCGCGGCGTTCGCAGGTGGGCTCCAGGCCGCTGCGCGCGAGCAGGGCGGTCTTGAACGCGGTCATCTCCGGCAGGTCGAGCTCGTACCAGAGCGTGCCGTCCGGACAGGGCAGCCGCACCGTGCGTCCGTCCAGCCCCGCCGCGAGGGTCACCACCTGGCGGATGCCGCGGTCCATGGCGTCGCGCAGCTCGTCGTCGAAGAACCGGGTGCGCACCGCGAAGTACTCCGGGAATCCGCGCGCGCTGGCATGCGTCGCGGCCACCACCTCGGCCACTTCGGACAGGGCCGGGTCATCGGCCAGCGTGGTCATCATGGCCTCGGCCAGCGGATCCTGGAAGAGCGCGTCCTCGCGCCTGCTCTCCAGGTGGCGCACCCAGGCGATGAAGATCGCGGTGTGTCCGACCCCTTTGGCGGGGGCCTGCAATTCGGCCATGACTACTCCCTTGTCGACGCGTGGGCGCGCGGGTGTCCGACGGGTGGGGCGGTGCGGTGGATCGCTGAGCGGCGCGCGGGATCGCCCCGCGACGCGGTGACGCGGTGGCCGGGCACGACGATGGGCCCGGAACCGGGGGTGCGTGGGGTACGGCTGTGCACGTATCGTGACGCCTGGGGCCGGAAATCGACGGGTGCCGCCCAGCCCACTCTCGGGTGTGGACCCCCACGGCGGCTAATCCCGATTTCCGCTCGTGCCGAATCTTGCCATCAGAATCCTGGTTGGGCCACATATAGTGTCGTGAAGTCTCGAAAATTCCACGGACTCGCGTTCGAATGCAGGAGGCACTCATGCTCGACGACCTGGACAGGGCTTTGGTTCATGCTCTGCGTGTCGACGGTCGCGCACCGTTCAACCGGATCGCCGCCGCGCTCGACGTCTCTCCGCAGACGGTGGCGCGCCGCTATCAGCGGCTGCGGGCCGAGGTGGCGCTGCGGGTCGTCGGGGTCGTGGACGCGCACCGGGCCGGGCAGGCGCAGTGGCTGGTGCGGCTGACCACCAGCCCGCACACGGCGCAGGACCTGGCCCGCTCCCTGGTGCGCCGACCGGACACCTCCTGGGTCAAGCTGACCTCGGGCGGGACGGAGATCACCACGATCATCAACACCTCGACCAACCCCGGGGAGCACTCGCTGCTGCTGCGCGACATCCCCCGGACCACCTCCATCACGGCGGTCTCGGCGCACTGCCTGCTGCACACCTACCTGGGTGGCCCGCGCTACTGGCGCGGCTCCTACAGCAGTCTGAGCGAGGAGCAGGTGCGGATGATCGAGGAGCCGCCGGACGCGGCGAAGGCGCCGTCCGGCTCTTCGCAGCAGACGTACACGCTCTCCGCCACGGACCACGAGCTGCTGGTCGCGCTGCAACGGGACGGGCGGGCCAGCCACGCCGAGCTGGCCGCGGTCACCGGCCTGGCGCCGGTGACGGTGGCCAGGCGGCTGGACGACCTGCAGGCGCGCGGCACGGTCTTCTTCGACGTGGAGATCGATCCGGCGCTGCTGGGCGCGCCGACCCAGGCGCTGCTGTGGATGTCGGTCGCCCCGGCCCACCTGCACAGCGTGGCCACCACGCTGGCCGAGCACGAGGAGCTGGCCTTCGTGGCGGCCACCACCGGGCCGCGCAACCTGGTGGCCAACGCGCTCTGCGCGGATCCGGCCGACCTGCACCAATATCTGGCGCACCGGCTCGGCGCGCTGCCGGCCATCCACACCATGGAGACCGCCCCGGTGCTCCAGACGCTCAAGGCCTCCGGCCCGGCGGACGCGTCCGGCCAGCGCGCCGCGGCGCGCCGCGCACGCCCCGCCGAGAGTCGTTGAGACCCTTGCGGGCCGGTCGAATCTATGTATATGTATCCTGAGAAAAGCGCGATAGCCCCGGCGCGTGGGACGGGGTGGATTGGCCCGGTGGTAATACAGAATTCACCCATACTCGAATAGGCCGCGGCCGTGCTGCCGGTTCGCGGCCGCAGCGCATTCAGCGCACCGAGTTCACATTGTGGATAGACGCGCCGACTTGCTCCGCATGAGGAATTCACCCAGGAATCCGTCGTGCGGCAGGCCGGGGGCGATCAGGTGCGTGGGGTGGGCCCCCACGTGCAGGTTCGCGATGGACGGTTCGGCCAGCAGGCGTGCGGTCAGCGCGGCGTCCCGGGTCAGCGCGGTGAGCACCAGGGTCTCGCGCAGCGGCGCGAGGCCCGCGTCCGGACTCCACGGAGCCACCCAGACGCAGGGAAACGGCAGTTCGGTGCGCAGCGCCGGATCCGCGGGGTCCTCGACCTGGTGGACCGCCGGGCGCAGCACCGCGCTGCCGTCGCCGAGTTCGTCGACGACCGTGTCGGCGCCGAGCCAGGGGCGCGCGAAGCGCGCGGCGCGGCCCAGGTGCGCCGCGATGGCCCGGGCCGAGGCGGCCGGAGCCACCGGCAGCACCGCCTTCTCGTCCTGCGGCGGCAGGCTCGGCAGCGCCGCGAAGCGCTCGGCCAGCGCCGCGCACAGGCCCGACGCGTCGCCCTGCACGAACACGGCGGTGGCGTTGACGCAGCCGGTGCCGGCATGGTCCGCGATCGAGCTCGCGATCACGTCCAGGTAGGCGCGCCAGTCGCAGTCCGCGGTGACCAGGATCTTCGACCGGCCCGGCCCCTGCATCAGGACCTTGGCATCGGCGCCGTAGCGGCGGGCCACCTCCTCGCCGCCGTAGACCATGGCCAGGTCGGCGCCGCGCAGCAGCGTCTCGGCGTGCGCGTGCGCCGTCGGCAGCAGGGTGGCGTGCGCGTCCGGGAGCCCGGCCGCACGCAGCGCGCTGATGAGGCGGTGGGGGGGGAACGGGTCGCGGCTGGAGGGGCGCACCGCGACCCGGTAGCCCAGGGCCAGTGCCTCGGGCCAGTAGGTGTGCGTGCCCGGGTGGTTTCCGGCGGCGTGCACCGCGAAGAGTTCCCCGCGCCGCGCCCACACCGCGCGCCCCTCGGACAGACCGGCTCGGTCCGGCGCGCGCAGCGCGCGCCCGGTGTCCTCGGGATCGAGCGCGCTGACCGGCCGCGCCCGCCCGGCCGAGTCCGGTACCGCGGCCAGCCGCGCGGCGACGGCCGCGGTGGCGGCCCGCACCTCGGCGAGCGGCAGCCCGCCCACCCGGCTGACCAGGTACTGATACTCCTGCGGGGTCCGGCCGTCCGGCGCGCCGGCGGCGAACAGCCGCGCGGCGCGCGCGAACAGTTCCGCGCGCTCCTCGGCCGGCACCGCTTCGGCGCGGCGCTGCGCCCGCAGCGACCGGTCCACGAACAGCGGCGGGACCTGGCTGAGCTCGGCCACGGTGTGCCCGGCCACGTCGGCCACCGGGATCCGCACCTTGGCGTGGTAGTCGCCCGCCGGGCCGAGCGCGGGGATGGGGAACGGCTTGCCCGGGCCGGGCGGGGTCGCGGCCATCAGTAGACCCCTTCGATCACGAGTTCGTCCTCGAAGTGCGAGACCGGCGCGATGTCGGCGACCCAGTCGCCGCCCGGGAAGTCCCCGTCCGGCCGGATCCGCGTCGCCAGATCCCGCTCCAGGCTGTTGGGCAGCAGGAACGAGCGGCTGACGTGGCTGACCACGACCCGGCCGCGCTCGCCGTAGCCGACCGGCAGCCGGGTGTCCGGATCCACCACGGAGAAGGTCACCCAGGGCGCGAGCGGCTCGAACACGCACGGGTCCGCCTCGCCCAGGCCCGGGCGCTCGCCGGCCACCCCGAGCATCATGGTGCTGCCGTAGTTCCCGCACAGCGCCACGTTCGGGAAGACCTCGGCCCGGTACAGCGCCCGGGAGTCCGGATCCATCTGGGTGCCGCCCCAGCGCATCGCGCCGACCCGCTCGTCGATCAGCCCGGCCAGCTCCTCGTCCGCGGCCAGCCGTTCCAGCAGCGGCGGAGTGATCGTCAGCACGCCGATCTGCTGGGTCCGCAGCACGTCCGCGGCCTGCGCGATCAGGTGCTCGGCGTATCCGCCGGCGTCCGCCGGGCGGCCGGAGGCGATCAGCTTCTTGACCCAGCGCGGGTCCAGGTCCACCGCGAACGCGAGACCGCCGCGGCGGGCGGCGGAGCGGCGGAAGAACTCCCCGACGAAGTGCGGCCCGGTCGGCACCAGGCCGAGCCAGTCCGTCCCGCGGCCGAAGCCGTGCGCGTCCAGGTTGGCGTCGCTCCAGGCCAGCAGCCGTTCGAACCAGTCCTCGAGCACGAGCACCCGCTTCGGGCCGCCGGTGGTGCCGCCGCTCTCGAACACGCCCGCGATCGGCGGCCGCGGGCCGTAGCCCTGCGGAATCAGATCACGGATACGCACGTCGCGCATCCGGCCCGCGACGTCCGGGAACAGGCTCAGGTCGGCCAGGGTCTTGACATCACTGAGCGGGTCGAAGCCGAGTCCGGGGGCCAGGCCCAGCCAGAACGGCGAACCGGTGCGCGGATCGAAGTGCCAGCGCATCGCGGCGCGCACGAACTCGTCCGGGTCCGGGCGGGCTCCGTGGGGAAGATCCAGGATGCCCAGGTCGGCTGACGGCATGCTGCGCTCCTTGTCGTCGGTGGAGACGGTCACCGTACGTGCGGGCACGACCGCACCCGCGGCCAGGATGCGGTACCGGACGCGGCCGACGGGAGCGCGCGGCGGGTGAATGGCGGCTTTCTTCCATGCCCGCGGCGGCGCGCGCAGGAAAAGGACGGCCGCGCGGCCGCGGACGCGGATCGCTGCCGGGCCCCCGCGCCGTGACCCGTACTTCGCGCCGCGGCGGCCGGAATCCTTCGCGCCACGCGCCCCGGATGGAAGGAATCTGCGATATCCGGCGCGTCGCTGGAGGCGCCCGGTGCCCGCGGCCATGCTGAGGCCCACCGGGCCCGGCCCCGCGCCGCCGTTGCGCCGCCGCGCCGGCCCGGCGCCCGTCCCACCCGTGCCGCACCGCCGGCCCGTGGGCCGGGCCGGCCGCCGACCACACGCTCGACGGGAGAGACACGATGACCGACACCGCCGACCCCGGCTCGTTGACCGCGCGCCGCGAGGAGCCCGGCCGGCCGGCCCCGGCCGAGCCCGATCCCGGGCCGAGCCGCCACGCCGTCGTCCTCGGCGCGAGCATGAGCGGCCTGCTGGCCGCGCGGGTGCTGGCCGAGCACTTCGACCGGGTGACCGTGGTGGAGCGCGATCCGCTCGCGCCCACCGGCCGCGACCGCCGCGGCGTGCCGCAGGGCCGGCACGCCCACGGGCTGCTGTCCTGCGGCGTGCGGGTGCTGGACGAACTGTTCCCCGGCATGCTCGAGGACTTCGCCGCGGACGGCGTGCCGGTGCTGCGCGACGGGGCCGAGATCCACCTCGCGCCCGGCGGGCACCGGCTCTACCACGGCGAGCAGGCCAACCCCACGCCGGTCTACCAGCCGAGCCGGCCGTATCTCGAGGACCACACCCGGGCCAGGCTGCGCGCGCTGCCGCAGGTCGAGTTCCTGGACGAGTGCGAGGTCGTCGGCGTGTGCCACACCGAGGACGCCGGGCGCGTCACCGGTGCCCGCGTCGTGCGCCGCGGCGAGACGCAGGAGCGGGTGCTGGCCGCGGACCTGGTGGTGGACGCCACCGGGCGCGGCGGCCGGGCGGCCGGCTGGCTCGAGGAGATGGGCTATGCCCGGCCCGCCGAGGAGCGGGTCTCGGTCGACATCAAGTACGTCACCCGGCACCTGCGCCTGCCGCCCGGTGCGCTGGGCCGTCGCAAGGTCGTGATCATCGGCGCCGAGCCGGGGCGCCCGACCGGGATCAACTTCCTGGAGCAGGAGGGGGGTCGCTGGGTGCTGACGATGATCGGCTACGCCGGGCACCACCCGCCGACCGAGCCGGAGCCCTTCCTCGCGTTCGTCCGCGGCGTGGTGCCGCCGGACGTGTACGCGGCGATCGAGGCGGCCGAACCGCTGGACGGCCTGGTCTCGCACCGGTATCCGGCGAGTGTGCGCCGCCGCTACGACCGGCTGCGGCGCTTCCCCGAGGGCCTGCTCGTGTTCGGCGACGCGATCTGCAGCTTCAATCCGGTCTACGGCCAGGGCATGTCCGTCGCGGCCCTGCAGGCCACGGTGCTGCGCCGGGCCCTGAACCGCGGCACCGACCGCCTCGCCCCGCGCTTCTTCCGCGCCGCGTCCCGGCGCATCGAGGTCGCCTGGCGGATGGCGGCGGGCGGGGATCTGGCCCTGCCCGAGGTGCCGGGCCCGCGGCCGGCCGGGGTGCGGCTGACCAACGCGTACGTCGCCCGGGTGATGGCCGCGGCCGAGCACGACCCCGCCGTGACCCGGCGCTTCGTCCAGGTCAGTTCCCTGCTCGCGCCGCCGTTCGCGCTGCTGAGCCCGGGCTTCGTGCTCAGGGTACTGATCGGCGGCCGTCGCGGCCGCGCGCCGCGCGAGGCGGCCCACCAGCCACACTGAGGCCCGGAGCGGCCGACGACCCCACTCCCCTCCCGGTCGTCGGCCGCTCCGTGTGTAGGCGCCCCGGTGCTCTCCCCTACCGCGCGGCGCGGGCCGCCGGGATGTGCGAGGCCAGCGCGACGGCTCCGCCCTCCGGGTCGGTCACGTGCGCGATCCGTTCGCCCCAGGGCATGTCCACCGGTTCGCGCAGCACGGTCGTGCCCTCGGTCTTGAGCTGCTCGAGCATGGAGTCCACATCGTCCACGAAGACGAACATCGCCGCCGTGGGCGCGGCGCCCGCCTCCCGGCCGTACTGCTCCTTCGGCCACGCGCCGTCGACCACGGCGAGTTCGGCCGGGCCGCGGCGCAGGCCGATGTAGCGCGGTTCGCCGGTGCGCGGGTTCTGCGCGTGCCGGGTGAAGCCGAGCCGTTCGTAGAACTCGGCGACGGTGGAGACGTTGCGCACGAACAGCAGCGGGAAGCAGCGCAGACCGACCGCGGCGGCGTCCGGCACGGCCTCGGCGGCGGGGGAATTCGGGTTCACGATCGACATCCTCGCTTCGGACGGCGGAGGGGCGGCACGCTCGCGCGGCCGCCCGATCCGGTGCTGAGTTGGAAGGTTTCGAATATCTCGGTGCTCACTCGGTGGACGGGGCCGCGGCGCGGGCCGGCGCGGGCGTCGGCACCGGCGCCTCGGCGTGGCTGCGCACCAGCGCGAGCACCGCCACCCCGGCCAGCAGCCCGACCACGGCGCTGATCAGGAAGACCCGCTGCAGTCCGGTGGCGTACGCGGCGTGCAGGGCGTGGGTGACCGCGGCGCGGCTGGCCGCGGGCGCGGCCGCGATCAGGCGCCCGGCCTGGCCGGCGGTCAGCTGGGTCGAGGCCGCCGAGGGGTCGGCGAAGAGCCCGCCGGCGGACAGCACGTGCTCGGTGCCGCCGGTGATCACGGTGGCGAACACCGGGACCGCGAGGGTGAAGCCGAGCTGGCGGAAGGTGTTGATGGCGCCGGTGGCCATGCCCGCACGCTGCGGCGGCGCGGCACTGAGCGCCGCCGAGGCGAGCACCGGCGAGGAGAAGCCGACGCCCAGGCCGGCGATGCAGAACCCTGGCATCAGCACGGTCCAGGAGGAGTCCGCGCCGATCCGGGAGTTCACCAGGGCGCCCACGCCGACCAGCAGCAGCCCGACGCCGATCAGGTGCTGCGGGCCGACCCGGTGTTCCAGGTACTTGCCGGCCAGCCACGCGGTGACGAACGCCAGCCCGGCCAGCGGGGTGAGGATCAGGCCCGCCTTGACCGCGTCCATGCCGAGCACCGTCTGGGCCCAGAGCGAGACGTAGATCAGGTTTCCGAACGCGGCGACGTGCAGGAACAGGCCGCCGGCCATCAGCGCGGAGAAGGAGGGGCGGCGGAACAGGCTCAGATCCAGCATCGGGTTCGGCCGGGAGCGTTCGACCAGCACGAAGGCGAGCAGGCAGACGGCCGCGATGACGAACGCGGCGACCGTGGTGCGGTCCCCCCAGCTCTTGTCCCCGGCCTCGATCAGGCCGTAGACGATCGCGGTGACCCCGGCGGTGAAGGTGATCGTGCCGGGCAGGTCCACCCGGGTGCGGTTCGGGTTCCTGGTCTCGGTCAGGGTCCGCATGCCCAGGAAGATCGCGACCGCGGCCACCGGCAGGTTGACCAGGAAGATCGAGCGCCAGCTGATGTGCTCGGTGAGCAGGCCGCCGAGGATCGGGCCGACCGCGGAGGCCGCGCCCATCACCGCGCCCCACACGCCGAAGGCGACGCCGCGGTCCTTGCCGGAGTAGTTGGAGCCGATCAGCGCGCCGTTGGTGGCGAGCATCGCCGAGCCGCCCACGCCCTGGGCCGCGCGCGCCGCGATCAGCAGCCCGGTGTTCGGGGCCAGGCCGCAGGCCAGCGAGGAGACGGCGAAGACGATCAGGCCGATGAGGAAGGTGCGGCGGCGCCCCCACAGGTCGGAGGCCGAGCCGATGGCCATCAGCAGCGAGGCCAGGACGAGCACGTACAGGTCGACGGTCCACTGCAGCGCGGAGAAGGAGGAGTTGAGCGCGCTCGCCATCGTCGGCAGCGCGACGCTCACGATGGTGACGTCGAGCAGAAGCATGAAGGTGCTGAGCGCGATCGTCAGCAGGGGTAGCCATTTGCGCACGGGTCGGCTCCTAGGACGGCGTGTTTCGCGCACGCCCCGACCGGTCTGCCGGTCGGCGGCGCCGCCTTTCCCGCACAGCGTGCGCAAGACAGCCCGCTGACTCCAGTGATTCCGGGAGTGGTCGCAGAATAGTTCCACAGATCGCGCATGATCGATCGAAAATGCCGCGCCGACCCGGTCCCCGAGCGGGCCGGCCGACCGGTCCGACAGGGCTTGGAACTCCGCTTGAATACGTCACCGTGTGGTGCGAGGGCCGGTGCGCCGCCCCGAACTGCTGGACGAAGTCAGCTTGAGGTTCCGGTGGCAATAGAACATGTCTGCACACCAGGCGCCTATCGTGGAACTTTTCGAAAACCAATGCCGGTTTGAATGGAAACGATGGCGGAGCGCCGCCATGCTCTGTTCTGGGGCCCTGTGGCACCGGCGGCCGCTCGGCCGCCGGGACCGCCCCGGACCAGGGAGAGGACTGCGATGACCACGACCACACCCGTGGGGGCCGAGGCCACCACAGAATACCGCTGGCGCTGGCTGGCTTTGGCCGCGCTGCTGACCGGCGAGGCGATGAACCTGCTGGACTCCACGATCGTCCAGGTGGCCGCGCCGGTGATGCACGCCCGGCTGGGCGGCTCGGCGGCCGACGTGCAGTGGTTCTCCAGCGCCTACACGCTGCCGTTCGCCCTGCTGCTGGTGACCGGCGGGCGGCTCGGCGACATCGCCGGGCGCCGCCGGATCTTCCGCGTCGGCGTCGCGCTGTTCATGACCGCCTCGATCGGCTGCGCCCTCGCGCCCTCCGCAGGCCTGCTGATCGGCCTGCGCGCGGTGCAGGGCTGCGGCGCGGCGCTGATCATCCCGCAGACCATCGGCCTGATCAAGACCATGTTCAAGGGCCCCGAGGTCAGCAAGGCCCTGGGCAGCATCGGCCCGGTGATGGGGCTCGCCGCGGTCAGCGGCCCGATCCTGGGCGCCGTGCTCACCCACGCCGACCTGTTCGGCACCTCCTGGCGCGCGGTCTTCCTGGTCAACGTGCCGCTGAGCCTGCTGGTGCTGGCCGTCTCCCTGCTGCTGCCGGAGAACCGGGCGCCGCGCCGGCCGGAGATCGACCCGGTCGGCACGGTGCTGGCCATGGCCGGAGTGGGCCTGATCGTGTATCCGCTGATCAGCGTCGGCACCGGCGCGCTGTCCGCGGGCGCCTGGGCGGCGGTGGCGGTCGGGCTGGTGCTGCTCGCCGTCTTCGCGCTGCACCAGCGGCGGGCCGCGGCGGCCGGGCGGCATCCGCTGGTGGAGGTCAGCCTGCTGCGCGACCGCACCTTCCCGGCCGCGCTGGTCACCTCGACCCTGTTCTTCGCCACCACCACCGGGCTGACCCTGGTGATCGTGCTGGAGCTGCAGCTGGGCCTGGGCGAAGGCGTGCTGACCGCGGGCTTCACGCTGGTGCCCTGGTCGGTCGGCCTCGGGGTGGCCTCGTGGATCGCCGGAGCGCGGCTGGTCGGCCGGTTCGGCCACCGGCTCACCACGGTCGGGCTGGTCATCATGCTCCTCGGCCTGCTCGCCGCGCTGGCCGTCTACCACCAGGCGAGCGCGACGGCTTATCCCCGGGCCCTGCCGGTCGCCCTCGGCGTCGTGGGGATCGGCGTCGGCCTGTTCAGCCCGGCTTTCTTCACCACCGGACTGCACGGGGTCAGTCCGCAGGAGATCGGCTCGGCCGCCGGACTGCTCAACGCGGTCCAGCAGCTCGGCGCGACCCTCGGCGTGGCGGTGCTCGGCAGCGTCTACTTCCTGTCCGCCGAGACCGGGCGCCCCGACACGGCCCTGCACGCCGTGCAGGTCGTCTTCCTGGTCGCGGTGGGCCTGATCGTGCTGTGTCTGCCGGCCAGCGCGCTGATGGTCCGCACCGGGGCGCATGCCGAAGAAACGGCCTGATCAGTGGCCTGACCAAAGGATCCCGCGATGGAAGACAAGCGCCAGGCCCGGCCGGGCGGCCGGCTCGACCTGATCGACCGCCAGTTGCTCCAAGCCCTCTGCGTCGACGGGCGCGCGCCACTCAGCCGGATCGCCCAGGCGCTGGACGTGACCGCGCGCACCGCGACCCAGCGCTACCGGCGGCTGCGCGAGGCCGGCGGACTGCAGGTGCGCGCCCGCGCCGACGGGGTGCGCGCGGGCGCGGACACGGAATGGATGGTGCGGCTGCTCACCCAGCCCGAGCGCGCGGTGGCCCTGGCCGACGAGATCGCCGCCCGCGAGGACGTGCGCTGGGTCGCGCTGGTGTCCGGCGGCACCGAGATCGCCTGCAAGGTGGTGGCCCCCGGCGCCCTCGACGCGCAGGCGCTGCTGGGCCGGCGCCCGGCCGGCGGGACGGTCATCCGGATCTCCGCCCAGGCGCTGCTCTCGGTCTACCGGCGCGGGGTACGCGGCTGGAGCCAGATCTCCGCCGCGCTCAGCCCGGAGCGGATCGCCGCGCTCGCCGCCGCCGCGAGCGCCGCCCCCGGCGCGCCCCGGCCGGCCGAGCCGATGCGGCTGGACGAGGCGGACCTGGAGGTGATCGGCTGGCTCGGCCGCGACGGGCGGGCCAGCTACCGCCGGCTCGCGGCGCTGACCGGGCGGGACGAGTCCACCGTGCGCCGCCGGGTGGAGGCGCTGCGGGCGGCCGGGATCCTCGAGTTCGACCTCTACCTCGACGAGGCGCTGCTCGGCCACCGGGCCGGCGCGATGCTCTGGATGGACGCCGACATGGCGCTGCTGCCCGAGATCGCGCACCGGTTCTCGGGCGAGTTCGGCGTCTGCTTCGCCGCCGCCACCACCGGCCGGACGAACTTCGTGGCCTACGTGACCTACCGCGACCAGGACGGGCTCTACGAGTCGATCACCAAGCGGATCGGCACGATACCCGGAGTGCGCCGGATCGAGGCGGCCCCGATCGCCCGAACCGTCAAGCGGTTCGGGTCGGTCGGGTGACGGCACGGCCGTGCCCGCGGCCGCCCTCGATGCGGTGTCAGCGGGCCGCGAACTGCTCCAGCCGGTCCGCGATCCGGGCCGGCTCGGGCAGTTCGGCGATCCGGTCCGCGGCCTCGCGCGCCGCCGCCCGGATCCCGGTGTCGGTGAGCACCTGGTCCACCGCCTTCGCGACCCGGTCCCCGTCGGCCTCCTGGGGCGCCAGCGCCAGGCCGACGCCCGCCGCGGCCACCCGCTCGGCCTGCATGAACTGGTCGACCGCCTGCGGCAGCACGACGAGCGGGATCCCGTGGCAGAGCGCGGAGATCACGCTGCCGAGCCCGCCGTGGGTGACCACCGCGGACACCCCGGCCAGCAGCCGGTCCTTCGGCGTGAAGCCGACCAGCCGCACCCGGGCCGGGTCCACCGGGTAGTCGGCGGCCGCGCGCCCCGGGGCGAGGGTGAGCACGATCTCGACGTCGAGCGCGGACAGCGCCCGCACCAGCGGCGCGAGCGTGCCCGGATCGCCGAACCGGGTGCCGAAGGTGATCAGCAGCCGCGGCCGGCCGCCGCCGGCGCCGGACCAGACCGGGTCCGCGCAGTCCGCGGCCCACGGCTGCGCGTACGGTTCCGGGCGCAGCGCGACGCTGGGCACCGGGCAGTGCCACTGCGGCGCCTGCAAGGCGGGCGGGCAGCCGTCGATGTAGAGCGTGCCCAGCCCGGCCCCGGTCGGCGCCATGGCCAGGCCGCGCTCGGCGTAGCGCGAGGCCGCGATCCGGCTGAGCGCGGCGGTGAGCGGCGGCGGCAGGCCGGGGCCGTGCCCGTGGGTGGCCAGCGCAATGCCGAGCGCCGTGGCCACCAGCGGCCCCACCGTGTCGGTGAACTCGTGCACGACGAGGTCCGGGTGCCAGTCGCCGGCCGCGGCCAGCGCCTGATCCGCGGCCAGGTCCAGGCGCACTCCGCCGAACATCTCGGCGAAGCCCTCGGCGGTCGGGCGGAACACGCCCTCGGCTCCGTGCCGCGCGGCGACCTGGGCGATCAGCTCCGACTGGCTGGGCCCGGCGGACAGCAGCGCGAAGCCCTCCGGCTCGATGTACGGGGCCATCGAGCCCTCGGTGAGCACCGCGACCTCGTGGCCGCGCTCGCGCAGCGCGCGGCCGATCGGCAGGGTGGGGAACAGATGGCCGGCGGCCGGCAGGGTGGAGAGCAGCACACGCATGGCGAAGACCCCTCAGGGAGAAGATGCGGACAGACGGCTGATATCAGTGCTCGTGTACGCGCGGGGTTCCGGGGCCGGGTGTGTCCGGAACGGTCAGAGCTCGACGATCACGGCGCCGAAGTGGCGGCCCGCGATGACGTCGGCCAGCGCCTGCGGGCCGGCTTCGATCCCGCGCACCCGGTCGTGCGCGAAGACGATCTCGCCGGAGCGCAGCCAGCCGCCGAAGCGCTCGTTCCAGGCGGCCTCGTGCTCGACGTCGTCGTCCGCGCTGTAGCCGCGCAGGGTGATCTTCTTGAGCAGCACCGGGAACAGGTCCAGCGCCACCGGCGCCGTCGTGCCGCTCGTCTCCGGCGAGAGCTGTCCCGCCAGCGCCCCGACGAGCACGAACCGGGCGCCTTCGTTCGCCACGGCGACCGCGGCCCGCAACTGCTCGCCGCCCACGTTGTCGAAGAGTACGTCGACACCTTCGGGCGCCGCCTTCGCCAACTGCTCCTCCAGCGGCCCCGCACCGCGGATCACCACGGCGTCGTAGCCCAGTTCTTGCGTCATCCGCCGCGCCTTCGCGGTCGAACTGGTACTGCCCACCACCCGGCCCGCGCCGAGCAGCCGGGCGATCTGGCCGGCCATCGAGCCGATGGAGCTGGCGCCGCCCGAGACGAACACGGTCTCGCCCTGGCGCAGATCCACGCCGAAGGTCAGCGCCGCCCAGGCGGTCCAGCCCTGGGCCAGGTGCGCCGCGGGGTCCGGCAGCTCGACCTCGAGGCGGCGGCAGGCGGCCGCGGGCAGGACCGCGTACTCGCGCCAGCCCAGCCAGTGCCCGACCAGGTCGCCCGGGTTCAGGCCGGAGCCCTCGGGGGCCGCCAGCACCTCGCCGACCGCCGCGCTGCCGAGCGTGTCCCCGGGGTTGAGCGGAGTGAACGGCGTGCCCTCGACGCCTCCGGCTATCAGCATGCGCACGGAGGAGTGCACGTGGAAGAAGCGGTTGCGGACCAGCACGTCGCCCTCGCCGAGCGCGGGTAACGGCGCGTCCACCACCGCGAAGTCGGCGGCGGCGGGCAGACCGGCGGGACGGCGCACGAGGCGGACCTCGCGCGAGCTGTCGGGGCGGGAAACAGCGGGCATGGAAAGCTCCTGCCGGGACGGGAAGGAAGGGGACGGCGGCGCCGAGATGCGGCGGCCTCGCCGACAGCTTGGCCCTCGCCCCTTGACATGTCCCCGACCGGCCGGTGGATTGGCGGATTTCTGCCATGCCGAACCGCGCCGCTGCACATTTCGTTCAGCGCGCGAGCGGTTCCGACGGTCCGCGCGGCCGCTGCTGCACGGATCGATCGCGCCGGGCCTGCCGGATGGAAGGAATCTGAGATCTGCGCTGTCTCGCTGGAGTCCGGCGGGCGGGTTGGCCACGCTGTCCCCCGAACGCCACGACGAGCACCGCGACGAGCGCGGAGGGAGGTGTGCGCCATGTCCGATCCAGCCGGGGGCCCGGTGTACCGGTGGCGGTGGATCGCCGCCGCCGCACTGCTGATCGGCCAGGCCATGGATCTGCTCGACGCGACGATCGTGCAGATCGCCGCACCCGCCATCCACGGCGCGCTGCCCGGCGCCACCGCGGACATCAAGTGGTTCACCGGCGCCTACACCCTGCCGTTCGCGCTGTTCCTGATCACCGGCGGCCGGCTCGGGGACATCGTCGGACGCCGCCGGATGTTCGTGCTCGGCGTCATCGGCTTCCTGCTCACCTCGCTCGCCTGCGCCTGCGCCCCCTCGGCGGCCGCGCTGATCGCCCTGCGCGCCGTGCAGGGCACGGCCGCGGCCCTGGCGATGCCGCAGACGATCGGACTCATGCGGGCCATGTTCCGCGGGCCGGAACTGGGCAAGTCGCTGGCGAGCATCGGTCCGGTCATGGGCCTGGCCGGAGTCTGCGGACCGCTGCTGGGCGGGGTCCTGGTGCACGCCGACCTGTTCGGCTCCTCCTGGCGCGCGGTGTTCCTGGTCAACGCGCCGCTCTCGCTGATCGTGCTGGGCCTGGCCCCGCTGCTGCCCGAGGACCGCGCCCCGCACCGCCCCGGCCTCGACCCGCTGGGCGTGATCGCGGCCGTCGCCGGCGTCGGGCTGATCGTCTATCCGCTCAACGAGGTCTCGTCCGGGTGGCCGACGGCCCGCGAGTGGGCCATGATCGCCGCCGGTACGGCCGTGTTGACCGCCTTGGCCCTGCGGCTGCGCCGCGCGGCCCGGACCGGCCGCAGTGTGCTGATCGAGCCGAGCCTGTTCGCCGGCCGGCGTTTCACCGCCGCGCTGGTGACCTCGATGTTCTTCTTCGCGGTGACGACCGGCCTCGCGCTGGCGGTGGTCCTGCAGCTGCAACTCGGCCTCGGACAGAGCGTGCTGACCACCGGCCTGACGATGGTCCCGTCCTCGCTCGCCGTGGCCGCGGGCTCCTGGCTCGGCGGCAGCCGCCCGCGCACGACCGGGCGCGGCGTCATGCTCGCCGGCGTCGGCATCCTGCTGGCCGGCGTGCTCGGCGTCATCGCGGTCTACCGCACCGCCGCGCCGCACGGCTATCCGACGCCGCTGCTCGGCGCCGTGACCGTCGAAGGGTTCGGCGTCGGGCTGTTCTGCTCCTCCTTCTTCAGCACCGCGCTCAGCTCCCTGCGACCGCAGCAGATCGGTTCCGCCGCGGGACTGCTCAACGCGGTCCAGCAGCTCGGCGCCACCCTCGGCGTCGCGGTCCTGGGCAGCGTGTACCTCGGCCTCGCCGGAAGCACCCCGACCGCCTCCCTGCACGCGGGCCAAGCCGCGTTCTGGGTCGGCGGCGCGCTGTTGCTGCCGGTCGTCCTCGGCACCGCCCTGCTCACCGCGCCGACGCCGCCCGCCGCGCCCGCGCCCGCCGTCTCCCCCAGCCGCCGCACACCCGTGGAAAGGTAGCGCCGAGATGACCACGACCGACGTGATCACACCGAGCCAGTCCGGGAGCACCGAGCAGCGCACTGATTTATCGTCAGCGGATCACGGTGGGCTCGCGATCTGCGCCGCGGCCCTGCGGGACCTGCTGGCCGAACAGGCGCCGCGCTGTGACGCGAACCGCCGGCTGCCGCAGGAGACCGTCGCCGCGCTGCGCGAGGCCGGGCTGCTGCGCCTGTTCACCCCGGCCCGATGGGGCGGACACCAGATCGGACTGCGCACGTACCTGGACGTGATCACCGAGCTGGGCCGGGGATGCTGCTCGACCGCCTGGGTCACCGGCGTGCTCAACGCGGGCAACCTCATCGTCGGCGCGTTCCCGGAGGCGGCGCAGGCCGAGGTGTGGTCCGCGAACCCCGACGCGACCACGGCGTTCTTCCTCGGCCGGCCGACCGCGCCGGAGGAGCACACCGCCGACGGCGTGGTGCTCACCGGCCGTTGGCCCTACTTCTCCGGCAGCCTGCACAGCGACTGGATGGCCGTGCTCGTCCTCGGCGCGGGCGCGCGGAGCGAGCCGGGCCCGCACGTCGCGCTCATCCCCGCGACCCAGCTCCAGATCGAGGACACCTGGTTCATCAGCGGCATGCGCGGGACCGGCAGCAACACCGTGACGGCCGAACGGGTATACGTACCCGAACACCGGCTGCTGCCCTTCGAGTGCTTCGTGGAGGGATCACCGGGCGGCGCGGACGGTCCATGGCGGCGCAAGGGGCTGGCCGGTCTCTCGGTGGGCCTGCTCGGCGCGCTCATCGGCGGCGTGGACGCGGCGCTCGAGCACGTCCTGACCTCCAGCGCCGGGCGGCCGGTGGCCGCCACCACGTACCCGAACCACGCGGCCTCGCCGAGCTTCCGGCTCGACCTCGCCGAGGCCGCGACCCGGCTGGACACCGCGAAGCTGCACGCCCGGCGGATCGCGCAGAGCGCGGACGAGCTCGCGGCGACCCGGGTGGAGCCCAGCGCCCGGGACCGCACCCGGTCCCGGATGGACGCCGCGCACGTCGCCCGCAACTGCCGGGAGGCGATCGACCTGCTGATGACCGCTCACGGCTCCTCGGCCTTCGCCGAGGCCAGTCCGCTGCAACGGATCTGGCGCGACGTCCACGTCGGCAGCCGGCACGCGGCCTTCGGCATGGGCATCCCCCAGCAGGTGTACGGCAGCGCGCTGGTCGAGGACGACCCGCGGCGTATCAGCTTCCTGGACTGA
>FSXZ01000192.1_pt1 | contig 36190 bp, 38 predicted proteins | sample 1638121 | NCBI WGS metagenome assembly FSXZ01 (sample SAMEA3914788, study PRJEB12502) | metagenome | biome: forest; material: soil | place: Canada | collected 2011-07-03 | depth 0.1 m
CCGGACCGGTTCCAGGCTGAGCGCGCCGGGCCGGTGAGCGTCGCCGCTGCCGGCCGCTCTGGCGCACTAACAACCTACTAGGCCCGTGGGCAATAGCTGCGATGGGCCTGCGAGCTCGGTACGCCCCTGTACGTCCGCGGAACCAGGCCGGTCCCGCCGACCCGATCAGCTGCCCGGTCCTGGCCGTCGGCGCGCAGGCCTATCTCGGGGACGAGGTATCCAGGCAGCTCGCGCAGGTGGCCCGCGACGTCCGCGGCGCCGTCATCCCCGCGTCCGGTCACAACATCGCGCTGGAGAACCCGGCCGCCCTGGCCCAGGCCTACCTCGACTTCTTCGCCGGCGGCTAGCCGCCGGTCACGGGGACGAGTACGTGAACGAGGCGACCCGCATGGTCTCGCTGCCCTGGACCGGGCCGCCGGTGCCGGGCAAGGTCCCGTAGTCATTGATGATGTACTGCGGGTCGCTGGTGATCGGCTCGCCGATCTCCGCTGCGGTGACCGTGCCGACCGTCCTGCCGTCCCAGACGATCTGCAGCTGGGAGGCGGTGACCTTGGCCTCGTAGGTGTGCGTCCCGCAGTAGCTGCCCGCGGGAGATCCGGCCCGGTCGTCAGCCGCGCCGGTGGCGGGGTTGTCGTAGTGGTAGGACCAGGTGGGCACTCCGCTGAGCCCCTCGACGATGTCGATCTCGCCCTCGTACGGCCAGGGCCGGCCGGTGCCGCCGGTCCCGACCGTCCAGAACGCCGGCCAGTTGTAGACCTGGCCTGAGGAGTTGCACGGGAGGGTGATCGACTCGGAAATCGTGAACGGGGTCGCTGGCTGCTCGCTCGGGCCGGCCAGGCCGTAGGTATTGACCGCTCCCGATGATGTGGCGGCCGGGTTCATCGCCAGCGAGATCGTCGAGCCGGACACCGACACCTGCGCCGGGCTGAAATTGTTCGCGTACGCCGGCGACGCCGGGGTGTCGGTCCCGTCGCACCCGTTGAGGTACGTGTGGTACGAGGGGCACCATGACTCTGCGCCCGCCGTGAACGGGCCGGAGATGCCCGGCCTGACTGCGGCCGGCCGGGCCGGTGCGGTTACGGGTGCCGTGGCCGCCGCCGCGACGGCGCCAGTCGCGGCGGTCACCGCCGCGAATGCGGTCAGTCCCGCCACGGCCGTCACCTTGAGGCCCGGGTGCCGAAAGCGTGTCACGTTGCTTCCCTCCGGCCGGCGCGCTGGCCGTCGTGCCTGCGTGAGCTGGCGGCTACCGTGGGTTTGCTACGCCCGGTGGCTCAGCTCGGAGCGCCGAATCGCGCGATGCTCAGTCCAGCGCGCCGTGCAGCGGTCTATGGCCTGGCAGTACCAGCGGATGTCAGAGCACCCCGAGCCGCCGTCAGCGATCATGAATGACGTGGGCTGCCGCGTCCCGCACAGCCAGCACCACGCGCTGCCGCGCGCGGCGTCCAGGGGCTCCTGCTCAGGTCCGCTGGGAGTGCTCACGGGTGTCTCGCTGATCACGGTCATGGCTGCAGTCTGCTCCTAAGTGGCAGGTCAGCGCCACCCCTGCCCTCGTGCCCGGCGCAGCAAGTGAGCATCGGGACCCGTGACCTGGCCGATGGCAAGTCTTGCGCCGCGGGCCGGCAGGGACGATATTGGCCCCGGCACGCACTTCAGGGTGATCGGCGGCAGGAGGACAGATCATGGCGCAGGACGGGTCGCTTTCGGGCAGCGTCGCGCTGGTAGCGGGCGCTAGCCGGGGCATTGGCGCGGACATCGCCAGGTACCTGGCGGCTGCGGGCGTGAAGGTCGCGGTGGCGGCCCGCACCCAGGCGCAGGCTGACCCCAGGCTGCCGGGCACGATCCACTCGGTGACCCAGGAGATCACGGACGCGGGAGGCGAGGCGATCCCGGTCGTGCTGAACCTCCGCGATCCCGAGGCCATCGCCGCGGCCGTGACACAGGTTCTCGGCCAGTGGGGGCGCCTGGACATTCTGGTGAACAATGCGGCGATCTTCGTGCCGGGCAGCCTGGAGACCGTGCAGCCGCGGCACATCGACCTGAGCATGCAGGTCAATCTCCGCGGGCCGATCCTGGCCATGCGCGAGGCCATCCCGCGCATGCGCGCGGCCGGCGGGGGCCACATCATCAACCTCTCGTCGCGTGGCTCGACGCCGCCTGGCCCGGGCCCGTACGACACGGCCAGGGCCGGCGGGGACGGCGACATCTTCTACGGCGCCGAGAAGTCGATGATCGAGCACTTCAGCCAGCGGCAGGCGCTCGCCCTGCAAGAGAGCAACATCGCGGTCAACGTCCTGTCGCCCATGGGCGCCATCCGGACGCCGGGCTTCCTGTTCGCCGGCAACGACCCCGTCAACCCGACCCTGGAGTTCGAGACTGCCGATGCGATGGGCAAGGCCGCCGTCTGGATCTGCGGGCAGGCGCCCGCCCAGTTCACCGGCAACATCGTGTACGACGAGGAACTGGTCCAGGCCAGGGGGCTGTGAGGGGCCGGCCGCGGCCGCGCGCCAGGTCCGCCTGCTAGTACCGCGTCGTCCAGGGACCAGCGGGCAGCTCTGGGCTACCATGCTGGCCACCGCGACGGGCTGGTGACCTGCGATCAGGATGAGGTGCTGGGCCGGCCTGGCTGATAGCCGTGCATTCTGCAGATCCCGGAAATGGAGCCGAGATGGCGCGAGTTCTCTACACGGCCAGGGCAACGGTCACCGGCGGCCGCTCCGGTGGCCGCGGGCGCACGAATGACGGCGCCCTGGATGTGCAGCTCCGGTCCCCGAGGGAGATGGGCGGCGAGGGCGGCGGCACGAATCCGGAGCAGCTTTTCGCCGTGGGCTATGCGGCCTGCTTCGAGAGTGCCCTGGGCGTGGCCGGCCGCCGTGAAGGTGCCGAGGTGGGTGATGTCTCGATCCACAGCCGGGTGAGCCTGCTGCCCGTGGGGGAGGGCGGCGCCAAGCTCGTCGTGGAACTTGACTTAACCCTGCCGCAGGTTCCAGACCCGGAGCAGGCCGCGCGGATCGTTCGTGCCGCCCATCAGGTGTGTCCGTACTCCAACGCCACCCGGGGCAACATCGATGTGATGCTGACCGTAAACGGCCGGGAAGTCGGCTGAGCCGCGTCGCGTGCGCGGTCACCAGTCGCGCCAGGCCGCCAGCCGGAGGCCGCCCTGGTCGCGGCCGTCCGCGGCGGCTCGCATGGCGGGAATCGTCTCGGCCGTGACCAGGCCGCGCTCGGTGGTGAGCTCGTCCACGATCGCGAAGGCCGCGGCCACCCGGTCCGGGGTGTCGATCACGATGGTGACCGCCGGGACGCGGCGGGCCGCGCTCAGGACCCGGTCGCCGTGCGGCCGGTGGTCGCCGTGAAAACCCCAGACACCGCGCACGGTCGTGGCGCCGCTGATGCCGGCGGCCCGCAGCCGCCGGGTGATGGCCCGGTGGATCGGCTGGCCCTGGTGCTGGGCGGCCTCGGAGGTGTAGATCATCAGCTTCTGCCACAGGGCCATGCCGTGCTGGTCGGTGCCGGGCAGGGCCTGCGGCGGCTCCAGCAGCTGCCCGTCGCGCTTGCACACGCTGACGTGCTCCAGGGTGAGCAGCGGGTTACGCAGCAGGCCGCCGAGCTCCGGGACGACCTGCCGGATCTGCTGCCGGGCGCCGACGGCGATGACCATCATCGGCACGTCGGCGTTCCGGCCGAAGAAGCGGGCCCGCTGGCGGGTGCCGCGGCTCGTCCCGTCCACGCCGAGCAGCGCGGTGGCCCCGGCGATCCCGCGCTGGTACAGCAGGTCGCAGACGGCGACGAAGGCCGGCATCCGCCGGGCGCGTTCCTGCCGCCCGAGGTAGACGGTCAGCTTCGCTGACCCGGCCAGGTCCTCCGGCAGGCGGCCCGGGCCGGGCGGGCCGTCGAGCAGGATGGCCCGTTCGAGCGTGACCAGCCCGGGGCGGCTCAGCCGCAGGACCGGCTCCAGCAGCGCCTCGACCCGGGGACGGGTGTCGACGGCGACCGCGACCAGCGGCAGGTCCTCCGACAGGGTCAGGGACCGGTCGCTGCGCATGTGCTGGCGCAGCCCGAAGCCCTCCGTCCCGCGTAGCAGGATGCTCGCCGCGACCTCGCTGCGCCCGTACAGGTCCAGCAGCGCGTCCGCGGTGAACCGGCCGCCGGAACGGTGCCGCTCGCCGAGGTAGCTGGTCAGCTTCAGGTAGTCCTCGTTCACAGGTGTTCCCCGATCAGCCGGCCCAGCGCCGCCGCGGCCACCCCGAGAACCAGGCTGACGAGCACGTTGGCCCAGGCCCGGGACCGCTCCCGTTCCTCCGCGAGGCGCTCGGTCTCGAACATCCACGTCGAGAACGTCGTATAGGAGCCCACGGCGGCGGTTCCCCCCAGCAGCGCCGCCCCCGGGCTCAGCGCCAGGCCTGACAGCAGGCCCAGGATCACCGCCCCGGACAGGTTGATGACCAGGGTGCCCAGCGGGAACCGGCCGCCCGCCCGGGCCGTGACCCGGCCGTCGACCAGGAACCGCAGCACTGACCCGGCCCCCCCTATCAGCACGACGCCCGGCCAGATCAGCAGGTCCATGACCGGCTCCCCGGGCCAGACCCCGGGCCGCGCCCGGGCGCGCGCCGCGCGGCGCTGTCGCCCCCGCTCATCCGCGCACCCGCACGCGGCGGGCCAGCGCGGTGGCCAGGCGGATGGCGGCGTACCCGGCGGCCACGCTGGCCGTGGCGTACCCGGCGGCCAGCGTCCAGGCGTGCACGTCGAGCATCCTGACGATCTCGACCTGCATCGTGGAGAAGGTCGACAGCCCGCCGCACAGCCCGGTGCCCAGCAGCGGCCGCCGGTAGCTGGACAGCGGCAGCCGCTCCTGCAGGCGGGTGACGAAGTACCCGAGCAGGAGCGCGGCCACGATGTTGACCGCGAAAGTCGGCCAGGGCCACTGCGCCGCGCCATGCGGGAAGGCCTCGGCCAGCGCGGCGCGGGCCAGCGTGCCGAGCGCGCCGCCGGCGAAGATCGCGGCCATCTCCCGCCGGTCCACCCGGGGCCGCGCCGATCGCCGGCCGGGGCTGGCCGCCGGGGCCGGGCCGCCGGCCGCGGGCCCCGCCGGGGCCGGCGCCGGCGCGGAATGATCAGGCAACGCCGCACGGTTCCCTTCGCACCGGACTCAGCGGCCGCGTCATCCCCAGCCGGGGACCATGGGCTGCGGGCATGCGGGCTCCTCTCGCCAGGAGCCATCAGCCGGGTCGGCGGTTCATGGCGAGCCCCATCGCCGTGCTCAGCGTACCGGGAGACTGGCAGTATCGGCAGGCGGCACCGCCGCCGGCGGCGGCCGCGGACCGGAGGACGGAGAGGGCAGTGCAGGCTGAGAACGCAACGGGCCGCGGGCCCGCCGGCCGGGTGCCGCTGTTCTGCGACACCGCCCTGGCGCGGCGCATCGAGCGGGCCGAGGCCGGCCTGATCGCGGCGAGCAGCCGGGCCGCCCAGCAGCGCCGCCGGGGCGCGGCCGGCTTCGTGATCCCGCTGGCCGGCGGGATCGCCAGCTACGCCGAGGCGGACTCGCCGTTCAACAAGGTGGCCGGGCTGGGGTTCGGCGGCGTCCCGTCCGCGGACGAGCTGGCCGCGGTTGAGCAGGCCTTCGCGGCCCGGGGCGCCGCGGTGCAGGTCGAGCTGGCCCACCTGGCCGATCCCGCGATCGGCGCGGTCCTGACCGCGCGGGGCTACCGGCTCGAGTCGTTCGAGAACGTGCTCGGCCGGTCCCTCGGCCGCCCGCCGGACCCGGTCACGCCGCCCGGCATCGAGGTCCGGCTGAGCCCGGCCGAGGAGATCGGCCCCTGGCTCGACGTGGTGACCGACGCCGTGGCGCACCCGGACACCGGGGGGGTGCCCGCGCACGAGGAGTTCCCGCGCGAGGCCGTGGCCCGGGCGGAGCTGGACATGGTGGCGGCCGGGGCCGTTCGGTACAGCGCGCTGTGCGACGGGGCGCTGGCCGGCGGCGGCAGCATGCGGGTGGCCGGGAGCATCGCGCAGCTGACGGGGGCCGCGACCGCGCCGGCCCGGCGGCGGCGCGGTATCCAGAGCGCGCTCCTGTCCGCCCGGCTGGCCGCCGCCGCGGCCGCCGGCTGCGAGGTCGCGGTCGTCACCACCCAGCCGGGGTCCAGATCGCAGCAGAACGTGCAGCGCCGGGGCTTTGACCTGCTCTACACCCGCGCCATCCTGATCAGGCAGCCCTGAGCCGCGCCGCCGGCTCGTGCCGCCTCACATCCGGGATCTCAGCACGTCGACCTCGCAGCCGGGCGCGGCCGGGTCGAAACCGTGCTCGGCCAGCCAGCGGACCGCCAGCAGGCTGCGCAGCGACCACCACGCGCGGATCACGTCGAGGTCGACGCCGGTGCCATAGCCGGCGACGACGTCGCCCAGGTGCTCCTCGTGCCCGAGCGTCAGGCTGGCGAGGTCGTACAGGGCATCGCCCTGGCCCGCCTCGGACCAGTCGACCACGCCGGTGACCTGGTCAGCATCGACGAACACGTGGGCGACCTGCAGGTCGCCGTGCGTGAACACCGGTGTCCAGGGCCGGAGCGCGGCCTCGGCCACCTGGCGGTTGCGCGTGACCAGGCCGGCAGGCAGGACGCCGCTCGTGAGGAGCCACTCGCATTCCCGGTCGAGATGCGAGGCCAGCTCGCCGGGGCTCCGGCCGGTCCAGGGCGGCAGCGGCGCGCCGTGCAGCACCCGCGCGGCGGCGCCGGCCGCGGCCCACGCCGCGGCCGGCGCGGCCGACGGCTCGCCGAGGCGGCCGAGTGCCGTTCCCGGCAGGGCGGCGAGCGCGAGCACGGGCGGCTTCCGCCACAGGACCTCCGGAGTCGGGATCGGCGCCCTGGCCATCGCCTCGACCTCGACGTCGGTGCGCGCCTGATCGGCGTCGATCTTCAGGAACACCGGCCCGACGCGCAGGGTCGCGCGCTCGTGATGGGCGACGACGACCTCGACCTCATCCACGCCGGCCATTGTCGCGGGACGATCACCGGTTGTCGCCGGGTTTATTCGGGTGCGACCGGGCGGCTGACCGCGTCCCGGAGCCGGCGGCTCGTGCCCGACACCGTCCGCTGGCCGGCCGGGCACCGCGGTGACCCGGCCGGTGCTGACCAGGGCAGCTAGATGCCCAGCACGAACAGCACGAGCCAGGCCAGCTCGGTGGCGCCCATGACCGGGTCGGCGGCGATCAGGTCCTCGACCGGCTGGCCGGCCCGGCGCCCGGCCAGCCAGTCGAACCGGGCCAGGGCGACGGCCAGCGGGACCGCGCTGGCCAGGTGCCACGCCTGCCGCGCCGCGGTCCCGGTGCTGCTGGCCCACAGGGCGTAGGCGATGACGACGCCGGCGGCGATGGCCCGCCCCGCAATGCCCAGCGCCCGGCGGCTGTACCAGCGGGTGACGGGCCGGTGGGCGGTCACGCCCGGGCCGAGGCGCGCGAGCTCGCCGCGGCGCTTGGCGACCGCTACCATCAGCGCGCCCAGGCCGCACACGGCCAGGAACCAGCCCGATGGCGGGAGCCGGGTGGCGGCCGCGCCGCCGAGCGCCCGGAGCACGAACCCGGACGCGACGCACGCCAGCTCGAGGACCGGCACGTGCTTGAGCCGCACTGAGTACAGGAACGAGATGGCCAGGTAGGCAGCGACCGTGACGGTCAGCCAGGGCACGGCGGCCACGAGCCCGGCGGCGAGGGCCAGGACGCCGGCGATCCCGCCGAGGGCCAGGGCCTGCGCGGGCGGCAGGTCGCCGGCGGCGACCGGCCGGCGGCACTTCACCGGGTGGAGCCGGTCCCGGCTGGCGTCGAGGACGTCGTTGACGAAGTACACGGCGCACGAGGCCGCCGTGAAGGCCGCGACGGCGACGAGCGCATAGCCGACGCCGTCATCGCGCCCCTGGGCGGCTGCGGCCAGCGGAGCGGCCAGGACCAGCAGGTTCTTGGGCCACTGCCGGGGACGCGCGGTCCGGATCACGGCGCTGGCCCAGCGGCCGGCCAGCCGGAGCCGCCGGCCCGGGCCCGGCCGGCCGGGAACCGGCTGCCCGCCGGCCAGGGCGGCACGGCGGGCGGGCGGGGACGCCGTCACCGGGCGTAGACCGCGGTGAAGTCCCGGCTGGCCAGCGCGTAGTAGCGCCCGGCCGGCTGCACCTGGCCGGGCAGCATGGCGACCGGGACGGGGTCAGCCGGGGTGGTGCCCGGCCGGTAATACATGAAGTTGGTCCAGTCGGGGTTGATATCGAGCTGCATGGCATCGACGCAGCCCGCCCGGCGCAGCAGGCCGGCCAGCGTCCGAACGTCAAGGGCCGGCCCGTACACGAAGATGACCCGCCCGTCGCGGGTCACCCCGACGCCGGAGCGCCATACGTAGTAGCCGCCGCCCAGGGTGGCGCCCCAGCTGGTCTCGACGTTCTGGTCGACCGTGGCCGGGATCTGGCTGTCCTGGACAATGAGCCGCAGGTTCTGGCGGACGCCGACGACCTGAGGCGTCAGGCCCAGGCCGCGGCCCCAGGTCCCGATGGCGAGGCGGCCGTCGCGGTAGTAGACCATGGACGCGGCCCCCGGCCGCAGCGCCCCCCGGTAGGTGCCGTTCAGGTAGAAGCCGCCCCCGGCCGCGGCCATCTTGAACCCGCCGTTGAAGGTCGCGGCCAGCCCGCTGCGAGTGCCCGGCGGGATGACCGCCCGGGCACCTCGGTACCCGCCCGGCCCGGGATCCTCCGCGCCGGGCCGAAGACTAAACCGGAGCAGGCGCTGGTCCATCGAGACGATCGCGGCGACGTAGGAGGTGTGGATGCTGTCGGGCCGCAGGTAGGTGCCGTAGATCGCGGTGTCGTGGCCGACCCGGTAGAGGACGCGCCACTGGCCTTCCCCGGGCAGGGGGCGCCCGGCGGGCGAGGACAGCGCGGCCGGCGGGCCGGACCCGGCCGGGGCGCCGGCGGTGGCGCGGGCACGGTTTTTCGCCGGCGGCCCGGCCGCCGTCCCGGAACCGGCCGGGCCGGTCAGCGAGAAGGACGGCCGGCCGCCCGCTTTCGGCGCCTGGTAGGAAACCCACTCCCCGAAGGTGACCAGCGGGCCGAGGTAATGGTCGCGGGCCCACTCCGCCGCGCGCTCGGCCAGCGTGCCGCCGCCCGGCGTGATCAGGGCCTGGCCCATCGACCAGCCGAACCAGGCCAGGCCAGCCACCAGCGTGATGGCCAGGAGGCGCGCTGCCCGGCGTGGGCCCGAACGCATGGCCCGGCCGGCGGACGGCACGGTAGCTCCTCTGGCTGGCTTCGCTCCTTTCGCGCGCCTGCCGGGCCGCGCGGTCACCGGGCCGCCAGCCCGCCCTGCCAGGGCGTCACGAGGTGGATGGTCAGCAGGGCGATCAGCAGGCCGCCGGCCAGCGCCGCGGCCACCAGCAGCCACCGGGCGGCGCGGCCGGGCACGGCCACCCGGCCGTCCCCGGCGGTCCCGGTGCCGAGCAGGATGCGAGGCAGCCGCCAGGCGTAGGCGAGTACGTGGATGCTCATGACGGCGAGCCACAGGATGAAGGCCGCCTTGTGCAGCAGCAGCCAGTGCCCCGGCCCCGGCCCGGTGACCGCCAGCATGACGCCGGTCCCCAGGACCGCGACCGAGGTGAGGATGACCAGGGGGCCGAGCACCCGCAGCAGCGGAGCCGGGGGTCCCCGGCGGACGTACGGCGCGGCGCCGGCGTAGTAGCGGGCGAAGCGGTAGCAGGTCGAGCCGATCTTCAGCGCGACCGGGCCGATGAGCAGCAGGCCCAGGAAGAAGTGCAGGGTCAGCAGGCGGTGCAGCTGGAGGATGGTCACGCCCTCGACCGCGAAACCGATCAGCAGGAAGGCGCCGGTCAGGGCCGTGAGCCGCTCGTTCCCCTCAGGCCCGGGCCTGGTTTCCGGCTGGTGATGGCGGCGGCGCGTGGTGGTCCTACTCACGGTGCCTCGCTTTCTGGCTGCCTGATGCTGGCGGTCGCTGGCGGCCGGCGGCCGGGACGAGGCTCAGGGCCAGCGTCGGGCAGGCCCGGACCGCGCGCCGGGCCTCGGCCTCCAGGCCCCGCGGCACGTCCCGGTACACGACCGGGAAGCCCCACTCATCCAGCTCGACGCACTCGGCGAGCAGGTCGGCGCACAGCCCGTGCCCGGCGCAGGCGATCGGGTCCACCCGCAGCCTCAGCGCCATGGGGCTTCCGTCGCAGGCCAGGCGGCCGGCGGAACGGCCGCGGGGGCGGGCGGGCGGTGCCGGGCGGCGCCCGGGCACGGCTGCCGGGCCGCGTGCGACCGGGCGTCCGCGGCGAACGCGGTCAGCGCCGAGGCCGCCATCGCGACCGCGCCGTCCGGGTGGCGGCACGCGCCGCGGCCGCTGATCACGCCGAGCCGCCGCCGCAGCCGGTCCAGCGGGTCCCCGTCCGGCCGTCCGGTGGCCAGCTGCGCGAAGTCGTCGGCGATGGCGGGCAGCCCGAGCCGGCACGGACCGCACTGCTGTGCTCCCTGCCGGGCCAGGTACCCGAGGATCCGTGCCGCCTCGGCCAGCCCGCAGTGACCGGCGGGCAGCGCGAACAGCACGCCGGCGCCGAACGAGGCCCCGGCGGCCCGCAGCCCGGCCTGGCTCATGGGCAGCCGCGCGACATCCCCGACGTGATGCCAGGTCCCGAAGTACCCGCCGATGAGGACGGCGTCGGCCGCGTGCCTCCCGCTCATCGCCAGCACCTCACCCACGGGCGTGCCGGACTCGATCTCGTAGACGCCGGGATGGCTGACCGCGCCGGCCAGGGTGACCAGTGCCGTGCCGGGGGACTCCGGCGACCCGGCCGCCCGGAACCAGGCTGGCCCGAAGCGCGCGATGAGCGCGAGGTGAGCCAGCGTCTCGACGTTGCTGATCAGGGTGGGCCGGCGCCGGACGCCGCTCTCGTACGGCCGGGGCGGCGTCGTCATCGGCTTGGCCTCGCCGCCGTTCAGCCAGCGGACGAGTGCGGTCTCCTCGCTGGACACGTAGTGGCCCGGCAGCTCATGCACCTGGACCGGCACCGGGTCCACGGCGGCCCACCAGCGCTCCTCGACCGCCCGGCGGATGGCGCCGACCTGCTGGGCCCGGGCCCGGTCGAGGCAGACATGGACGATGTCCGCGCCCACTGCGCGCGCGGCCAGCACCGCCCCGTCCAGGACCAGGTGCGGGTTCCGGGCCAGCAGCGCCTGGTCCTTCTGGCTGACGGGCTCGCTTTCCATGCCGTTGGCCACGACCACCGCCCGCCCGCGGCCCGTGGCCACGGCGCGCATCTTGACCGCGGTCGGGAAGCCCGAGCCGCCCCGGCCGGTCAGCCCGGCTGACTCGACCGCGGCCAGCAGGCCCGGGCCGGCCGGCGGCAGCGGGCCGAACCGGTCCCGGTGCTCAGGCAGGCTGGCGGGCCGCGCGGCACCTCGCCAGCCCAGGGTCAGCCGGGCGCGGGTCCCGAGGACGGGCTGGCTCCGGGGCGGGCTCATGCCGGTCCCGCGGCGGCCGGGTCCCGCTGGCCGGCCACCTCGCGCGCCTGCCGCGGCGCCGCTGATCCGGCCGCCGGCGGTGGCGTCCCGGCCCGCCGCGACCAGCCGGGCGCCAGCGGGCCGACGAGCGCGAACAGCGCCGTGGCGAGCGGGACAATCAGCACCAGGACGATGGCCGCGGTCCGGGCCGGTCCCGGCCGGACCAGCGACAGCCGCCACCAGGCGGCGGCGGCTACGGCGCCCAGGCACAGCGCGTCCGCGGCGAGCAGCCAGGTCAGCCGGCTGTCGGTCCCGGTGCCGAGCGCATGCCAGAGCGCGATGGGCCAGGACGCGTAAGCGGCCCAGTGCACCCCCCGCCAGACCCGGTACGGGATCCGGTCGCGCAGCAGGCTCGTCACCGCGAGCGCGATGAGCAGGTCCAGTGCGATGGCGCCCAGGCCCAGCCAGAATCCCCGGTAGGACGAGCTGAACGGGATGAAGGCGGCGGCCACGCCGATGTGGACGTAGCCGTCCAGCACGGTGCTGAGGACGTGCAGCGCGAGGAAGGCCAGGACCAGCAGGGAGAGGTTCCGGTGCAGGCCCGCGCTGACGACCCGGGGCCAGCCCGGGGTGGTGAACCGGGCGGTCCCGGCGATGCCGAGGATCACGGTCGCGGTCAGCAGCACCAGGGCCACGACACCGGTCGCGCGGGTGGCGTACCACAGCGGGCTCCCGTGCGTCCCGGCGGCGCTGAGCGCCGCGGCGCTCATCATGACCCTCCGGAGGCGGTCTGCGGAGCAGCGGTCGCGGGGGCGGGCGGCCGGGCCGGCGCGGCCAGGCCCGGGTGCCGGCGACGGGCGGGCGCCGGGCCGGAGCGGGCCGCCGGGCTGGATGACCCGGGCTGGGCCGGGGCTGTTCCCGCGGGCGCGGCCGGAGCGGGCGCGGCCGGAGCGGACGCGGCCGGAGCGGACGGGGTGCTGGCGGGCGCGCTGTGGCCCGGGATGGCGTGCGCGAACGCCGTCCCGATGCCCAGCGTCGCGACCGCCGCGCCGCCGGCGATCCCGAGCGAGACCGCCCGGACCCGGCCCAGCAGGCGCTGACGGTGGCTGGCGGCCGTGCGGGCTGGCACTGGCATGCTTGCGCTCCTCTCCCGGCGTGATGCTGGCCTGTTCGGGCCGGGCCGCGCCCAGCAGGGACGCGACCGGCCAGTTAGCTAGCCTGCCCGGCGGGTTGCGCGGGTCCGGTTCAGGAATCGTTCAGAACCGGTTAAGTTCGCTGCGACTTCCGGATGATGGCCATTCTGACCTGCGGGAATGACGGCGGGAATCGGCGAGCGGCAGCTCGAGGGTGACGGTCAGCCCGCCGCCCGGAGTGTCGCCCAGGGTCACGGCTCCGCCGTCGGCGACGGCGAGCCGGTCGACGATGGCCAGGCCGAGTCCGGTCCCGCCCGGCGTGCCGGAGCCGAACCGGCGGAACGCGGCGCGCTGCTGCTGGCCGGTCATCCCGCGGCCGTTGTCGGCGACGGTGATCCGGGCGAGCTCCGTGGTGGCGGCGACGGCCAGCGCGATGACGCCGTGCTCGGGCACGGCGTCGAGCCCGTTGGCGATCAGGTTGTCCAGGACCTGCTCGAGGTGGCCGTCGCCGAGCCAGGCCCAGACCGGGGCCGGGGCCTGCACCGTCAGGGTCACGCTGCGCTCGTCGGCCGCGGGCCGCCAGGCCGAGGCCCGGTCCCGGAGTACGGCGCTGATGTTGGTGCGCACCGGGGCGGTGGTCACCTGCTCCGCCCGGGCCACCGCCAGCAGCCCGCTGACCAGCCGGGACAGCCGGGCGATCTCGGCCTGCGCGCCGGCCAGCTCCGCGGCCGTATCCTCGTCGGCGTCCTGGGCCAGCAGGTCAAGCCGGAGCCGCAGCGCCGCGAGCGGCGTGCGGACCTGATGCGACACGTCGGCCATCATCGACTGCTGGCTGTGCACCAGCGACTGCAGCCGCCCGGCCATGACGTTGAAGGTGGCCGACAGCCGGCGCACCTCCGGCGGCCCGGCGCCCAGCCGGGCCCGCGTGTCCAGGGCGCCGCTGCCGAACTGGCGGGCGGCCTCGGCCAGGACCGTGATGGGGCGGCTGGCCCAGCGGGCCAGCGCCGCCGCGACCCCGGCCGCGATCAGCAGGCCGGCTGCGGACACGCCGCCGATGAGCGCCCACAGCACCCCGATCCGGTGGTCCACGGGCTCCGCCGACCGGGCCAGGGCCACGGTGCCGATGGCGCCCAGGCCCGAGTCCGGCACGATCGGGGCTAGCACCAGGAGCTGGTCCCCGGACTGGTAGCTCCGGGACCGGGCCGATGGCGCACCGCGCGTCAGGTGACCCGCGCCCAGCCCCGGGCCGCCGTACCGGGCTAGCTCGCGGCCGGCGGCGTCGTAGACGCCCACCCGGTAGCCCTGGCGGGCCAGCTCCCGCACCGACCGGCTCAGCGCCTGCCCGGCCGTGCCGTCGTCGATGCGCTCCTCGGCCACGTTGGCCAGCGTGACCGCAGCGGCCGAGGTCTCATCCCGGAACGACTGCCGCTCCTGGGCCGCGGTCAGCAGCCCGAGCGGAACGGCCACGCTGGCCAGCAGCACGGTGATCAGCGCGAGGACCGTGAGGACGATCCGGCGGGCCATCAGGCGTCGCCGAGCCGGAAGCCGCGGCCGTAGACGGTCTCGATCAGCCCGGGGACGCCCAGCTTGCGCCGCAGCGCCGCCACGTGCACGTCGAGGACCTTGGTCGGCCCGTACCAGTTGGCGTCCCAGGCCGCCTCGAGGATGTCCTGCCGGCTCTGGACCCGGCCCGGGTCGCTGGCCAGGCACTCCAGGATGTCGAACTCCTTGGGCGTCAGGGTGACCTCCTGCCCGGCCACGCTGACCCGGCGGGTCCGCAGGTCCACGGCCAGCGGGCCGTGCCGGACGGTGTCCCCGTCGGGCTGCACCCGGCGCAGCACGGCCCGGATCCGGGCCAGCAGCTCGCTGACCCCGAACGGCTTGACCAGGTAGTCGTCCGCGCCGGCATCCAGCGCGGTGACCCGGTCGCTTTCCTCGCCGAAGGCGGTGATCACGATGATGGCCGCCTTCGAGCGCTGGCGCAGCTCCCGGCAGACATGGACGCCGTCGGTGTCGGGCAGCCCCAGGTCGAGCAGGACGACGTCCGGGGTGCCCCGGCTCAGGGCTTCCTCGCCGGTGACCACGTGGTCGACCACGTAGCCGCTCCGGCTCAGGGCGCGGACCAGCTGAGTGGCGATGCCGGGGTCGTCCTCCACGACCAGCACGCTGGTTGCTCCCCCTGGCGCGGGGACGGTCTTGTCACTGGGCGCCACCATGAAGCTAACCGTAGGTGACCGCCGGCCCTGCCTGCGCCGCCGGGTAACCGCCGGCGGCTCGTCGCACACTAACGAGTGCGGGCCGAGCCGCTGCCGTGCTGTCTCCTAGGAGGACCATCGTGACCATTGTCCGCATCGTGCTGGCTGATCCCCGGTCCGGGCGGGTGCCGGACGGCAGCGCCGTGAACGGCCAGCAGCTCATCGCGCTCGCTGATGATGCGGGTCACCGGGTGGTGCCGCTGTGGCTGGGGGCGGCCGGGGCCAAGCTGCTGCTGGCGCTGGTGGGCCGGCCTGCCGCAGACGCGGTGATGGCCGGCGTCCTGGAGGCGGCCGCGGCCCGGCTGCTGCACGCGGCCGGGGTGGCCGTGACCGCCGTGGACATCGAGCCGGCCAGCGCGGATGTGCCTGAGCTGCGCTCGGACACGGTCGCGGCGCGGGTCGGGCTGGACACGGCCGCCGGGTCCCGGCAGGTGACGGTGAGCGCCGGGTACGGCCTGAGACTGGCGGCCGTGACCGGGGCGCCGGTGCGGGTGGGCGATGCGGTGATGGACCGGCTCGCGGTCCCGGTCCGGGGCGACGACGTGCTGGCCCCGTTCCTGTTCCCGGTGGCCGGCCGGCCGCCGGGCGGTCCCGGGCCGGGGCCGGGGCCGGGGCAGGGGCGGCGTTTCGAGCCGCGGAACATGGCGTTCACCGACGGCCTGAACCGGTGGGAGCTGGCGGGCAGCTTCCTGGCGGCCGGCCGGCCGCACTGGCAGGATTATTCCTGTGCCGCCGCGGGCCGGTCCGCGGTCCTGGCGTCCGCGGTCCCCGAGCCGACCGGTTCCGCCGTCCTGGCCCAGGAGATCTTCGCCGAGGATTACCGCGGCCGCACGGTCACCTTCCGCGGACAGGTGCGCACCACCGGCGCCGCCGGCCAGGCCGGGCTGTACCTGTCCGCGGGCCGCGCCGCCGACCCTCCCGGCGCCCGCCCGCGCGACCGCGGCGGCCGCAGCGTGACCGGCCCCGGCCGCAGCCTGACCGGCCCCGGCAGCGCCGGCTGGACCTGGCATGAAGTCACGCTGGCCGTCCCCGGCGACGCCGGCGTCATCTGGTTCGGCATCTCCATGACGGGCCGCGGCCGCGTTGAGCTGCGCAACGCGGAACTCACCCCGGCACCGCCGGAAGCTCAGGAGTAGGCCGGGCATGGACATCCCGGACGGCGACCTGGTCCGGCTGGCCCGCGACGGCGATCCGGCGGCGTTCCGGCTGCTGGTCGAGCGGCACCTGCCGATGGCGCGCGCCCGCGCGGCACGGCTGTGCCCGCGTCCGGACGACGCCGACGACGCCGTGCAGGACGCGTTCCTGCAGGCCTTCACCGCCCTGGACCGGCTGCGCGACCCCGACCGGTTCGCCGGCTGGCTGGGCGGCATCGTGGCCAACATCTGCCGTGCCCAGCGGCGCCGCGCGCCGCTGACCCTGCTCGGCGACTGGCCCGAGAGCCTGCACCCGGCATCGGCCGGCCGCCTGCCGTCGGCGGAGGACCTGGACCGCGCCGACGTGCTGGGCCGCGCGGTCGCCGGCCTGCCCCCCGGCCAGCGCCAGGCCGTCACCCTCTTCTACTACGCCGACCAGCCCGCCGGCCGGATTGCCAGCACTCCCGGCGCGGCCAAGGCCAGCCTGCACAAAGCCCGCCGCCGGCTGCGCGAGTACATCACCGCGCACCGCCCCGACCTCATCCCCGCTACCTCCCGGAGACCACCCATGACTGCCGTTCGCATCGCGCACGCCGGCCCCTGGCCAGAACCCAGCCAGGACGGCCGCCCCCGCCTGGTCGTCGTGCTCGCCGACGACGCCGGGCACCGGGCGCTGCCGGTCCCGCTGTCCGCCCTCGACGGCGGGTTCTGGCGCCTGCTCGCCCGCCCGGAAGGCTGCGGCGAGGGGCACCCCGAGTACGACGGCGCGGAGATGACCGGCCAGCTGCTGCACGCGGCCGGGATCACCGTGACCGCCCTGACCGTCACCGACCTGGGCCCGGGGGTGACCGCCGCGCGGATCGAGCTGACCGGGCCCGGAGGGACCCGGCAGGTCACCACCCGCCTCGCCGACGGCCTGGCCCTCGCCGTCATCACCGGCGCGCCGCTAGCCGTCGACGGCCCGGTGATGGACCGGCTCGCTGAGCCGGTTACCGGGCCTGACCCGCTGCGCCCGTTCCGCAGCCGCCAGCAGGCGCGCCCCGCGCCCCCCGCGCAACGGCGGTTCGAGCCGCGCAACCTGGACTTCGCCGACGGCCTGCGCCGGTGGCAGCTCGACGGCACCTTCCTGCGCCAGGCCACCGGGTTCCACGACCAGGACTATTCCTGCACCACCGACGACGGGCGGGCGATCCTGACCGCGGCCGTGCCCGAACCCGCCGGATTCGCGGTCCTCAGCCAGGAGATCGAGGCCGAGGACTACCGCGGCCGCCTGGTCACTTTCCGCGCCGACCTGCGCACCGCCGGCGTCGCCGACCGCGCCGGGCTGGTGCTCCGCGTCATCCGCGCCGGACGGCCCGCGCCGCGGCGGCGGGCCGGGCAGGATCCCTGGCACGATCCCGCCAACCACGTGGCCTCCGTCGCCGGAACCCGCGGCTGGGCCCGCCATGAGGTCACGGCCCAGATCCCGCCTGACGCCTCCCTCCTCATCTTCGGCGTGTTCCTGAACGGCCGCGGCCAGCTCGAGCTGCGCGACCCGCAGCTCGGACCGCAGCCGGAAGCGGGGACGCGGCGATGAGCGCGCGGCCGGTCCAGGCACACCGAACTCACACGGTATTCGCACGTGTTGCCGAGCGCGGTGATGGAGGCTCCTGCTAGCGCTAGCCGGCCCGGGCGGCGGGCAGCGTCTATGACCCGGGATGCCTGCCTGCCCCGTGAGGAACCTCATGACCGATCAGCCGGCCGGGCCGCCGGCGGCGCTGACGCCCGCTCCGGTGCCCGCTCCCCGCCGTCGCGGGCGGGTGGCCGCGCGCACGCGGGCGGACTTCTGGCTCGACCTGGCCCTGCTCCTCGGCTTCACGATCGCCTACAGCTACGGCTGGACGGGCGATGTGATCCATGAGTGGCTCGGCCTCGGCCTGGCAGCCGCGATGCTGCTGCACATCACGCTGCACTGGGACTGGGTGCTGCGCACGACGCGGCGGCTGCTGCGCCCGCGAGGCCGGGACAGGCTCATCTGGGCCGTCAACCTGGCGCTGCTGGCGGCCATGACGCTGTGCATGACCTCAGGCATCCTGATCTCGCGGGTCGCGCTGCCCTACCTCGATATCTTCCCGGCGGGCGGCCCGTTCTGGAGCCGGATGCACGAGCTGTCCGCGGAGGCGACGCTCGGCCTGGTCCCGGTCCACCTGGCCCTGCGCTGGCGGTGGCTGATGCGGGTCGGGCGGCGGCTGCTGCCCCGGGGCCGGGCCCGGAGGGCGCGGTGAGGTTCCTGCGCCATCTCGGCGCCGCCACGCTGCTGGTCGCGGTGGTCGTGCTGGCCGCGATCGCGTGGAATCACTTCTGGCCGGGCATCCTGGCCGGCCAGCTGGCCGGGCGCGTACCGCCCGGGGCGCGCGTACCGCCCGGGGCGCACGTACCGCCCGGGGCGCACGTACCGCCCGGCTTCCATCTCTCCGGGCCGTCCGGGCCCGGGACCGGGCCGGGCGGGCGTCTGCTCACCCGGCTGCCGGACGGGAAGGGCGGGGTCCGGGTCAGCACGAGCCGGGCGGGGCCGGGCACGATGTCCCAGCTGTTCAGGCACGTCAACCTCCAGGTGCTTGAGCAGACGGCGAAGGTGGAGGCCGCCTTCGTCGCGGCGGTAGTGATCATCGACGTGATCAGGCGGCGGGTCCGCCGGGCCCGCCGGGTCCGCCGGGCCGCCTGGCTGCGAGCGCGCGAGGCTGCCGCCGCGGCCGCCGGGCCCGCTGAGCCCGGGCCGCCGCCCTCCGGCCCGGCGGAGTAACGGCCGGGCGCCGGAGCTCAGCGCAGTCCGTGCCAGCGGCCGTGCTGCCGTACCTCGGCCCGCAGCCGTGCGGCGTAGTCCGGCCCGGCCGCCGCCCGCTCCTCGGCGCGGTCCGCCCCGCCGGGAACTCGCAGCTCCGCGTGGCCAGCCTCGTGACCGGCCTCGGCCGGCCCGGCCGCGCCCCCGCCGGCCGCGCGGAGCTCCTCGCGGACCGTCTTGAACCAGAACACCGCGCCGAGAATCGCGAACAACGGCCACTCGAAGGTATACGCCCAGCTCAGCTCGTTGCCGGCCTCGGCGCGGTGCAGCTGCCAGTCGCCCAGCCACAGCATGCCGGCCGCGGCCAGCACCGCGAACGCATGCCACGCGAGCCACCGGGGCCGCAGCAGGGCCGGCCAGCGCCGTCCAGCCTGCGGGCCGGGCCGGGCCGGGCCTCCTGTCATTCCCCGGGCCCGCGCTACCAGCGTCCCGCCGGCAGCAGGGCGGTCACCGCAACCGCCGTGAAGAGCAGGGTCAGGTACGCGATGGACAGGTGGAACAACCGCATCGGGGCCGGCGGCCCGCCGCCGGCCACGCGGGCCTGCAGGCGGTGCGCCCCGGCCAGGAACCAGGCCCCGAGCACCGCGGCGCAGCCCCCGTAGAGCCAGCCCGAGTACGGCGTCAGGGCCAGCGACGCGCCGACCATGGCGTAGGAGTAGATCAGGATCTTGCGGGCCACTGTCGCCGCCGGCGCCACGACCGGGAGCATCGGGACGCCGGCCGCCGCGTAGTCGTCCCGGAACTTCATGGCCAGCGCCCAGAAGTGCGGCGGCGTCCACAGGAAGATCACTGCGAACAGCACGGCCGCCGGCCAGCTCACCGTCCCGGTGACCGCGGCCCAGCCGACCAGCACCGGGAAGCAGCCGGCCGCGCCCCCGATGACGATGTTGGACGCCGTCCGCCGCTTCAGCCCCATCGTGTAGACGAGGACGTAGAACGCGATGGCCCCGTCGGCCAGGGCGGCGGCGAGCCAGTTCGCGCCCAGGCCCAGCACCAGCGTGGCCGCCGCCCCCAGCACGATCCCCGACGCCAGCGCCTCGCCCGGCCGGACGGCCGCGCGGCCGCCGTCCCGGGCCACCAGCGGCCGCCGCGAGGTGCGGTGCATGACCGCGTCGATGTCCCGGTCGAGGTAGCAGTTCAGGGTGTTCGCGCTGGCCGCCGCGAGCGCCCCGCCGACCAGCGTCACGGCCAGCAGCAGGACGGGCGGCAGGTCACGCCGGGCCAGCAGCATGGCCGGGACGGTGGTGACCAGGAGCAGCTCGATGATCCGCGGCTTGGTCAGCCGGAACAGCGACCGCAGCAGGACCCCGGCCGGCCGGCGCCCCGCGGGCCCGGGGCTGACCGCGGGCCGGGCCGGGACGGCCGGCGCCGCCGGGGTCACGGCCCGGCCTCGCTGTCGCCGGCCTCGCTGTCGCCGTCCTCGCTAGGGCCGGCCGGGGACGGGCCGCCGCCGTCCGGCGCCCCGGCATCGGCGCCGGCGCCGGCGACGGCCTCGGCCTCGGCCTCGGCCCGGTCCGGGTCGGCCGCCCCGGCGTCGGGACCCGGCCCGTAGATGTGGCCGGCCGCCTCCAGGTGTGACTCCGCGGACCCGCCGCCGGCGGCCACGGCCAGGCCGCCCGCGATCGACGCGGCCCGCGCCGCCGCGGTGCCCGGCGGGGCCAGCGGCCCGGCCGGCATCGCCCCGCGGCGGGCCGGGATGCGCCGGTGCGGGCGGCCGAGCATCAGGTACATGGCGACGGCCACCACCGCGAACAGCCCGAGGGGGACGGCGAACGTGAGGTTGTAGCCGTGCGGCGTGTTGTCCGGGGTGACCGCCGCCACCGCCGCCGCCAGTGCTGGCATCACGGCCTCCTGCCGTCGATCATCGGCCCGTCCTCTCCGGCCCGGCCGGGCCGGGCTAGTGCACCACGTAGAACAAGAACCAGACGAAGACCGCCACCACCGCCAGGTAGTTCCACAGGATGGTGAACGCGCTCAGCGCGGCCTGGAACCGCTGGACCGCGAACGCCTCCGCGTACGTCGGCGGCTGCTCGACCAGGAAGATCTCGGGAATGTGCCGGCAGCGCATGATCAGGATCTCCAGCCAGGTCAGCGCGGCCAGCGCGATCACGATGTAGACCGGCCAGAACCCGGTGAACACGCTGGCGAAGCCCGAGGCGCCCGGGAAGAACGGCAGCGTGAGCAGCTGCCCGATCTGCACGCCCGCGGCGGCCACGCCCAGCACGAGCGCCGCGGCCGCCCCGCGCAGCCAGGCCGCCCGGTGCCCGGCCTTGATCCGCTGCAGCACGATCGTCTGCAGCACCGCGCTGGCCACGATCAGGCCCATGACCAGCGCGCCCAGGCCCGGCTGCGGCCCGGGGAAGCCGGCCGGGTACCAGAGCCCGTGCGAGTTCAGCGACTTGAGGTAGAAGAAGGCGAAGATAAACGACCCGAAGCCCAGGGACAGGCCGCCGAGCGCCAGCCGGATACCGGTCCAGGACGCGTTCAGCGCGGCCTCGTGATAGAAAGCGGCCTCTTCCGCGGCTGTCTCCAGGCCGTCCGGCGGCAGTGCCGTCGTGTCGGTCATCGTCATGCCTCCGCTCGGGTCCGGGCCGCCCCGCCGGCCGCCTCGCTCAGCACGCCCGCCGGGGGATTCAGGTCGGCCACCGGCAGCGCGCCCGGCACCCCGTACTCGTAGGGACCGGACAGCACGACCGGCACCTTGTCGAAGTTGCCCGGCGGCGGCGGCGAGGGCACCTGCCACTCCAGCCCGCGGGACCGCCACGGGTTGCCCGCCGCGCGTACCCGGGCAAAGCCCGTCGACCAGATGAAGTTGATCACGAACAGCAGGATCGACCCGCCCAGGAAGAACGAGGAGATCGAGACCCAGTCGTTCAGCGTCTGGAGGTTCCGGGCGTACTCGAACACCCGCCGCGGCTGCCCGTCCATCCCGACGGCGAACAGCGGCAGGAAGGTCGAGTTGAAGGACAGGAACATCAGCCAGAACTGGGCCTTCCCCAGACGCTGGTTCAGGCTGAGGCCGGTCATCTTGGGGAGCCAGTAGTAAATGCCGCCCATCAGCGCGAAGATCAGCCCGCCCATGATCGTGTAGTGGAAGTGGGCCATCACGAAGAAGCTGCCGTGCTCGGTGGTGTCGGCCGGGACGTCGGACAGGAAGACCCCGGAGATCCCGCCGATCAGGAAGTTGAAGTACATCCCGAGCGCGAACAGCATCGGCACCGAGAACCGGATCTTCGCCTTCCACAGCGTGCCCATCGCGACCAGGTAGATGAACCCGGTCGGGATCGAGATGAGCTCGGTGGTCAGCATGAACAGCGGCCGCATGTCCGGGTTGATCCCGCTGTCGAACAGGTGATGCTGCCAGACGAAGAAGCTCAGCAGCGTCACGCCGATCATCCCGGCCGCGGCCGTCTTGTAGCCGAACAGCGGCTTGCGGCAGAACACCGGCAGGATCTCCGAGACGATCCCGAAGCCGGGCAGGGCCAGGATGTAGACCTCGGGATGGCCGAAGAACCAGAAGAGGTTCTGGTAGAGGTAGCTGCTGCCGCCCAGCTCGTCCTCGAAGAACGCGGTCTGCACGGTCCGGTCGGTGATGATCATGTACATGCCGCCGACCAGCACCGGCGCGGCCAGGACCATGAGGAACGAGGTGGCCACCATCGACCACACGAACATGGGCAGCCGGCCCCAGCGCATCCCGGGCGCGCGGTAGCAGATCACCGTGATGATGATGTTGAACCCGGCCAGGATGATCGAGATCCCCATCAGCCCGAACGCGATCGCGTAGGAGTCGGCGCCCGCCGTGGACTGGATGGACAATGGTGCGTAGCCGGTCCAGCCGAACGGGAAGCCGCCCAGCAGCAGGCCGGACAGCAGGATGAGGAACGCGCACGGGGTCAGCCAGAAGGACAGGGCCTCGATCCGGGGGAAGGCCACCCGCTTGGCCCCGATCATCAGCGGGACCAGGTAGTTGCCGAACGGCCCGAGGATGACCGAGGTCATCAGCATCATCATCATCGTCCCGTGCTCGCCCACGATCTCGATGTACGCCTGAGAGGTGAAGACGTGCTGGGTGGGTGACAGCAGCTCGGTCCGGATGGCCATGGCGAACAGCCCGGCCGTGCAGAAGTAGATGATCATCCCGACCAGGTACTGGATGCCGACCACCTTGTGGTCGAGGGAGTACCGGAAGTACTTGGCCAGGCCCACGATCTCGTGGTCGGCCAGCGGCTCGCTGGGCGCCGCCGGCCGGCCTGCTATCTGGCGCCCGAGGTCGTTGAAGACGCCGAGGCCGCCGAGCCAGCCGACGATGGCCAGCAGGTAGCCCAGGACGATGGGCAGGTCGCTGGAGTCCGACAGGGCCAGCTGCTGGTAGCCGCTGCCCAGGAAGTTGCCCAGCCAGTGGCCTGCGACATAGCCGATGACGGCGCCGAGCACGGCCGTGTGCATGGCGGGCCGCCGCCACCAGGGCCGGGGCGGCCCGGCGGCGGCGGGCGCGCCGCCGCTGGGCCCCTGCGCCTTATCCGGGCGGGTCTCGATGGCCATCCGTCACCTCTTCATCGCGGTCGCACGCCGGGCGGGCACGGTCACGGCTGCACGGGATCTTGCGGCGGGTAGTAGTAGCCGTTAGCGCCGGTGATCCCGGCCTTGGCCATGGCCTTGTTGATGTCCTTGATGGTGGTCGGGTCGTAGCTCGTGGCGTACGGCGGCAGCATCGCGGTGATCGCGGCCAGGCCGGCCCGGGTGGACCGCGCCCAGGCCTGGAAGGCGGGCACCGGCACGACCTGGCCGTAGTCGAACATGGCGCCGTGCCACAGGCCGCACAGCTCGGCGCACCGCACCGTGACCGAGCCGGTGTGCAGCGGCGTGGTGTAGGCGACGTTGTTCACGCCCGGGTTCGCGTCCGCCTTGACCCCGAGCTGGTAGGCCCAGAAGCTGTGGATCACGTCCAGCGAGGTCACGTTGAACTGCACCGGCTCGCCCACGGGCAGCCGCAGCTCGGTCGTCTCGAAGCCGCCGAACTGCGGGTACCGGTAGGTGAACCGCCACTGCTGGGCGATCACCTGCACCTGCAGGACGCTGCCGCCGGGCTTCCAGATGGGGGCCGGGCCCTCCCCGGCGCCCGCGCCCTGGGCGGTAACCAGCTCGTACGAGCCGAAGGCGGCCAGCGACAGCACGATCACCGTCGTCGCGGCGATCCAGGTGGCCTGCACCCGGCTGTTCCCGTGCAGCGCGGGGCCGTCTTCCTCGTCGCCCTCGCGCTGCCGCCAGACGACGAGCGCGTAGCCGAAGTAGATCAGCACCAGCAGCATCACCGGGGCGGCCATCACGGCCATGACCTTGATGTCGAACTGCTGGCTGGCCGCGGAGGTCGACATCCGGCCCGGCGGCAGGTGCGGTCCCCACACGAACCAGATCAGCCAGTCGGCAATGAGGGAGCTGACCAGCCACGGGAAGAAGATCCGCAGGCCGTGGCGGGGCCCGGCGGCGCCCGCGGAGCGAGCGGGAGACGCCCCGGCCGCGCTCATCAGGCCGCGACCTGCATGTTGCCCGTCATGTACCCGATCGTCTGCATGGGACCGCCGAATCCGTCGATGAAGCCGCCGCCGCACGGGACCCGGCACTGCCAGAAGTAGCTCCCGGCCGTGCGCGGCGTCATGAAGCTGAACGTCATCGTCGTGTGCGGGCCGGACGTGCAGGGCGACGTGCTGCACAGGGTGGCCGTCAGCGGCGGCGAGGCCATCGGCACGTTGAGGCCGATGCCGGGGATCGAGAAGGTGTGCCCGACATTGCAGCCCGACCACGAGTTCAGGGACCGGACCGGCTTGCCGTTGACATCCTCGGTGTTGCCGATAGTCCCGGTGACCAGCCCCCAGTACGGGTTCCGCAGCGGGGTGCAGCCGTCGTAGCCGAGGATGGTGACGTTCACCCGGGTCCCGGCCGGCACCGTGAATACCGTCGTGTGGACCCACTGGCCGGTCTGCGGGCTCTTGATGAAGTACGACACCCAGTCCGGGTGACTGGTCACCGTGTTCTGGGGATCCTCCTGGAGCGTCACGCTGACGTGGCCGCCGCTGTCCGGGGTGACGCCCGCGGTGAAGTTCTCGGCGGCCGGGACGGCCAGCAGATAGTGAATGACCAGGAAGGCGCATCCCGCGGTGACCGCCAGGAACGCGACCACCAGCGTCAGCACGCGGGCCGGAACCGACACCGGCCACCACCTCGCTTCCAGGGGCGAGCAACACCGGGAGGCGGCCCGCGGCCGCGCGGCATGAGCAGATCGTGACGGCTCTGATCTTGGAACGGCCGTAGCGGCTGGGCAATAAGAACGTCCATGACGAAAATGTCATGATCCGTGCCGCGACGAGTCATGCGCAAACATTGGCATGTGATCGCTATTGTCCGTAACGCCAGGTTTAGTGACATTGCGGAGCGGCTTCGGAGCCTTGACCCGGGAACGCCGCCGGGAGTACACCTGCTGGCAGCAAACGTTCGCATCCCGGGCGGAGCCGCCGCCCTGACCCGGTCGGCGGCAGCTGGCCAAGTGAAGTGAGCCCGATGATTACAGCCCCGGCAGTGACCTGCCCGGCGCGCCCGCGGGTCCTCGTCGTCGACGACGAGCCCGAGGAGAGCCGCCTGATCGGGCGCGCCCTGGCCGCCGACGGCTACGACGTCGGCCTGGCCTTCGACGGGAAAGAGGGCCTCCGGCAGGCGCTGGCCGGGAGCTGGAGCCTGGTCATCCTGGACCTGGTCATGCCGGAGATGACCGGGCCGGAGGTGCTGGCCCGGCTCCGCCAGGACCGCCCGGACCAGCAGGTCATGATCCTGTCCTGCGTGAGCGATGTGGGGACGAAGGTGAGCTGCCTCGACCTGGGCGCCCAGGACTACCTGACCAAGCCGTTCCGGCGCGCCGAGCTGCTCGCCCGGGTCCGGGTCCGGATCCGCGACGCCCGCCGGGTCGCGGACGGGCACCCGGGTTACGAGGTGATCCACGCCGGCGGCCTCGCCCTGGACACCGGGCGGCTGCAGGCCGATGCCGGGGCCGGCCCGGTGCCGCTGACCCGCCTGGAGTTCCTGCTCCTGCGGATTCTCGTGGATCACGCCGGCCAGGCCGTCCCCAAGGACCAGCTCCTCGCCTCGGTCTGGGGGCTGGACTTCGATCCCGGCTCGAACATCGTCGACGTGTGCGTGCGGCGCCTGCGCTCCAAGCTGGGCTTCGGCCTGATCACGACCGTGCGCGGCGCGGGATACCAGCTTGCCGCCTGAGAGCGCCGGCGCCGGGCGGGGATGGCGATGAGCGGCTGGGGCCATCCCGGCCGCGCCTCGCGCCGGGTCCCGCGGTGGGCCTACCTGGCCGGCGCCGCCTTCCTGGTCATCGCCGTGGCCGTCAGCCTGGTGCACCGGCCCAGCCGGGCCGAGCGGGCCGCCGACCTGCGCGGCGTCCTGCAGACCATGAATGCCGACATCGAGTCGTGCGCGGGTGGCGTCGGCGAGTCGCTGACCGCGCTGCGCCTGATTGAGGCCGGCTCGAGCCACGACGTGACGGACGCGATCACCGTGGCCGGGACCGGCGCGAGCAACTGCTCGCCCGCCAACAACGAGCTCATCGATGACCTGGAGGGCTACGAGGTACCCGAGTCGCTGGCCAGCTTCCACCTCCAGGCCGCCGTCAGCGGCCTGATCGCCTGGGCCGCCCCCGACGCCGAGCAGGTGCAGTCCGACGTGGCCGCCGTGCTGGCCGCGCCGGGCCCGGCGGCCCGCGCTGCGTCGCGGGCCGCCCTGGCCCGCGCGCTGCGGCGGCTCGATGCCCAGCGCTCCGCCGCCGATCAGCCGATCCGGGCCGCTCTCGCGGCCCTGGCCGTCCGGGCCGCCCTGCCCCGGCTGCCCGGCTGAGCAGTGACCGGCCGGGATGCCTGAGGAGAACGGCGGCCGCCCATGCCAGGAATGACCTCCGGGCTGACCGACGCCAATCCCGTGCTGATCGCGGCGTTCCGGGCCGCCCTGCTGCACCAGGGCCTGGCCATCGTGGCCCTGCTCGCCGTCATGGCCCTGGCGTGGCTCGCCGTCCGCGGGTATGGCCCGGCCGGCGGCCCTGGAGTCCGCTCCCGGCCGGCCCGCCCAGCCGCGGCCGGGCCGCGGGCGCCGGACGGGGCCCGGCCCGGCCGCGCTGACGCCCGCGAGGCGGCGGCCCGCGAGGTGGCGGCCCGGGAGGCGGCGGGCCGCCGGGTGCTGCGCGCCGGGTTCGGGATCCTGTGGATCCTGGACGGCCTGCTGCAGGCCCAGCCGGCCATGCCCGCGGGAATGCCCGGCCAGGTCATCGAGCCGGCCGCGGCGGGCTCGCCGGCCTGGGTCCTGCACCTGGTGAACTGGGCCGGGACGGGGTGGTCGTATCACCCGGTGCAGGCCGGGGCGGCGGTGGTGTGGATCCAGGCCGGGCTCGGCGTGGCGCTGATCGCGGCGCCGCCGGGCCGGGCGTCCCGGCTGGCCGGGCTGGCCAGCGCGGGCTGGGCGGCCGTGGTCTGGGTGTTCGGTGAGGCGCTCGGCGGGATTCTCGCTCCGGGCCTGAGCTTCCTGACCGGCGGGCCCGGAGCGGCGCTGGCCTACCTGGCCGCCGGCCTGCTGGTCGCGCTGCCGGACCGCGCGTGGCGCACCGCGGCGACCGGCCGGCGGATGCTGGGCGGCCTGGGCCTGTTCCTCATCGGCATGGCGGTGCTGCAGGCCTGGCCCGGCCGCGGCTCCTGGGCCGGCACCGCGCACGGGCGGCCCGGCCCGCTGGCCAGCATGGCCCGCACCATGGCCGCGGTGCCGCAGCCGCGGTGGCTGGCGGGCTGGGTCAGCGGCTTCGGGTCGCTGGACGCGGCCCACGGCTTCGCGGTCAACCTGGCCATCGTGGTCACGCTGGCCGCGGCCGGGGCGGCCCTGCTCAGCCGGTCGCCGCGGCTGGCCCGGGCCGGGCTGCTGCTCCTGCTCGCCTTCTGCCTGGCCGACTGGGTGCTGGTCCAGGACCTGGGCTTCCTGGGCGGCCTGGGCACCGACCCGAACTCCATGATCCCGGTTGCGCTCCTGGCCGCCGCCGGCTTCCTGGCCCTGATCCGGGTGCGCGCCGGGGCGGCGGCGCCGGCCCCGGTCCCGCCGCCGGCCGCCGCGGGCGCGGTGCCCGGGCCAGCGGCCGGGGCCGGGCCAGCGGCTGAGCCCGGGCCAGCGGCCGGGGCCGGGCTGGCGGCCGGGGCCGCCCGGCCGCCCCGGGCGGCGCTCAGGGGGCTGGCGCGGGCGCCGGCCCGCGTCGTCGTCACGGCCTGGGCGGCGGTCGTGGTCCTGGCCGGGGCCGCTCCCATGGCCCTGGCCCGGGTCAGCTCGCAGGCCGACCCGGTCATCGCGCAGGCCATCGACGGCTCCTACACGCCGCTGGACATCCCGGCCCCGGCGTTCGCGCTGACCGACCAGCACGGGGCCCGCGTCAGCCTGGCCAGCCTGCGCGGCAAGGTCGTGCTGCTCACCTTCCTCGACCCGGTCTGCACATCTGACTGCCCGCTGATCGCGCAGGAGTTCCGCCAGGCCGACCAGGTCCTCGGCGCCCGGTCCCGGGGCGTCGAGCTGGTGGCGATCGTCGCGAATCCGCTCTACCGGCAGGCGGCCTACACCCGGGCCTTCGACCGTCAGGAGAACCTGACCGGGGTGCCCAACTGGCGCTTCCTGACCGGGCCGGCCGCCCAGCTGAGCCGGGCCTGGCGGGGCTACGACGTGGCCGTCAGCCTCGAGCCGGGCGGCGGCATGGTCGCGCACTCCGACATCGCGTTCGCCATCAGCGCCCGCGGGCGGATCCGGGCCGAGCTCGACTTTGACCCCGGTCCCGGCACCGCCAGCTCGGTCTCGTCCTTCGCGGCCGAGCTGGCCGGCGCCGCCGGGATGGCCATGCGGCCGTCATGAGGGCGTCATGACGCCCCGGCGCGGGCGGGCCGCGGGCCGGGTCGTGGCCGCCGCGCTGATCATGGTCGCCGGGTGCGGGACGTCCCCGGCCGGGGCGGCCGGCGCGGCGCGGCCGGCCCGGACGCCGGCGGCCCTGCCGCTGGCCCTGTCCCTGGTCGATCCGGGCGGTACGAGCTGGGCGGTGGTGCCGATGGGCGGCGCCCGCGCGCAGGAGGAGAGCTTCTGGCAGGTCTTCGTGCGGCCGGCCGCGGCCGCCGGGTGGCGGCTGGCCACGCCGGCCGGGGTGGCCAGCAACGGCGGCCTCGTGCTGGCCGCCGCGGGCGCCGGCGCGGCGGTGGTCGGCTTCCGGCCCAGCCAGGACCTGACTTTCTCGCCGCTGGCGGCTACGTCCGACGCCGGCGCGCGCTGGGCGCCGGGCGGCCTGGTCAGTCCGGGGCTCGGCGACGTGCCCGGCGCGCTGGCCGCCAGCGCCGGCGGCCGGGTCATCGCCGTGACCGGCGCCGGGAACGCCGAGCTGGGCACCAGCGCCGGGACCCGCTGGAGCGCGCTGACCACGGTCCGCCGCCTGGCGGCGACGGCGGCCGGGCGCGCCTGCGGCCTCACCGGCATCACGGCCGCCGCATTCGCGGGCCCGGACACCGCGCTGCTGGGCGGAACCTGCGCGCGGCCGGGCCGGGCGGGCATCTTCGCGCTCCGCGACGGCACCTGGGCGGCGGACGCCCCGGCGCTGCCGGCGGGCCTCGCGCGCCGCGACGTCCGGGTCCTCCGGCTCGGCTCGGTGCCCGGGGCGGGCGGCCGCGCGCCGGCCAGCACCGTCGCGGTACTGGCTGTCGGCTCCGGGGCCGGGGCGGGCGTGCTGGCGGCCTGGCTGGCCGGCGGCCGGTGGCGGCGGTCGGCGGTCCTGCGCACCGGCGGCCAGCCGGTGCGGTCGGCGTCCCTGTGGCCGGGCGGCGGGGTCGGCCTGGTGCTGGCGGGCCCGCGCGGCGGGCCGGGCCGCGGGGTCACGCTGAGCGGCCCGGGGGCGCCCTGGGCGGCGCTGCCGGCCCTGCCCGCGGGGACCGCGACGCTGGCCCGGGGAGCGGGCGGGGCCATCGAGGCGCTCACGGTGGCGCGCAGCATCATGCGGGCCTGGCGGCTGGGCACGGCCGGGCCGGGGTGGAGCTCGTTTCAGCAGGTCCGGGTTTCGATTCCGTACGGCTCGTCGAGCTGAGGGGACGGTATGAGCTACCTCACCGCGCACTGGTCCCTCGACCCGTTCATCCTGGTGGCCGCGGTGCTGGCCGTCACGCACGAGATCGGGCTGGCCCGGCTGGCCCGCCGGTCGCGGCCGGGCCGGACGGCGGAGCGGCGGCGCCGCTCGCTGCTGTTCTACGCGGGCCTGGGCGTGCTGCTGATCGCGGTCGACTCGCCGGTCGACTACTGGGCGGGCGACTACTTCTTCGTGCACATGATCCAGCACCTGCTGCTCATGTTCGCGGCCCCGACGCTGGTGGTGGCCGGGGCGCCGTGGGCGCCGCTGCTGGCCGCGCTGCCCGGCGGGCTGGGGCGGGCCGCCGCCCGCGGGCTGCTGCGCGGGGCGTGGTGGCGGCCGGCCCGGGCGCTGGCCGGGGCGGCGCTGCGGCCGTGGGCGGCCGTGGTCATCTTCAACGTGGTGATGCTGGCCTGGCACGTCCCGGTCCTGTTCGACCTGGCCGAGCGGAACCCGGCCGTGCACATCTGGCTCATGCACGGCAGCTTCTTCGCGGCCGGGGTGCTGTTCTGGCTGCAGTTCATCGGGTCGCCGCCGTTCCGGATCCGGATGCCGCCGGCGTCCCAGGCCGTGGCACTGCTCGGGACCAACGTGGTCATGTGGATCCTGGCCATGTCGATGGGGATCCTCAGCAGCCGGCCGTGGTACCCGGTCTACGACCACGTCCCCGGGGTGACGCTGCCGCCGTTCGCCGACCAGCAGATCGGGGCCGGGATCTTGTGGGTGTGCGGCGACTTCTGGGCCGTGCCGTGCATGATCAAGGTGTTCCGGCGGCTGATCGACGAGGATGGCGACGTGAGCTCGGCCCTGGACCGGATCGTCGGCGGCGGGCTGGCCCGGGCGGGCTGGGCCGGGCGCGCCCGCCGCTGACGCTCAGCCGAAGGTGGACTCCTTGCCCTGCTCCGGGCGCGACGCCTGCTCGCCGCGCTGCGACCATTCGGCCTCGTGCTTGTCGAACATGGCCTGCGCGGCGTTCTTGCGCTTCTCGGTGAGCTCGGCCTGGTGCTTGGTCACCCACCTGTAGGAGTTCTGCCGCGGCTCGTTGTACTTCTCGAAGTGCGGGATCACGTAGCGCGCGTACAGCTCGTAGGAGCGCTTGGTGTTCTCCCAGCTGGCCCAGTCGTGCGCGCCCAGCAGCACCGCGCCGAACTCGCCGGTCTTCTCATACAGCCGCTCGATGCGCGCGATGGCGTCGTCCGGAGTGCCGATCACGGCGTTGCCCTGCTCGACGAACCAGTCCACCGGGTCGACGCCGTCGGGGATGAAGATGCGCGGCATGTTGTTGTTCAGGTAGTCGACCTGATCCTTGAGCCCGAAGCGCGCGTTCTCCCGGGCCTGCTCGCGGGTCTCGGCCAGGTGCATGTTGACGACCAGCCGCAGCCGGCTCGGGTCCATCTTCCGGCCCTGCTCGGCCGCGATCTCGTTGGCGATGCCCCAGTTGACGTCCAGCGCGTTGAAGCCGGCGTTCTCGCCCGCCGCCACGCACAGCATGCCCAGGTCGTACTTGCCCGCGAGCCGGCCGCCGGACGGCGTCACGGCACTGGCCACGCACACCTCCGGGTACGGGTCTGAATACGGCGGCAGGTGCAGCGACGCCTCGACCAGCTCGTACCAGTCGGTCTTCTCGGTGACGGTCTCGCCCCGGAACAGCCGCAGGATCACGTCGATGCCCTCGGCCATCCGGTCCCGCTGGGCCGAGGGGTCGATGCCGAGCATCAGCGCGTCGGAGGCCAGCAGCCCGGGGCCGGCCCCGAACATCACCCGGCCCCGGGTCATGTGGTCGAGCTGGACGATGCGGTCGGCGACCATGAGGGGGTTGTGGTACGGCAGCGAGATGACGCCGGTGCCCAGGCGGATGTTCTTGGTGCGCTCGGCCACCGCGGCGATGAACAGCTCGGGCGACGATATGGTCTCCATCCCGGCCGAGTGGTGCTCGCCGATCCAGGCCTCGTGGAAGCCCAGCCCGTCGAGGATCTCGACCAGCTGCATGTCCTGCTGGAACAGCAGCGTGGGGTTCTCGTCCATCTTGTGGAACGGGGCCATGAAAATTCCGTGACGCAGCTTGACGGCCATTGCCCTTCCTCCTTATCGCCGTGACGTCACGCCCTGATCGGGCGCGGCCGGAAAGGCCTGGCACGTGTGTCGCGGCCCGGGCGGCATACCCGGATCAGGAGAACATGACGGGTTCAGCTGGTCAAGGCGCGCACGGGTCAGGCAGCCCCCGCAGCGACCGTGGCCCGTCCTGGTTATCTCGAGGATCAGCACGGCGCCGTCGCCTCACGCCAGGGGCCTCGCCCCTTCATCTCCGAGCGCCAGGGCCGGGCCGGCCTCCGCCGCGCCGCCCGTCGCGGCCGGGTCCGCGGCGCGCAGGTCCTGAACGCCCGCCCGGACCAGAATCTGGCTGCTCACCGCGCCGAAGGCGAGGACGGCGGCGCTGATGTAGAACGCGACGTGGTACCCGTGCACCAGGCTGGCCTGGATGGCGTGGACGTGGCTGGTCAGGTAGGTGGCGGTGGCGGCGGCCGCGAAGGTGTTGAGCAGCGCCGTGCCGAGCGACCCGCCGACCTGCTGGGTGGCGTTCACCAGCGCGCTCGCGACGCCGGCGTCATGGTCAGCGACCCCCAGGAGCGCCGTGCTGCTGAGCGTGACGAACACGATGCCGATGCCGACGCTGACGACGATCTCGGCGGGCAGCACATGGAGGAGGTAGGCCGGCGCGACGCCGATGCGGGCGAACCAGAGGAGCCCGAGCACGGAGATCACCAGCCCGAACGTCATCAGGTTGCGCGGCCCGGCCCGGCCGATGAGCCTGCTGGCGATGGTGGCCCCGGCGACGATCCCGGCGGAGAACGGCAGGAATGCGAACCCGGTCCGGAGCGCCGAGTAGTGCAGCGTGCCCTGCAGGTAGTAGGTCAGGAACAGGAACATCCCGAACAGGCCGCCCGCGACGAGGAAGGACACGAGGAACGACCCGCCCCGGTTGCGCTCGAGCACGACCCGCAGCGGGAGCAGCGGGTGGGCCGTGCGGGCCTCGATCACCACGAACGAGACGAGCAGCGCGACGGCGGCGGCCAGGAAAATGATCGTCGACCCGGCGGACCAGCCCGCGGTGTCGGCCTTGGTGAACCCGTAGACCAGGCTGACCAGGCCCAGGGTGACGGTCCCGGCCCCGGCCAGGTCGAAGTGGGCGTCGCCCTCGGCGCGCGACTCGGTCACGACCCGCAGCGCGACGATGGCCGCGATGATCGCGATCGGCGTGTTGACGAGCAGGCACCAGCGCCACGACGCGTACTGGGTGAGAACTCCGCCCACGATCAGGCCGATCGCCGCGCCGCCGCCGGAGATGCCGCCGAACACGCCGAACGCGGTCGCGCGCTCCTTGGCCTGGGTGAAGGTGACGGCCAGGATCGACAGGGCAGCCGGCGCCATCACGGCGGCGAACGCGCCCTGCAGGGCGCGGGCGCCGAACAGGACACCGGCGTTGGGGGCCAGGCCGCCGAGGCTAGACGCGACCGCGAAGCCGATCAGCCCGATGACGAAGATGCGCTTGCGGCCGCGGTAGTCGGCGATCCGGCCGCCGAGCAGGAGCAGCCCGCCGAACGCCAGCGTGTAGGCCGTGATGACCCACTGCCGGTTGGCGGTCGAGATGTGCAGGGCGTGCTGGGCCTGCGGCAGGGCGATGTTCACGATGGACGCGTCCAGCACGATCATCAGCTGGCAGATCGCGACGACGCCGAGGACGATCCAGCGGCGCGGGTCGGCCGCGACCGGGGCACTGCTGCCCCGGTCCGGGGACTCATGGGACATGGACATAGATCGACTCCTCGGGGAGCGCAAGCGCGGATGGAGGCGGGAAAGGCACGGCCGGAGGCCGGCGGTGACCGGAAGATCAGGGGCGCGGCTCGACGAGCAGCGGGACCAGGATGTCGTCGACGAGACATCGCTGGGCGGCGGCGACCGGGGGCATGCCGGTCATCAGCGTGGTCATGAGCATCTGGGCGAAGGCGACCTGGATCACCAGCGGGCCGTCGACGGCCCGCAGCGCCTCGCCGCGGCCGGCGGCCCGGCCCAGCACCGTGGCGCTGACCTCGCCGCTGCGGCGGGTGGCCTGCTGCTGGAACAGCCCGCGCAGGACCTCATCGTCGCGGACTGCTTCGAGCAGGCCGAGGAACAGGGCGCCCTGATCGCCGGCCAGGCCCTCGGCCATCTGGGCGACGGCCGCGGCCAGGTCGCCCCGCAGCGACCCGGTGTCGGGCAGGCACGCGGCCTCGCCCTCGCAGCGGCGGCGAAGTCCCTCCGCGATCAGCTCGGCCTTGCCCGGCCACCTGCGGTACATCGTCGCCTTGGATGCCTGCGCCCGGGTCGCGACCGCATCCATGGTGATCCGGTCGTACCCGATCTCCACCACGAGCTCCATGGCGGCGTCGAGGATCGCCTGCTCCCGCGCGCTGCCGCGCGACGGCGAGCCGGGCCGGGCCGTGGTGGTTGCTGCGGGAGTCAACGCTGCTCCGAGACGAGTCGCCGGGGATGATGTGAACGAAACGGTTTCGTTTCGAACTTAGGCAGCCAGTCACCCGATGTCAAACTCGCTACCCCGGCCTGCGCCGCGCGACGGTGGCGCACCGGCGCAGGCCGGACGCCGCGACGGCGGTGGCCGGCGAGGACGGGCCGGTCCCTGGCCGTGCGGGCGGCTCGCGCCTCAGCCCGGGGGAGGGTGGCAGCCGGGCCCGCCCGGCGGCCGCGCCGTGGTGTCGGCCGGGTCGGTCCTGGCCCCGGCCCCGCCCGGGTCAGCCGCGGCTGGCCCGGCCATGCCCGCCGCGGCCACGGGTCCCGCGGCGGCGCTCGCCCCGGCCGCGGCGGCGACCGGGGCGGCGGGCGCGCGGGCGCGCTGGCGCATGGTGGCCGCGGCGTCGGAGTCGCGGATCGCGAGCGCGGCCAGCCCCGCGGCCACGATGATGCCCGCCGCGGTCAGGAACGCGTGATGGAAGGCGGGCACCAGGGCCGCCCCGGCGAGACCGCGGCTCGACGACTCCACCACGGTGACCAGCACCGCCACCCCGACGCCCCCGGCGACGCGGGCCTGGGTCTGGAACAGGGCCGAGGCCCGGCCGGTGTCCGCCGACGAGATGGTCGAGAACGATGAGGCCTGGACGGCCATGTTGGCCCAGGCGATGGCCGAGCCGCTGCAGAAGGCCAGGAGGCGGATCAGCCAGGTGCTGGTGGCGAGGCCCGTGGTGAGGCCGAGCAGGCAGAAGATGGCGGTCACCACGGCGAGGCCGCCGACCGCCATGCGCCGGGGCCCGATCCTCGGGTAGGCCCGGGAGGCCAGCTGGGCGTTCAGCCAGAGCCCGATCGCGCCGGGCAGCGTGGTCAGCCCGGAGCTGAGCGCTGAGGCCCCGCGGGCCTGCTGCAGGAACTCGGGCATGATGAACAGGTAGGCGACGTAGCCGCACTGGCTGATCAGGAACACGATGCTGGTGGTGCGGTAGATGCGGTTGCCCAGCAGGCGCAGGTTGAGCATGGGCACGGGCGTGTGCAGCTCGAACCAGACCAGGGCGGCCAGCGCGGCCACCCCGGCCGCGCCGGTGCTGATGATGACCGGGCTGCTCCAGCCCAGCACCGGTGACTCGCTGATGGCGTACAGGCACAGCGCCAGGCCGCTGCCCGCCAGCAGGAAGCCAGGTATGTCGAGGCGGCCCGCCGCGGGCTCGCGGTGCTCGCCCAGGAACAGCATCCCGATGGCCAGGACGATGATCCCGAGCGGCACGTTCACGTAGAAGCACCACCGCCAGGACAGCTCGGTGACCAGGATGCCGCCGAGCACCGGCCCGGTCGCCGGGCCGAGGCTGGTGCCCAGGGCGAGCATCCCGGCGGCCCGGGCCCGCCGCTCGGGCGGGTAGGTCCGGAACAGCATGGCCTGGCCGACGGGGGCGATGAGGCCGCCGCCGATCCCCTGGATCGCCCGGAAGATGATCAGCTCGAGCAGCGAGCCGGACAGCCCGCACAGGGCGGAGGCCAGGGTGAACAGGACCAGGGCCAGCAGGTAGGTGCGCCGGGTGCCGAACCGGTCGCCGATCCACCCGGACGACGGGACGAGCACCGCGAGGGTGAGCAGGTAGCTGAGCGTCACCCACTGGGCGGCGGCCAGGGTCTGGTGGAAGTCCCGGGCGAGCGACGGGAGCGCGGTGTAGATGATCGTGGAGTCCACCACGGTCATGTAC
>FSXZ01002514.1_pt1 | contig 36044 bp, 26 predicted proteins | sample 1638121 | NCBI WGS metagenome assembly FSXZ01 (sample SAMEA3914788, study PRJEB12502) | metagenome | biome: forest; material: soil | place: Canada | collected 2011-07-03 | depth 0.1 m
GAGGCGGGTGGTGCGACGGCCGGTCCTGCGCGAGACGACGGTACGCGGCCCGGCGGGACGCGGTGTGCCGCGCGCGGGCGCGGGCGGTCGGGGGGGTGGGAAGTGCTTCATTGCGTTCCCTTCCGTACTTCAATGGTCTTCGATGCGGTGCTCGGCGCCCCGCCGCTGTCGCGCTCGGTGCACCCGCCCTGCCGAGCGGTGGGTGTCCGGGGCGGATGCGGGGGAATCGGCAGATCCTTGGAGAGCGCTCTCCATGTGGGGAGAGCGCTCTCCGGAACTCTGTGTATGGCGGGAATCCAGCCGCGTCAAGCCTCTGCGAGTCCCGGAACCTGGGGGTCGGCGGGCCGTCAGCTCAGGGCGCGGTGGCCGGGGTGAGACAGTGCCCGGCGATCTCGCTCACGGCAACACTCCATCGCACCGGCCGCGCGCGAACCGGGGAGGAACGAATTTCGTCCCACCCCCGTGTCGGGACGGCATCGGCGGGTATCCGATGTCCAGGCACCGCAGGGCCTCCCCCCCGTCCGGCGGTGTCGGCTCCGCCCTGGCTCTCCCCCCCTGGCCAGGGCGTCGAGCGAGCAACGGGCGCCCGCCGACCGCAGCCTCGGTCGGCGGGCGCCGTGCGTGCGCCGTGATCGCCGAGGCTGCGCAAGCCCGCCGGGAGCCCCGATCGCCCGGACACGAGCAATGCACTGGTACCAGTATTCTGATATGTAAGCCGTCGCGCCGCCGCACGCCGCCACGAGCGGGTGCGCTTAGACATGTGCTTTATATAGCAATTATTCGAATCTGGAAGTTGATTGAGAATCTCATGAGCTGCGGACTCGGCATACCTGCAGGATCCGAATGCTAAGTCTGCTGTATCGCCCGACACTCGAACATGGCTACATCTGAATCATCTCCCTAGCATGAGGCCACAGACATTCGCAGGCGGGACCGGGCACAGCGTCGTGCACACGAAGCGTCTGATCCCTCCGTACCCTCAGGGAGAGTCAGTGAGCTTGCGATCCAGTTCCCCTTCCACCACCGGGCCCGCGCTGGGACGCCGCGGCGTGCTCGGCGGCGCCGTCGGCGTCGCGGCGGGCGCGCTGGCGCTCGGCGGGCTCGAGGCCGGGCCGGCCGCGGCCGCCTCGCGCACGTCCGCGGCGAGCGGCGGCGCGGACCGCCCGGTGCGCACCGCGTCCGGCCTGGTGAGCGGCGTCCCGGCGGCGGTCAAGGGGGTGAGCGTCTACAAGGGGATCCCTTACGCGGCCTCGACCGCGGGACCGAACCGCTGGCGTCCGCCGCAGCCGGCGCCGTCCTGGAAGGGTGTACGCGCGGCCGATTCCTGGGGCCCCGCCTGCCCGCAGCCGGTCGACGGCATCCCGGCCGACGAGGTCCCGCCGTTGAGCGAGGACTGCCTGAACCTCAATATCTGGACTGGTGCGACCGGTGCGGACGAGCGGCGTCCGGTCTTCGTGTGGATCTACGGCGGACGCAACAGCGCGATGTGGTCCGGGCAGCCGATCTACGATGGCGCCACGTTGGCGAGCAAGGGCGTCGTGGTGGTGACCTTCAACCACCGCGTCGGCCCGTTCGGCGACCTCGCGCTGCCCGAGCTCAGCGCCGAGTCCGGCCACGGCGGCTCGGGCAACTACGGCGTGATGGACACCGTGGCGGCGCTGCAGTGGGTGCGCCGCAACATCGCCGCGTTCGGCGGGGATCCGCAGCGGGTGACCCTGGCCGGCTGGTCGCACGGTTCGTCCTTCACCAATATCCTGATGATCTCCCAGCTCGCCCGCGGCCTGTACCACCGAGCCCTGCTCTCCTCCGGCGTGCAGTACACCAAGGACCCCTCGCTCGGCTATGTCGCCGGCGGCTACTCCACGCTGGCCGACGCCGAGGCGAACGGCACCGCCTTCGAGACCCTCATGGGCGCCTCCTCGCTGGCCGAGCTGCGCGCCCTGTCCGCGGACGACATCGTCGACACCGTCTTCGCCCCCACCACGGGCGGCCCCGGCGCGGCGGCCGCGCCCGGCACCGACTTCGGCAACGTCCTCGACGGCTACGTGCTGCCGCTGACCTACACCGAGGCCATGACCCCCGGCCACGAGACGGACGTGCCGGTGTTCACCGGCAACTGCAAGGACGAGAACGGCGCCTCACCCACCCTGACCATGACCGTCGCGGCCTACCAGAGCTTTGCCGCCACCACCTTCGGCGACCAGGCCGAAGCCTTCCTCGCCCTCTACCCGGCGAGCACCGACGCGCAAGCCGCGCAGCAGTACTGCGCCTACGCGCACGACGAGGAGCGCGTCTCCACCTTCCTGTGGGGCACCCAGTTCCGGCTCAGCGCCCGCAACTCGAGCGCCGTGTACAACTACTGGTGGACGCAGGTCCCGCCCGGCACCGACCTCACCAACCCGATCACGCCCGCACAGGACGCGGCCGAGGCCGGCGCCTACCACGGCTCAGACCTCTACTACATCTTCGGCGGACTGTCCGGCACCGACCGGCCCTGGACCGCGAAGGACTACCAGGCCGCCGACACCATGTCCTCCTACGTGGCGAACTTCGCCGCCACCGGCAACCCCAACGACCCCGGCCGCGGCGGCCACGCCCTGCCCGCCTGGCCCGACCTGCGCACCAGCCGCCCCACCGTCATGGAACTCGGAGTCGCGTTCGAATCCATCGGAGCGGCGGACGACGCGGCGAAGTTCACGTTCCTGAAGAACTACCTGGAATCGCAGACCACCGCCTACTGATCCGGGGCCTGTGCTGCCCCGCCGGCACCGCGCGGCGGGGCAGCGGGCTCGGTGCGGTTCGGTCCGGGTTCCGGGGCATAGGATCGGAGGCGATATGAGTGTTCATCGATTCGCCGGCCGCGACGGTACCGAGCTGGCGTACCGCGAGACCGGCTCCGGCCGGCCGTTGATCCTGCTGCACGGCTTCCTGGGCTCGGGCTCGCACTGGCTCGAGCAGGGCAGCGTCGCCGCGCTGGCCGAGCAGGGCCGTCGCCTCGTGCTGCCGGATTTCCGCGGGCACGGCGCGAGTGCGCGGCCGCACTCCCCCGCCGCGTATCCGCCGGACATCCTCGCCGAGGACGGGCTCGCGCTCGTCGAGCAGCTCGGCCTCGGCCCGGGGGAATACGACCTCGGCGGCTACTCGCTCGGCGCCCGGATCGTGCTGCGGATGCTGGCCCGGGGCGCCGAGCCCGGCCGGGCGATCGCGGCCGGGCAGGGGCTCGGCAAGGTCAGCGGCCCGCAGGGCGCCGAGTCGAACCGGCGGCTGCTCACCGCACTGCGCGACGGGACCGCTTTCGAAACCGGCTCCCGCGACGCGCGCATCGCCCAGTGGATCTCGCAGTCCGGCGCCGATCCCGAGGCACTGCTGTGCGTGCTGGACTCGCTCGTCCCGACGCCCGAGGACGCGCTGCGCCGGATCACGACCCCCATGCTCGTCGCGATCGGCGATCAGGATGAGCGTTCTGATGCCGACGCGCTGGCCGCGCTGCTGCCCGGCGGCCGCTTCCTGCGAGTGCCGGGCGACCACGGCAGCGCTTTCGCCGCGCCCGAACTCGCCGCCGGGATCGCCGCGTTCCTCGCCGGACGCTGACGCCGGCCCGGTCGCCGCCGGGCGTCCGGGCCCAGGCCCTGAGTTTGAGCCCACGGGCCCAGCCACTACGCTTCGGCACCAGAGAGGCGTCCCGGGCACCTTTCGGCAACACCCCGTCAGACCCCGCACCGAACCTGAAATTCCGAGGTGAACGCCGGTGGCGATCACAGTCCTGTGGGCCGCGAACAAGATCGCGGACGACCAGCCGCCCGCCGAACCCCGGAAGCGCTGATGATCGGGCGAATAATCTCCTGGCCGGCCCTGGGCCTGATCGCCGCCGGGCTCCTGTGCGTCATCGTCGGGTTCGTCTGGGCGTTCGAGGGCACCGCCGCCGGTGCCCGGTCCTCGGCCGCCGACCCCGCCTCCGATCCGGCCACCGTGGTGACGCGACAGCCGCCGGCCGCGCCGAAACCGGAGACGGGCTCCGCGGAGCCGACGGCGGCGGCAACGGCGGGATCCAGCGCGGGATCGGAGTCTCAGGGGACGGTTTCGCCCTCCCCGCAATCGGCTTCGGATCTGCTGGCCGCCTGGGCGGGCCGCGTCGCGGCCGCGACCGGTATCCCGGCCCGCGCCGTGCAGGGGTACGGGTACGCCGAGCTCGTGCTGCAGAGCGAGAACCCGGGCTGCCATCTGGACTGGAACACCCTCGCCGGGATCGGCATGGTCGAATCCGACCACGGCCGGTTCGGCGGCGCGACGCTGGGCGCGGACGGGACCGAGAGCAAAGCGGTCATCGGACCGGCTCTCGACGGCTCCGCCGGGCGCCGGGACCTGCCCGCGGTGGACGGCGGCCGACTCACCGGGGACCCCGTGTACGATCACGCGGTCGGCCCCATGCAGCTGCTGCCCGAAACCTGGGAGCAGTACGCCGATCCCGACACCGATCCGCAGAACATCGACGCCGCCGCCGTCGCGGCCGGCCGCTATCTGTGCGCCGACGGCCGCGATCTGGCCACGGCCACCGGGTGGTGGAGCGCGATCCTCGCCTACAACCACTCGACTTCCTACGCCGACCTCGTCTTCCACTACGCCGACACCTACGCGTGAGCTCGGCCCGGCCGACCCGCCTCGGCCGGGTTTAGCCGACCCGAAGTCGGCAATGGAGCAACGACGCCGCGGCTGCGGCCGGACGGCCACAGCGGCGGAAAGGCGTTCGCCCGTCATCGTCGACTACCGAGAACTGACAGCCGATCACGGACGGTCGAGCGCGAAGCGAGCAAGGTCACCAGGTAAGGAGCCCCGTGATGGAGCCGATGGACCCGATGGACCCGATGGACCCGATGACCGCGACGGACCCGATGACCCCGGCCGAGATGGAGCGCGGCTTCGCCGCCGAGTTGGCGCCGGGCACCGTCGTCTCGGTCCTGCTCGAGCAGCACGCGAAGATCAGGGACCTGTTCGCGCAGACCGCCGAGTCCCGCGGCCCGGCCCGGGCCGCCGCGTTCGACGAGCTGCGGGAACTGCTCGCGGTGCACGAGGCCGGCGAGGAGATCGTGGTGCGGCCGGTCACCAAGGAGCTGATGGACGGGAAGGTCGCCGACAACCGCAACGCCGAGGAGAAGGCCGCGGCCGGCGTGCTGGCGCAGCTCGAGCACCTCGACGTGGACTCGCCGGAGTTCACCGAGAAGCTCACCGTGTTCGAGCAGAACGTCTCCGCGCACGCCCTGCGCGAGGAGAGCGAGGAGTTCCCGTTCCTGCTCACGGATGTGGCCCAGGACAAGCAGCTGGCCATGGGCACCCGTCTGCTGCGGGTGCAGCGCGCCGCACCCACCCATCCGCACCCGGCCACGGCCGGATCCCCGAAGGCGCAGGTTCTGGTCGGCCCCTTCGCGGCGATGTTCGACCGGGCCCGCGACGCCTTCGCGCACGACGGGGGCGCCTGAGCGACTCGGGCACCGGCGGGACTGAGTGAACACGCGGGCGTGGCGGCCGATTCCGGTCGCCACGCCCGCGGCCGTCACGCCGGCGCGGAGTCGGAGTCTGATGCGATCACGGTGAACGCGATGCCCGCCTCGACCAGCCGCTGGAGCAGCGACTCGCCCATCGCGGCGGCGGTGGTGACCTGTCCGCGGGTCGCCGGGTTCTCGTCGAAGGCCAGGCACATGGCCGATTCCGCGAGCATCTTCGCCGTCTCCGCGTAGCCCGGGTCGCCGCCGCGGACGCGGGTGTGCACCTTCTGCCCGGCCGCTTCGCCGACGAAGTCCACGGTGAACCACGAGCGGGCGCGCCGGGCCTCGTCAGGGCCCTGACCACGCGGGAGCCGACCGCCGAGGGCGCGGCGCAGCGGGGCCAGCTGTGCCGCGGCGGCGAGCGCGCCCAGTCCCACGGCCGCGCCGGCGAGCGTGGTCCACCGCTTGACCCCCGCGTAGTGGGCGTAGGTGAAGTCCGGGCCGTAGTCGGCGCGCGCGGCCGCGGACCGCTTGACGATCATGGCGTCGCAGGTAGGCAGGGGGACGAGCCAGAGTCCGAGTTCTGCGTCCCGGTGGACGGATCCGGCCCGCGCCCGGACGCGGCGGCCAGCAAGCCTCGGCTCGCGCGCCGCGCGCTCCCGCGCCGCCTGCCGCATCGGGCGGGCCCGCGCCATCTGGCCGAGCGCGGAGTGGAAGGTGCCGCCCGAGAACGTCGCGTTGCTGCGCACGACGCCGCGCACGGTGGTGGGGTGGCCGGCCGGCAACTGACGCAGGGTGAACAGGGTGCCGAGGTCGTGCGGGACGGAGTCGAAGCCGCACGCGTGGACGAGCCGGGCACCGCTGGCCACGGCGCTCTCGTGGTGGGCGAGGTACATCCGGTCGATGAACTCGGGCTCTCCGGCGAGGTCGAGGTAGTCGGTCCCGGCGGCGGCGCACGCGGCGACCAGCGGCTCCCCATACTCGAGATAGGGCCCGACCGTGCTCGCCACGACTCTCGCCGCCGCGGCCAGCGCCTCGAGCGAGCCGGCGTCGTGGACGTCGGCGTACAGCAGCTCCGGACCCTCGGACGGGGCCTCGCCCCCGAGGAGCTGCGCGCGTAAGGCTTCGAGCTTGGCCTGATCGCGCCCGGCCAGCGCCCAGCGCGCCGAAGCGGGGAGACGGGCGGCGAGGTAGCGCGCTGTGAGCTCGCCCGTGAACCCCGTGGCTCCGAAGAGAACCAGGTCTAAGGGCCGATCGGCGGTGCGGTCGGGCATGTCTGGGCTCCAGGAGGTCCTCGGTGGCCGTCCACGACGACGGCGCCGGGCGATCGAAGGTGAGCGCTGAGCGATGCCCATGCTAGTCGGCGGCGCGCCGCTGCCCAGAGCGGATGGCGGAGGTCCGCAGCCGGCCGGGACGGTCGCGGCCACGCTCGGCTTGCCCCATTCGAGTGACCGCCGGATGCCGCTTCGCCGGCGGCGACCTCAGGATGGAACCATCCCCCACCCGCCCGCCAATCCCGCAGGAACGGAGAACGCGATGGAACTCGCACTGCTGCGCCCGCTCTATGCCGCTCCGCCGAACGCCGAGGTCGTCACGGTGCACGTGGACACCAGCCGAGAGGATCAGGACGCGGACAAACGGCTCGAGCTGACCTGGCGGGACCTGCGCCGCGCACTCGAGGAGCAGGGGGCCGACGAGTCCTCGCTCGCCGCGATGGACCCGGAGATCGGGGCGTCACCGCATATCGCGGGCCCGCAGGGCGAGTCGCTGTTCGCGGCGGGCGGGAAGGTGCTCGGCGCGTTCTCGCTCTCCCAGCCGCCCGCGCAGAGCCAGGGCCTGGTCGGGCCGGTGGTCGACCCGCTGGAGACCGTGCTCGACCTGGACCACCAGATGGCCCACCTCGTGGTCGCGCTGGATCGGGCCGGTGGGGACATCACCGCCTACCCGGTCGGCGCGTTCGACCCGGACTCGCACCGCACGTACGACGGCACCACCCTGCACCTGAACCGGGTCGGCGCCGGCGGCCCGTCGATGGCCTCGTACCACCGGCGCTCGGTGAACGCCTGGGCGAGCAACGCGGCCGGGGTCGCCCGCGAGGTCGCCGAGGCCGCGGCCGAGGTCGGTGCCGCGGTGGTGTTCGTCGGCGGCGACGCCAAGGCGCTGCCGCTGCTGCGCGAGCAGTTGGCCGCGCTGAACGTGGACGCGGAGGTCGTGGAGGTCGGCGGCGGTCGCGGGGGCGCGAGTGCGGAGCACGCGCTGCGCACCTCGGTCGATCACGCGCTCGCCGAAGCCTCCCTCTCCAGCCACCGCAAGGTGATGACCGAGTACAGCGACGCCCTCGGCGAGGGTCGCGCGGTACACGGCATCCCCGCGGTCAGCCAGGCACTGTCCGACGGCGCCGTCAAGACCCTGCTGTTGTCCGCGGATCGCGCCGCGGACCCGATGAAGTGGGCGAGCACGCAGGACCAGCGGCTGATCGCCAGCGCCCGCGAAGGCCTGGGCAACGCGGCCGACGGGGCGTTCGAGGCCAAGGCGGGCCCGCTGATGCTGCGCGCCGCCACCGCCACCGACGCGTCCTTCAGCGAACTGCTGCCGGGCACCGGCGCGGACGACGGCTGCGCCGCCATCCTCCGCTACGCCGCCTGACCGGCCGGCGATTCATCCGTTCTCGCGCTCGCCCGCGTGGGGCGAGCGCGAGACGCGACGTGGAGGAACAGGAGTGTCCATGGCAGAGCAGAATCCGACTCCGCCGGGCCCGGCGCGGGTCGCGGTGGTGACCGGAGCGGCGCGGGGCATCGGCCGGCAGGCGGCGCTCGCGCTCGCGCGTCACGGTGTCGCGGTCGCCGGGATCGACATCGCGGGGCCGGTCAGCCCGATTCTCGACTATCCCCCGGCCACGGCCGAAGACTTCGCGCAGACCGGGGAACTCGTGCGCAAGGCCGGTGCCCGGTGGCTCGGCGTCGAAGCCGACCAGCGGGACATCACCGAGATCCGCTCGGCCGCGGACCAGATCGAGCGTGACTTCGGCGGCGTGGACATCGTGTTCGCGAACGCCGGGATCCAGGCGTTCAAGCCGCTGCTGGAGATGGACGACGCGGACTGGCACGACCAGGTCGAGGTCAACCTCAACGGCACCGCGAACGTCCTGCGGACCTTCGCCCCGCTCCTCGTGCAGCGCGGGGGAGGCCGGATCATCATCACCTCCTCCACCCAGGGCCAGCACGGCACTCTGAACGGATCGGCCTACTCGGCCACCAAGTGGGCGCTGATCGGCCTGATGAAGTCCGCGGCCCTCGAACTCGGGCCGGACGCCATCACCGTCAACGCTCTCATCCCGGGCCTGATCGACACCGTACTCACCCGGCATGAGGACCGGTACGCGCAGGCGATCAGGACCGCCGGGCACGACCCCGCCGGGAATCGGGACGAGGACGAGGCCACCGCTCGGGAGCTGCTGCGGGTCAAGTCACCGCTGGACGTGCCGTGGATCGACCCCGCCGACGTGGCGCCCGTCGTCACCTTCCTCGCCTCCGCGGAAGCGAGCATGGTCAGCGGTGCCTGCTTCGCCGTCACCGCCGGCGACAGCGCCACCATCACCGGCTGAACCGAGTCGGCGGGTGCGGCCCGTCGGTTCGGCGATCTCGAGCCTCTGGGCGTGGCGTCAGTCCTCCTTGGTGATCGGGGCGGCGACGGGCACCGCCCGCGGCGCCTCGGTGAGCCCGCGTTCGAACCGGGCGAGCAGAAGCATGCTGGGTATGAGCACGGCCGGGGTGAGCAGAAACAGCGCCGCCATGAGAACCTCCAGGTCGGAAAGGGCGTACCGCACTTCCGGTTGCCGCTTCCGATCCGGGCAAACCCGGTCCCGCGCACCCTCAGCGCGGCATCGCGGCGATGACCTCGAGGTAGTCCCCGGGGGTGACCGCGACACTGAACGCCGGGACCCCCTCGGACTCGACGTCCATACCGGCCACGACGTACACCGCGTACTGCGCGTTCGCCTCCACCCACTCGCGGATCTCCGGCGTGTCCAACGAGGCGAGGTGCGCCACCGCCGGATAGGGGACGCCTGACGGCACCGCGTCCGCCGAACCTACCGCGACCAGCGACAAGACGCCCTTGGACTGCCCGGCTTCGTGCATGGGAGTCACCTTTCCTCGGACCGGATCCCGTGTTCCAGGCTGCCCATAATGCAGCGTATGAAAACAGCCGCTCAGTTCGGCCGCTGGACGGCGGCCCACGCCCGGCGCAGCCGCACGGCGTCGGACTCGGCGCGCCTGCTGCGCCTCAACTCGGCCACGGCCGCGCTCTCGAGCTCCGCGTCCACGCGGGCGAGCAGGTACCTGGCGTGCTCGGTGTTGGCGGCGGAATCCTCCTCGAGCGCCGCCAACCGCGCGTGCGCCCGGGCGACCTTCGCGGGCTCGGATCCACGCTGCGCCTTGCGCAACTCCTCCCGCGCCACGCTCGCGCTGACCCGGGCCGCCGCGATCAGGCCGAGCGCGGCCAGCCGCATGTCGGCGAGTTCGGCGACCCAGGCACGGCCCAGCACGTCTTCCGCCTCGTCCACGACTCGGCGCGCGACGAACTCCTCTCGCGTGCGCTCGTAGGCCCGCTCCGCATCTCCACCGTCGGCACCCATCGTCTTGCCTCCCTCGCAGCTCAGCTCCGTCGCTCGTTGACGGACACCACCTGATGCCCAGTCATCCGTACCCGAAACGCCGGACCCGCCGGGTACCCGGCCGCAGCGCCCTCACAGGCGGCGCCAGCGCGCCTCGCAGAAGGAGTAGCAGCCGAAGGCCGCGAGGCCGAGGGCCATCAGCCCCAGCAGGATGGGTCCGGCGGGTGCGGCGGCGAAGGCGCGCAGCGAGCCGTCCACGCCGCGGGCGCGCGAGGGGTTGAAGGTGAGCGCGGCGTCGATCAGGAAGCCGCCGGCCACGCCCGCGACCAGTCCGCGGGCCACGTTGCCGACGGTGCCCAGCCGCAGCACCCACCGGCGGGTGGCGGCGGACATCGAGCCGGCGGTCAGCTCCTTCGCGAACTTGCGCTTCAGCCCGCGCCAGATCAGGGCCAGGCCGCCCAGCACCAGGCCGAGGCCGACCGCGCCCACCAGCAGCCGCCCGCCCTGATGCCGCATCACGTCCGCGGTGAAGTCCTTCGAGAGCTGATTCGTCGATCCGCTCGCGTGTCCGGTGACGGCGAACCGGGCGGTGGTGTAGGCGGCCACGGCGTAGAGCACCGCCTTGCCGGCGGAGGAGAGCCGAGAGCCGGCGCCGGTGCGGCCGGGCAGATCCGGACGCACCGCCATCATCACCCGCCACAGCGTCATTCCGGCGAATCCGACGACGAGGAACCAGAGCACGACGTACCCGAAGGGCTTGCCCGCGATCAGTTCCAGGGCTCCGGTGCGGTCGGCCTCCATCGTGCGGTGGTCCAGCGCGATCATCGCCGCGATCCAGCCGATGAGCAGGTAGACGACCCCGCGCGCGGCGAATCCGGCCCGGCCGAGCAGATCGACGGCTCCGGCGTGCGACGATCCGCCGCTGCGGCCGCGCGCCCGGGTGCGTCCCGGTCGGCGCGCACCGACGTGCGCGGACGAGGACCAGCGTGATCCGGCGCTCATGGCGCTCTCCTCTGCCTTCTTCTCGGGTGCGCGATCTCGCGGCCCACGGCCGCTTTCCGCGCCTGCCAGAGCCCTGCGTGTGCCCGGGACCGCAGCGGGTAAACGGTCCCGATCGCGCACCCGGTGCGCCGACGGGAGGATTCGGATGAGCGTGTACCGCCGCGGCTTCGACCGCTTCGACAGCGGCCTGATCGGCTTCGTGCCGGCCGGCCGCTCCGGTGTCTGGGACTCGGCGCTGCCCGCGCTCGGCCGGGCCGCCGACCACGGCCTACTGTGGATCGCGCTGGCCTCGGGGATGGGGCTGGCCCGCAACCGGCGGGTGCGCCGGGCCGCGCTGCGCGGGATCGCGGCGCAGGGGCTGGCCAGCGCGAGCGCGAACCTGGTCGGCAAAACGCTGATCCGCCGCAGCCGCCCGCAGCCGGAGCTGACCCCGCTGATCAGACGGCTGCGCAGGCCGCCGACCAGTTCCTCGTTCCCGTCCGGGCACGCCGCCTCGGCCGCCGCGTTCGCCACCGGCGTGGCGCTGGAGGACGCCCGGCTCGCGGTGCCGGTGGCCGCCCTCGCGGTCGGGGTCGGGCTCTCCCGCGTGGTCACCGGCGTGCACTATCCCTCCGACGTGGTGGCCGGCGCGGCCATCGGCGTGGCCTGCGCCCTGGCCACCACCCGCTGGTGGCCGACCGTCGTGCCGAGGCCGGCCGACGCGCCCGTCGCCGTCCACGAGGCGCCGGCCCGGCCGACCGGCGGCGGCGTGGTCCTCGTGGTCAACACGGCGGCGCGGGGTGCCGGCGAGGACCTCGCGGAGCGGTTGCGGCTCGCGCTGCCCGACGCGGAGGTGATCGCCGCGGACGGGCCGAAGGCCGCCGAGGCGCTGGCCGACGCGGCGAGCCGGGCCGAAGTGCTGGGCGTGGCGGGTGGCGACGGCACCGTGAACACCGCCGCGCATCTCGCCGTCGAGAACGCCGTCCCGCTGCTCGTGATACCGGCGGGCACGCTCAACCACTTCGCCCGGGACCTCGGGATCGAAGAACTCGATCAGGCGCTCGAGGCGCTGCGGACCGGGCAGGCCGTGGAGGTCGACGCCGGCCGCGTCAATCAAGACTCTTTCATGAATACCTTCAGTATAGGCGCGTACGTGGACCTGGTGCGGGCGCGGGAAGAACACGAGAAGCAGGTCGGCAAGTGGCCGGCCACCCTCCTGGGCGCGGCCCGCGTCCTGCGCCGAGGCGCCCCGCTCACCGTGCGGGTGGACGGGCGCACCCGCCGGATCTGGCTGCTGTTCGCCGGAAACTGCCGCTACGACCCGCCCGGCCTCGCCCCCACGGGCCGGCCCCGGCTGGCCGACGGGGATCTGGACGTGCGCATGGTCGACGGCGGGCACCCGCTCGCCCGGGCCCGGCTGATCGCGGCGCTGGCCACCGGCACCCTGGCCACCTGCCGCGTGTACGAGTACCGGTCGGTCTCCGCCCTGACCGTGGAGTCGGTGGACGGTCGGCCGCTCGCCTACAGCGTGGACGGCGAGGCGCGCCCGGGCTCGCCGCACCTGACGCTGCGCAAGCTCACCGGCAGACTGATCGTCTACCGCACCGCCGTCGACTGACCGACCCCGCGCCCGCATCGCAGTCAGCGAGCACGTACGCGCCACTTCACGAAAGGCAGCACCACCATGACGTCAGCCACCCCCGCCGGGCACGAGCACCCGGCGCGCACCGCGACCGTGCGGGCACTGCGGCGCAGTCTCACCGCGCGGACCGCCCTCGCCCTGCTGGTCGCGCTGCCCGCCGCCGTGCTGGTGGGGGTGCTGATCCTGGCGGTGGAGTCCTCGTGGAGCCCGCTGCGGGACCTGGATCGTTCGATCGCGAACACGCTGCATGTCCAGGCCCTCGGCCATCCGGCCTGGGTGCACGCGATGACGCTGGTGTCGGCCGTGGGTTCGCCCACGGTGATGCGCAGCGCGGCGGCGGTGGCGGCGATCGTCCTGTGGGCGCGGCGCGCGCGGCGGCTGGCCCTGTGGATCGCCGCGACCATGGTCGGCGGGGCGGTGATCGACGAGGTGCTCAAGACCGTGGTGGACCGGGCCCGGCCGGTGTTCGCCCGCCCCGTGGCCACGGCCCCGGGCGCCTCCTTTCCGTCCGGCCACGCGTTCACCGCGACGCTCGGTGCGGGCGTGCTGCTGCTCACCGTGCTGCCGCTGCTCTCCCGGCGCGGCCGCGTCGCCGCGTGGGTGATCGCCGTGCTCGTTCCGGTGGCCGTCGGGTACAGCCGGGTCGCCCTCGGCGTGCACTGGACCAGCGACGTGATCGCGGGCTGGCTGCTCGGCGTCGGACTGCTCGCCGGGACGACCGCGGCGTTCGAGACGTGGCGGCAGGAGCACGCCCTTCCCCGGGTGAGCCCCGCGGTCGAGGGCGTGGCACCGGAGGAGAGCCGACGCGCCGCGCATCTGACGCCCACCGCGACGCAGGGAGAGCAGGACACGTAGGCAGGCGCATGCCGACGGCCGCAGCGGCAACACGGAGCCATGTTGGACGCGCCCCGTGACATCAGAGCACGAAGACTGCTCACCGCATACGTGCTCTGCACTGCCGCCTTGTCCGCGTGCATGATCCTGATCGGGTTGCTGCTCACCAAGAGCCTCACCCACCTGTGGCCGCTCACGGTCGAGGACGGCGTCGACCGGTTCTTCGCGGCCCACCGGGATCCGTACGCGAATGCCGTCACCGACGCGCTGTGCACGGCGGCGGACACGTTCGGGGCCGCCGCGGCGGCGCTGATCGCGGTCGGCTGGGCGCGGTGGCGGTGCGGCCGTTGGCGCGAACCGCTCTTCCTCGCCTTCTCCGCGCTGCTCGAACTCGCGGTGTTCCTGATCACGACCGCGGCCGTGCACCGTCCGCGCCCCGCCGTTCCCGAACTCGACGCCTCTCCCCCGACCTCCAGCTTCCCGTCCGGGCACACCGCCGCCGCGCTCGCCCTCTACGGCGCCGTCGCCTTGCTGATCTGTCGGCGCACCGGGCGCAACACGTCGTGGCTGTTGCTGCTCGTGCCGGGCGCGGTCGGTGTCGCACGCCTCTACCGAGGCATGCATCACCCGAGCGACGTGCTGGCGGGGGTGTTGCTCGGCGCGCTGAGCATCTGGGCGGCTGATCGCTGTGTCCTGCGCGGCGAAGCGCGAGCGCGGGTGGCACCGAGCCCGGCTCAAGCGCAGACCATCGGTGCCCAGACAGCTTCCCGCCACGCGCCCGACGTGTTGATCGTCAACGGCGCCAAGGCGGACGACGCCACCGTGGCCGACCTACTCGAACGCTACTCGGCCCAGTGCGCCCGAGACCGACGCCCCGTCCCCCGCGTCGCGACGACCACGCCGGACGAGCACGGTGCGGGGCTCGCGGCGAGCGCCGTCCGGGCCGGTGCGAGCCTCATCGTGGCCTGCGGCGGCGACGGCACGATCAACGAGGTGGCCGGTGCGCTCGCGGGCACCGACGTCGTACTCGGGGTGGTCCCGATGGGCACCGGCAACCTGGTGGCGGCCAACCTCGGCATCCCCACCGGGATCGAAGACGCCCTCGCCACACTGGCCGACGGGGTCGATCGGCGCATCGACGTCGGCCGCGTGGACGGGCGGATCTTCCTCGGCATGGCCGGAATGGGCCTCGACGCCGCGATGATCGAGGACGCGCCCGCGGGACTCAAGCGCCACGCGGGCTGGGCCGCCTACGCCGTCGCCGTCGTGCGGCATCTGTCCGACCGTGTTCCCGCGGTCAGCGTGACCGTGGACGGGCGGCGCACCCGGTACCGGGAGGTCGGCATGCTGCTGGTCGGCAACGTGGGCCGGCTCCAAGCCGGACTCGTGCCGCTGCCCGACGCGCGCCCCGACGACGGACTGCTCGACCTCGCGGCGGTATCCCCGCGCGGGCCCTTCGGCTGGCTCCGGGTCGCAGCGGCCTTACACCGGCGGCGGATCGCCGGCGCGGACCAGGCCGTCTTCCGGGACCAGGGCCGGCGCATCAGCATACGCACACATCACCCGGCTCCCTGCGAGGCCGACGGCGAGCCGCTGGCGCCGGCCGCCCGGATGGACGTGGAGGTGTGGCCCGGCGCGCTGCGCGTGCGGGTCCCCCGGGAGGCAGCCGACGTGGCGCGGGTCGCACCGGCCGCGGCCGCCGAGGGACGTCAGGAGGCGACGCGGTGAGCACGGCGACGAGGGTCCCGCAGACACGCGATATGGCCGGCGACGACCTCTCGGCGGAGGACGCGTGGTCGACCCTGCGGCGCACCGGGGTGCGATGCCTGCTGCGCGAGGCCTTCTTCCGGTTCCGCTACGCCGACGGCTTCAGCCACGCGCGGGCGCTCGGCTTCCAGATCTGCCTCGCGGTGGTCCCCCTGATGATCGCACTGTTCGGACTCTCCACCCAGCTGCACCACGAGGCACCCGGCCAGGTCCTCGCCGACGTGCTCGCCCGGCTCACCCCCGGCGTGAGCCAGCCCGTGGTCCGCCAAGCCCTGGCCGGCGGCCAAGCCGACGCCCAGGCGGGCGGCTTGGCGCTGTGGTCGGGGCTCGCCTTCGCCCTGGTGTCGACGGCCACGGCGATGGGGCAGATCGAGCGCGGCTCCAACCGGATCTACGGGGTCGAACGGGACCGGCCCTTCCCGCGCAAGTACGGCACCGCGGCAGCGCTGACGCTCTCGGCCGGAGTGCCGGCGGCGGTCGGCATGATCGTCACGGTGGCCGGCGGCGCGGTCGGGGACGCGCTCGGCAGCGTCTACCGCTGGCCGCACGGCGAGCACCTGGCCTGGGTGATCGCGCGCTGGCCGATCGGCGCCCTGCTCACGCTGTGCTCGCTCAGCTTCGTCTTCCGCCACTCCCCCCGCCGCCACCAGCCCGGGGTCAGCTGGCTCGCCTTCGGCGCCGGCGTCTCCCTGGCCCTGTGGCTCGCCCTGACCGGACTGCTGGCCTGGTACGTGCGCGGCAGCTCGACCTTCGGCGCCACCTACGGCCCGCTCACCGCCATCATGGCCCTGATGGTCTGGGCCAACCTCACCGCGATCGCGCTCTTCTACGGCCTGTCCACCGCCGCCCAGCTCGAGGCCGTGCGCACCGGCCCCTTCCCGCCGGTGCGCCCCGACCCCGGCGCGTAGCCCGGCCCGCTCACGCCACGCCGCGCCGGAGTCAGTGCTCGAAGGTCCAGCGGGTGGCGCCGCCGGGCTCGGCGGTGGCGACGCCGACGGCGGAATGCACGGTGAAGCGGTAGACGTGCCAGGGTGCGGGGCCCGCGCTGGGGGCGCTGTACGGGGCGGTGAGCGCCCCGTCGCGCACCTCGGCGGGCCAGCCGGGGCGGTATCCGGCCGCGATGCGCTCGAGGGTCGCGGGGTCCGTCTCCCGGTGGGCGACTCCGTCGAGAACGAGGTCGATGCCGGGCAGCCGCACGGAGACCGTGCAGCGCGGATTGACGGCCAGGTCGCGGGACTTGCGCGTGGTCGGGTTGCTGGTGAAGTAGAGGTGGCCTCGGCTCCACTGCCCGCCGACCCCGGCGGCGTGCGGTGTGCCGTCGGGCCGAGAGGTGCCGAGGAAGTAGGTGACCTCGCGCGTCGGCCCCTGAGCCATCGCCCCTTCGGCCCGGGACCAGTCGATCAGGGGGCAGTCATAGCGCTCGCCCAGGTTCTGGGACGTGACCGGTGTCAAATCGCTCATACCTCAGTAGATACCTCATGAGGCACCGCGAACCCGCCCTACTCGCCGGTACGGATCGCTCGCTCAGTCGTAGTGCATGAGGAGCGGCCACAGCTGCTCCCAGCTGTACTCCTGTCCGGTGCACACGAGGATCGGCAGGCCCTGTTCGATGTTTGCCACGTCCTGTTCGTTGTCGATGTGCCCTGCGACGACGCAGCTTCGCCAGTACGGCTGGAGAGCCTGGGGGCCGTAGCCGACGGCGATGGTGACGGCCGATCTGCCGGTGGGGTGGCCGAAGCGGCTGTAGCCGTTCTGGTCGGCGTAGACGGAGTTCAGGCCGAGGGCGGGGCCGTAGTGGGCCAGGGCGCCGGCCTCGCCGTAGTTGACGGCCAGGATGGTGGCGCCGGGGTGCCGGCCGGCGATCGCGGCGACTTCCCGGGCGAGCTGGGGCCAGCCGATGGAGTCGGCGTTGAAGGGGTTCACCGCGACCAGGTGGCGGTAGACGGACACGGGCAGCAGCGGCGGCCCGAGTGCGAGGGCGGCGGCGGCGCTGACGGCGGCGAAGCCGGTGAACCAGCGCCGTCGTGCTTGCCAGCGTTCGGCCACCCAGACCGCGCCGGCGCCGAGCAGGAGCGGGTACCAGCCCGTCGGATAATAGAAATTGCCGCCGGATCCGACCACGACCAGGAGGGTCACCGTGTAGGCCACGGGCAGCAGCCGGTAGCGGGACTCCTTCCAGGTGCGCCACCAGCCCATCACCCACAGCCAGGTGAGGAACGTGGCCGTCTCCACCTGCATCGGGATGTCGGTGATCCGCTTGGCCCAGGTGGACAGATCGCCGGCCATCGTGAACTGCGGCCAGCCGTGCGCCGCCTGCCAGACGAGGTCCGGCGAGGCGATGGCGAGCGCCAGCAGCGCCGAGAGCCAGACGGCGCGGTCGCGCAGCAGGCGGGCGTTTCCGGTGAGCGGGGCGGCGACCACCAGCGAGAGCGCCAGGATCACGATGGTGTCGTTGTCGAGCATGCCGGCGCCCAGCGTGGCGCCGAAGCCGTACCACAGGCGCCGGTCGCCGGTGCGCAGGATGCGCAGCAGCAGCCAGATCGCCAGCGACCAGAAGAAGACGTCGGGGGTGGCGGTGGTGAACAGGTGCCCGTTGAACAGGACGAGCACGGACGTGCAGACGGCGATCGCAGCGGTCTGCTGCGCGCGGCGCGAGCGGTTCTCGTCCGTCCCGGCCAGTTCCCTGGCGCACAGGATCGTCATCAGTGCCGTGGCGAGCACGAACAGCAGCGGGGCGATCCGCACGACCTGCACGGAGTCGCCGCCGAACCAGGTCTCGGCGCGCACGATCAGCGGTACCAGCGGCGGCTGATCGTCGTAGCCTGCGGCGAGATGGCGGCTGGCGGCCAGCCAGTACAGCTCGTCGCGGAAGTAGCCGTAGCGTCCGGCCGTGGCCAGCAACACGGCGGCGGCGCACAGCAGCGGGGCCAGCACCCGTTTCCACGCGATCGCGGGCAGCGCCGAGGTTCCGGCCGGTCGGCGGCGCAGGTGGCGGCGGACGGCGACCGCGGTGTAGAGCGCGCCCACGATCCAGCCGAGGTCCACGGCCCACATGACGCCGTCGGCGCCGTGCCGCACCCGCAGCAGGTAGGAGAGCGGCAGACGCACGGCGACGAACGACACGATCGTGCACACCAGCGGGACGACGGTGCGGCCGATGCCGTTGAGCGCCCCGTGCACGACGGCCATGACGGCGTAGAGGACGAAGCAGGGGTAGGTGATCAGGATGTAGAGCGCCACCAGGTGCCGGGTCGCGGGATCCTCGATCGCGGCCGCGGCGAGAACGGGGCGCAGCGCGATCACGGTGAGGCTGACGACGAGCGCCAGCGCGAGGGTGAAGTACAGCGTCTGCCGCACGGCCCGGCGGACCCGGTCGGGGCGCCCGGCGCCGAGGTTCTGGGCGACGAAGACGGTGAGCGCGCCGGAGAGGTCGAGGAACGCGGTGGCGGCGAAGAACTCCAGCCGGGCCACGACGGTGACCGCCGCGAGGAGGGACGCGCCGAGCGGTGCGACGATCCGGATCAGCGCCATGATACCCAGGGCGATCAGCAGTTGCTGGGCGGCGCCGGGCATACCGAGCCGGATCGCGACGGCGGCTTCGGCCCGCACCCCCGGCCAGGCCCGGGAGCGGCGCAGCGCCAGGTTGCGCCGGCGCCGCACCAGGATCAGCCCGGCGACGGCGGTGCCGGTGGCGGCGGTGACCGTGGCGAGCGCGGCGCCGGCCACGCCCAGGCCGAGCACCACGACGTAGAGCCAGGCCAGGACGCAGTTGGCCAGGCTGCTGCCGATCATGAGCCGCATCTGGGCGCGGGAGTCGCCGAGGCCGCGCAGCAGGGCGCAGACGGCGGAGACCGCGAAGATGGACGGGAAGCCGTAGCTGAACGTCGAGAGCAGCACCTGCGCGTCGTGCAGGACCTGGCCGCGGGCGCCGGTGAGCTCCAGCAGGGTACTGCCGGCCATGCGGGCGACCAGGAAACACACCACCGCCCAGACGGCGGCGGCCAGTGCCAGGGCGGTGGCGACGGTGGCGGGGCCGGTGCGGGAGCGCTCGCCGGTGAAGCGCGCGAGCCGGATGGCGAAGCCGGTGGTCAGGCCCAGGAAGACGCCGTCGGCGAGGAAGTAGAGCGGTTGCACGACGCCGGCGGCGGCGAGCGCGTCGACACCGACCCAGCGGCCGAGGACGGTGCCGTCGACCAGGAGGTAGGTCTGCTGGAGCAGATTGGCCAGAGTGAGGGGCGCGGCGAAGCCGAGCACGGCGCGCAGGACGGGACCGCGGGTGAGCTCGGGGTGGTCGCGCTCGGGCTGGTCGGACTCGGGCTCGGGCGGCTCGGGATCGGTGACGGCGGCGGTGCGGATCTGTGCGGCGGAGCCCTCGGCCCGGCCGGGGGCGGGCCCGTCCAGCTGCGTGACGCGGCTGGACGGTCCGCCGGAGGGTTCGGCGCGGGTGGCCTCGCTCATCCGAGGTCCCGGTCGCCCTCGGGCGCCGGGCGGCGCTCGTCGGCGATCTTGGCCTGGGCGGCGACGGTGCGATCCACGAGCAGGTCGCTGCTCTGCATCTCGATGCCCAGGACCGAGACGATGGTGGAGATCAGCGACATGCCGGTGATCGAGTCGATGCCGAGGTCGAACAGGTCGGCGTCGATGTCGATGTCGGTGAACCCGAAGACGTGGGCCCAGCAGCGGGCGATGGTCCGTTCCGTCTCGGTGTACTCGCCGTTCAGACGGCCCGTCAGGTTGACGCAGAGCCCTTCGATCTCCTTGCGCACCTGCCCGGCCGCCTGGGCGCGGCGGGTGGCGCGCCGGCGCGAGGCGTCCTCGAGCTTGGCGGCGATCCGCGGTTCGAGCTCGAGGTGGTAGCCGGGCAGGGCGTCGGCGTAGTCGCCCTCGTAGTGCAGTTCGCCGCCGAACACCCGGGCGCGGTCGGAGCGCAGTCCGGTGTCCGCGACCGCGAGGCCGAGCGCGGTGGGCAGCGCCTTGAAGGTGGTGTCGACGTTGGCGTGGCTGCGCACGGCCATGCCGATGTCCTTCCACGAGACCCAGTCGAAGGCGATGACGTGGCAGCCGGCGTCGGTCTCGGACTCGGCCAGGACGTCGAGGTACTGGTTGGCGGCGGCGTAGTCGGCCTGCCCGATGGCGGGGAAGACGGCCGCCACCGAGGAGAAGTGGACGATGAAGTCGGGCCGGTCCTCGCGGGTGAGCTGGTCGAGCACGAACGCGCCGTGGATCTTGGGGCGGATCACCTCCGCGAAATCCTCCAAGGAGCGCTGCGTGATGACCTCCCCGCCGGGGACTCCGGCGGCGTGCACGATCCCGTCGATCCGGCCGAAGCGTTCCCGGACGGCGGTGACGGCGGCCGTGAGCGAGTCCGGATCGCCGGCGTCGGCGGCGAGGACCAGCACCTGCGCCCCGAGCTCGCCCAGTTCCCGCAGGGCGAGGCGCAGCCGGGCGCCGGGTGAGTCGTCGTCGGCGCCGTCCTCGTCCGGGCCGAGGGCGGCGGGGCCGGAACGGCTGAGCAGGGCGAGGTTGATGCCGGGCTGGCGGGCCGCGAACTCGCGGCACAGGGCGAGACCGAGGCCGGCGGTGCCGCCGGTCACCAGGTAGGTGCCGCCGGGCTTGAGGTACTCGCCACGGTCGGCGATCTCGGCGGGCGGCAGTTCGGCGAAGGTCTCGCGCAGCCGGACGCCCTCGCGCAGCGCGACGACGGACGCCTCGGCGCCGAGGATCTCGGCGAGGACGGTCTCGGCGGGCGTGGCGGCGTCGGTGTCCACGACGGACACGGTGATGTAGGGATACTCCCGGCTCAGGCTCTTGGCGAAGCCCACGACGGTGGCGTTCTCCACGACGACGCCGGGCTCCGCGCGGCGGGAGGCCAGGGCGGTGCGGGTCAGCGCGGTCAGGTGCAGCTGGGCGCCCTCGGCGATCAGGGCCTTGGCGAGGTGGAACAGGGTGTAGAGGTTCTTCTGCAGGCGGGCGTCGAGGGTGGCGAGGTCCCGGGCCCGCTCGTCCTCGAAGCCGAGGGCGTAGACGAGATGGGTCACGCCCTCGTCGACGGTCCGCAGGGCCAGGTCTTCGTAGAAGGCGTCGTCGAGCTCGATATCGGGAATGGAGATGATCTGCTTGTCCGTCAGGCCGGCCTCGCGCAGCAGGTCTTCGGCGCCGGTGGAGGCGTCGACCAGGGCGAGCACGCGGGCCTCGGGGTCGGCGGCGGGGGCGGGCGCGTCCGCGGGCCGGAAGACGATCTGGTGGGTGGCGAGGCCGTCGGACTCGGGCGCGCCGAACGCGAGCGAGGCCCGCCAGTCCTCGGGGAAGTCGATCCAGGCGCGCCGCTCGTCGAACTGATACGGCGGCAGGTCGATCAGGCGCGGGGCCGAACCGGGGAGCCGCAGAGCCTCGAGGTCGAGGTCGTCCCCGGCGATCCAGCCGGTGGCCGCCGCCGCGATACGCGCATCGGACTGCGCGGCGGGCTCGGGCGCCCAGAACTCCCAGTCCGGGTAGTTGGAGTAGAGGGGTGCGGCGTCCAGAAGCCGGTTGGCGTCCAGGGACTCCAGGCGGGAGCGCAGATCGCCGAGGTCTGCGACCTCGAGGGCGAGTCGGTGGCGATGGGCGGCGCGGGAGTGGTGGGCGGTGGCGCACAGGTCCCGGAGAGCGACGCCGTCGAACAGGCCGCGCTCGAACCAGTCCGCATAGGCGTGGACCAGCAGCCGCAGCGACTCCTCGCTGTGCGCGCTCAGCGTGAACAGGAGCCGCGCCGGCTCGGGTTCGACGGCGGTGACGGGTTCGACGGCGGGGGCGACGTACTCCTCCAGCACGACGTGGCAGTTGGTGCCGCCCAGGCCGAACGCGCTGACGCCGGCTCGGAGCGGGCCGTTCTCACTGCTCCACGGCTCGAGGCCGGTGGGGACGCGGATCGGCGTGTCGTCGAAGTCGATCCGGGAGTTCGGCTGCTCGAAGCCGGCCAGCGGGGGCAGTTCGCGGTGGCGCAGGATCAGCGCGGCCTTGATCAGGCCCACGATGCCGGAGCCTTCGAAGAGGTGGCCGATGTTGGCCTTGACCGTGCCCACCGCGCAGAACCGGCGGTCGTCGGTGTGGGGGGCGAACGCCTGGCGCAGGCCCTCGATCTCGATGGGGTCGCCCAGGGTCGTCGCGGTACCGTGCAGTTCGATGTAGCCGATGCTGCGCGGATCGACGCCGGCGTTGGCCCAGGCCGTGTTGAGCAGGGCGGCCTGCGAGGCGGAGTCGGGCGTGGTGATGCCGCCGGCCACGCCGTCGTGGTTGACGGCGCTGCCCTTGATGACGGCGTACACCCGGTCGCCGTCGGCGAGGGCGCGGTCGAGGCGCTTGAGGACGACGGCGCCCGAGCCCTCGCCGTAGCCGGTTCCGTCGGCGCGCTCGTCCAGGGTGCGGGTGCGCCCGTCGGAGGACTCGATGCCGATCCGGGTGTCCGGGTGGTTGATCGGCGCGCTGACGATGCGCGCCCCGGCGACCACGGCCGTGTCGCAATCACCCAGCAGCAGAGCGTTCTTGGCCTGGTGGACGGCGACGAGCGAGGCGGAGCAGGCGCTGTCGACCACCATGCTGGGACCGCGCAGGTCCAGCAGGTGCGAGAGGCGGTTGGCCATCATGGTGGGGACGTTGCCGGTGAGCGCCAGCTGGATCAGGGAACGGTCGATCTTGGAGAGGTACTCCAGGTAGGCCGAGCCCGGGTTGACCGCGAATCCGACGAAGACGCCGGTGCGGCTGCCGCGCAGCCGGGAGGCCTCGTATCCGGCGTCCTCGAAGGCCAGGTACATGGCGCGCATGGCGTGCCGCAGATGCGGTTCGGTGGTGGCCGCCTGCTTCGGGGTCATCCCGAAGAACTCGGCGTCGAAGTACTCCGGGCGCTCGAGGTAGGCGCCGTCGCGGTAGGCGATCTCGGTGTCCGCGCCGGAGCGGACCGTGGTGTCGAAGACGTAGCGCAGGTAGTGCTCGATGCTCCGGGCCCGGTGTTCGGGGAAGGGGCCCGCGAGGTTCCCGCCGTCGGCGACGAGGTCCCAGAACCGGTGGACGTCCCGTACTCCGGGCACCTCCACCGAGATGCCGACGATCGCGATGTCCGAACTCAAGGTCTTCTCCTTCGGCTTGCTGCGGGGCGGGCGCGCCCCGGTCAGGCGATTGCGGAGAGCAGGGAAGTGAGGGTGCTGCCGTTGGCCTCGTCGAACCGGGTGACGCCGGCCGCGCGCAGGGCGTGCACGGTGCGCACCCACTCCACCGGCGCGGTGATCTGTGCGGCGAGCAGCGCGGCGGCGCGGGCCGGGTCGAACTTCGCCGCGGTGACGCCGGAGACCACCGGAACGGCAGGGCTCTGGAAGTCCTGATCCCGCAGGGCGGGCAGGAACGCCCGCGCCGCGGGCGCCATCAGCGGGGTGTGGAAGGGTCCGCTGACCGGTAGCGGCACGACCGCGCGGACCCCGGCCTCGCGCAGCACGCCGACGGCGCCGGCCAGTTCGTCGCGGCCCCCGGCGATGACGGTCTGCCGGTCGGAGTTGCGGTTGGCCACGTAGACGTTGCGCACGCCGGACGTCCGCAGCGCCGAGGCGACCTCGTCGGCGCCGAGCCCCGCCACGGCCGACATCGACCCGCCGCGCACCGCGGCCATGGCCTCCGCGCGGGCGCGCACCAGCCGCAGCGCGTCCATCAGGTCGAGGCAGCCTGCTGCGACCAGGGCGTTGTACTCGCCCAGGCTGTGGCCGGCGTAGCAGGCGACGGGTTCGCTTTCCGGGCCCTCCTGGGCCAGGCGCCGCCGGGCGTCGAGGGCGTTGACGAAGAAGACGGCCGGCTGCGCGTAGCGGGTCTCGCCGAGCCGTCCTTCGGGGTCCTCCAGGCACAGTTCCCGGATCGAGTAGCCGAGGACCGCGTCGGCCGCCTCGACCTCCTGCGGGAACAGGTCGAACAGGTCCGCGCCCATACCGGGGCGCTGGACGCCCTGGCCGGGGAACATGAGGCAGCGCATGGCGTGCCCTCCCTTTTCTCGGGTGTACGGGTCAGACGGAGGTGAAGCGCGCGGCGGACCCGTTCTCCCGCAGCCGCGATCGAGTCAGCGCGGCCGCCGCGGCACCGGGGCCGATGTCGATCACCAGGTCCGGAGCCAGTTCCGCCACGGCGGCGTCGATGACGACCGGCCAGTCGAAGGACCGGCACATCTGCTGCTCGGCCACCTCGCGCAGGACGTGCGTGGAGAACTGGAGGTTGGCCGGAGTGCCGGTGCCGTAGACCGGCATGGTCAGCGCGTCGCCGTCGACGAGCAGCCAGTTGCGATCGACGTCCTGGCCGATCAGCGGCATGGCCGGGGCGAGCACCGCGCTGTGGAAGGGGGCGGTGGCGTCCAGGTAGTTCCAGCGGACGCCGGGCCGCTCGAACAGTTCCGGTTCGGCGAGCCGCAGCCGCATCAGCGGTTCGGTGCCGCCGGTCAGGACGTGGAAGGTGGGTGAGTTGACCAGGCCGATCTCGACCCGGCCGCCGGGGCCGGCGCCGCTGCGTCCGATCGCCTCCTCGAGGGCCGGGCGCCGCGGACCCATGACGGCGGCCATCGCCCCCGGGGCGCCGGCGCCCGGCCCGAGCGCGGCGTGACGGCGCGCCAGTTCCGCGTCGGGCGCCGCCGCCGCGGGCATCACCTGGTGGCAGCGCAGCAGGGCGACGGTGACCTGGGCGATCGAGCGCCCGGCGGCCGCCGCGTACTCCCGCCGGCCCGCGACCGGCAGCGCCGAGAAGAGGGCGGCGTAGCTGCCGAGGCTGTGCCCGACCGCGCCCACCGGGCGCACCTCGCCCGAGCGCAGCGCCCGGGCCAGCGGATTTCCCGGGCCCGGTTGCAGGACGCAGAGCTGGTAGATGTGCAGCAGCACGCCCTCGACCACCGAGCCGCGCGCCGCCGCGGGCGCCGGTTGGCCGGCCGGACGGGCGAACCAGTCGCGCAGCGGCAGGCCGCCGGGCAGGAAACGGGCGCACTCCTCGCGCCCCACGATGTCGAAGGCCTCGTCCACGCCCGCGTAGGCGGCGGTGAAGAAGCGGTGGTGCTGCGGCAGCCGGGAAAGCTCGCCGAGCCTGCTCGTGAGGGGACCTTCGGGATCGCCCAGTCCGCCGAAATGAAGTAACGCCCGCACAGGCACGTCCTCACCGGTAGGAAGATTCGGCGGCGCCCGGAGCGAGCGGGCAGCACTGCCCGGCGCGACCGGCCGCCGTCGTGATCGGTTACGGTGGCACTATGCAGGCGCCGCCGAGTGCCGGTCAAAGCTCGATGAAAGTTACATTCGGCCCGGCCCGGCGCGGCGGGAATCGGCCCCGGCCCCGGAGCGGCGGCCGGGTTTTCGGGTTCACCTGGGCCGGATCGATTTCGGCGACTACGGCCATTTATTCGTACGCTCATTCACCAGGAACACGGGCCCTGAGTCCTTGACGGCAGCCCGCCGCCGAAGGGAGGATCGCGGGAGAGCCGCCTCTCTCCATCCGCCACTGCCGTCGGACGCCACTACGGAGGACCGTGCCGCGCAGTACGCCGATGGAAGGATTCACCGTGTCGGTCACAGACCAGATGATCCGTATCCCGGATACGGACCGGATCCGCACTCAGGACCCTAACAATCACCTGCACTGTCGGAAGGGCCAACTCCTGGCGTACGTCGCCGGGCGCACCCCGTGGTCCGATCTCTTGATGTATCACGCGCTGGGTTCCACCGCGGCCATCTACCGCCACTGCCATCTGCGCGGAAAGGATCGCTGGGCGTTCGAGACGCCGTATGTGACCGAGGGCGATCTGCGCCTGCTCGGTTTCGAACTCCTCTCGGCCGGCACGGTGGACCTGGACCGCTTCGCCTCCGGCCTGCCGGAATTCCTGGCCGCGGGGCGCCCCGTCTTCTTCTATGCGCCCCGGCACCACTGGCCCTACTGGATGGAGTTCATGCGGCGGGTCGGCACCGTCCCCGCGGAGTACCGGCTGCTGCACTCGTTCTTCGCCTGCGGAGTGAGCGAGAGCGAGGTGCTGCTGCTCGACAACACCTCCGAGGACCACGAGTTCTTCCCCCTGACGGTGGGATGGGACGTGCTGCGCGAGGGCTACGCCCAGGAGCCGGAGCGCTGGTTCGTCGACAGCTCCACCGTGGTCCGGGTCGCCGACCCGGACCTGGACGGATTCGAGTCCGCGTACCGCGCGTTCCTCGCCCGGTTCCGCGACGGGTTCCAGCTCTACGACCTGATCGGCGAGAGCCTGGTGCTGGACCGCGCGGCCGACGACGCCGTGTACCGCGCGCCCGGCGTGAACAGCATCGCCCTGCTGGCGGGTTCGCGCGCCCTGTTCAACCGGTTCCTGGCGCTCACCCGGCACGGCGCGCAGGTCCGCGCCGCGTACGCGCGTATCGCCGACCTCTGCGCCGGGCTCTCGGACCAGGTCAACGCCTTCCACGCCGGGACCGCCACGCTCTCGGCGGACCAGATCCGCAGTGGCCTGACGCGGCTGCGCGAGCGCGAGCAGCAGGCGGCGCGGCTGCTGATCGACGAAGCGGCCCGGCTGCCGCGCATCCTGCCCGCCGAGCTCGGCAGTCGGTAACCGCTTACCGGACCGCGTGAAACGGTCCGACCAGCCCGTGTTCGACCCCGCCCCGGCGTCGCCCGTGCGGCCGCCGGGAGCCGGGTTCCGTACCGTGGAGGAGCCCCGTGCCCGCAGCCGTCGATACCCCAGACAGTGCGCCCACCCTGGCCGACGTGGCCCTGTTCGCCCGCGTCTCGGTGGCCACCGCGTCCCGCGTGCTCACCGGCTCGGCCCGGGTGAGCGAACCGACGAACCGCCGGGTCCAGGAGGCGATCTCCCGGCTCGGATACGTGCGCCACCGCGCGCCTCGGCCGCCGCGCCCGGACGGCGGCTCCATCGCCGCGATCATCACCGAGTCCAGCGAGCGCTTCTTCGCCGACCCCTTCTTCGCCCGCCTGCTGCGCGGCGTGTCCCGAGCGCTCGCCCCGGCCGGCTACCAGCTCGCGCACCTGACCGTCGGGGAGCGCAGCGAGTACGCGGCCGCGGCCCGGTTCGTCAGCCGGGGCGTCGACGGGGTGCTCCTGGTCTCCTCGCACGGCTCTGATCCGCTGATGCCCGTGCTCGACACGGCAAGGGTGCCCACCGTGCTGTGTGGACGGCCGCTGGCCGAGCACGGGGTGTCGTACGTGGACGCCGACAACTACGGCGGCGCGCAGACCGCGGTCAAGCATCTGCTCGCGGCCGGGCGCCGACGCATCGGCACCATAGCCGGGCCGCGCGACATGGCCGTCGGCCAGGACCGGCTCCGGGGCTTCACCGAGGCCTTGGCGGCGGCGGGCGTGGAGCCGGTGGTCGACTTCGGGGACTTCTCCCTGCGATCCGGCGAAGACGCCATGACCCGGCTGCTCGCACGCCGGCGCGACCTCGACGCCGTCTTCGCCGCCTCCGACCTGATGGCGGCCGGGGCGATGCGCTCCCTGCGCCGGGCCGGGCTGCGGGTGCCCGACGACGTGGCGGTCATCGGCTTCGACGACGATCCGCTGGCCCGGTTCACCCAGCCCCCGCTCAGCACGATCCGGCAGCCGGTGGAGCAGCAGGGCTCGATGATGGCCCGGCACATCCTGGGCCTGATCGAGAACAGGGCGAGCCCGGATCCCCAGGCCCTGCTGCCCACCACGCTGGTGCGCCGCGCATCGGCGTGAGCGGGCGATGATCGCCGCGATGCCCGGCACCGGGCGGTGGCCGGCGCGGCTACTGCGCGGCCAGGGCGGCCGCGCGGGCGCACAGTTCCGCCCGGTTCGCGCACTCGGTCTTGGTGATCAGCCGGGCGATGTGCTTCTCCACCGTGCGGGGGGAGATGAACAGGCGCTCGCCGATCTCCTTGTTGCCCATGCGCTCGGCCAGCAGGACGAAGACCTCGTATTCGCGCACGGTCACGCCCTGGGAGCGCAGCTGTTCGGGTATCCGGTCGGTGCCGTCGCGGTGCTGGTGGACGGAGGCGCCCAGGCGGCGCAGCGCGGCGCGGCAGGCGTCCACCACGGCGGGCACGTCCTGCTCGTGGAAGTGGTGCTCGGCCCGGCGCAGCCAGGCCAGCGGTTCGCCCCAGCCGTCCACCGCCGCCGCGTCGGCCACCAGGCGCAGCCCCAGGTGCAGTGCGGTGGGATACGGTTCGGCGGCGGCGAGCGCCTCGGCGGCCGCGGCCGAGGCCCGCTCCGGGCGCCCGGCCCGGCCGAGCAGGACCGCGTCGGCCAGGCCGAGGAACTGGCGGTTCCAGCGCATCCGGCCGGGCGCGGTGGCGACGGTGGCGTCCAGCCGGGCCCGGTCCAGCTCGCCCTCCAGCGCGTCCAGCAGGAGTTCGAGCCCGTACGGCCCGGTCAGGTAGTACGTGCTCGGATTCGCCTGTTCGAGTTCGGCGACGGTCCGCAGTTCCCGCCGCGCCAGCGCGCGGTCCTCCTCCAGCAGCGCGCACAGCGCTCGGGCGAAGCCGATGGTGAGCGACTCCTCCTGCGAGCCGGGCCCGTCCCACTGGGCGAACTCGGCCAGGGGCTCGAGCATCGCCGCCCGGTCCCCGCAGTGGGCCGCGAGCGCCGCCTGCGCCATCAGCACGTACCGGACCGCGGGGGCGAGCCGCTGGCGGCGCACCACCGGCAGGTACTCCGCGGCCGCGGATCGGGCCGCCTCGAACTGGCCGCGCATGATCGCGTCCAGGATGGTGATGCCCTCGATCGTGTGCACGATCGTGGCCGAGCCCAGCCGCAGCGCCTCGTCCCGGGCCCGGAGCATCTCGGCGGTGTCGCCCTCGGCGAGCCACACGCTGACCCCGATCCGGGTCAGCGCGTAGAGCCGCTGGACCGGGAGCCGATGGCGTTCCGCGGTCGCCAGGGCGTGGCCCAGCATGGCCAGGGCCTCCTCCGGATCGCGCTCGCGGGCGACGGTGGCCAGCAGTTCCCAGGCCTGGCAGGTGACCTCCGGCAGATCGTGGCGACGGCCGGCGTCCACGGCGGCGCGGGCCAGCTTCTCGGCCCGGCGGGTGCGGTCCGCGCCCGGGGTGTCCAGGGTGAGGAAGGCCTCGACGACGTCCACCGGCGCGGCCGCGGCCTCGTCCAGCGCCGAACCCAGCGCGGCCCGGGCCCGGGCGACCTGCCGGTTGCCGTCGGCCCAGCGTCCGGCCGTGTGCGCCACCTTGGCCAGCCGGGTGTGCAGCACGGCCAGCTGCGGATCGCTCAGGCCGTTGCTGCCCAGTCCGTGCACGCGCTCGGCCAGGTCGAAGGCGCGCTCGAACTCGCCGGCTTCGGCCAGCGCCGGCAGCAGCAGTTCGAGCGCCTCGGCCCGCCCGGCCGTGTCCGGGCTGGCGCCGAGCAGCTGTTCGGCGCGGGTGAGCAGGGTGACCGCCGAGCCGATCGCCCCGTCGGCCAGGGCCCGTCGGCCCGCCTGGGCGAACAGCCGGCCGGCCGCGCCGGGGGCACCGGCCCGGGAGCGCAGCTCCGCGGCCAGCAGGCACCATTCCCCCGGCAGCCCCGGGTGCAGCGCCTCCGCCGCGTCGGCGGCGCGCCCGGCCAGCTGGGCCCGGCCGGCCGGGGTGAGCTGGGTGAGCAGGGCCTCCACGGTCAGCGAATGCCGGAAGGAGTACCAGTCGGGCGAGGGCTCGTCCGGGTCGACCAGTTGGGCGGCGGCCCCCGCGTGCAGGTGGCTGAGCAGGCCTCGATCGTCGAGCCCGGTCATCCGTTGCAACACGGTCACCGGAAAGCGCCGGCCCAGCACGGCCGCGGCGGAGAAGAGCGAGAGGCCGCTGGGCCCGAGCCGCTCGATCCGGCGCAGGATCCCCCGGGCGAGCGCGACCGAGACGTCGCTGCGCAGCTCCCCCACGACCCGCCAGCCGTCCTCACCGCGCACCAGTGCGCCGCCGCCGACCATCGTCTGCAGCAGTTCCTCGGCCAGGAACGGGCTGCCGGAACTGCCCTCCCACACCCGCTGCAACACGGCCGGGGGGACTCCGGCGGGTTCGGTGGCCAGCTGGGCCGCGATCAGCTCGGCGGTCTGATCCCGGGTCAGCGGCTGGAGTTCGATCACCGTGCCGATGCCGCGGCGGCGGGCCGAGGTGGCCAGTTCGAGGGCGTCGGAGAACTCGGTGCAGATGACGGCCAGCAGCAGCACCGGGGTGTTCTCGAGGTTGTCGACCAGGTACTCGACCACGGCGAGGGTTTCCGGGTCGGCGTTGTGCAGGTCCTCCAAGAGCAGCAGCAGGCCCTGGTCCCGGCCCGCGGCGATGAGCAGCCGCAGCACCGCCTCGCCGAGCACGAACATGGACGTGCCCGCGTCCTCGCCGGTGTCCCAGTCCGGGATGAGCCGGCCGAGCGCCGCGCGGTACGGACCGAGCGCGAGCTCCTGCACCGCGGCCTCGCCGCCGCGGAACAGCGCCATCAGCGCCTCGCGCAGCGGCCGGAACGGAACGCTGGGGCCGGTGCCGGTGCTCCGGCCGCGCAGGACCCGCATTCCCTTCTCGAAAGCCGTGCCCACCGCTTCCGCGGCCAGACGCGATTTGCCGATGCCGGCTTCTCCGAGCTCGAAGACGACACCGCCCTGTTGCCTGCGCGCATCGTTCAGGGCCAGCTCGAGGACGCGGAGTTCGCTATCGCGTCCGACGATGTTGGGTTCCCGTGAACGCACAACTCAGGACTCTAATGGCCCACCGTTCGACTGACCATAGTGATTGCACAACGATGCAAGCCGACGTGTTGTCGACTTGCATCGGAATCGTGCCCCGCACGGTCAGGATATGTGGCTGCCCAGCATGGACGAAGTGGTGTCCAAAACACCCAACGCGGCGACGACTCCGCTGGTCAGCAGCATGCCGGCGAGCACCCGGGTGCGGGCGCAGGCGTGGTTGCGGCCAGAGAGCAGGATCCCGCCCGCCGGGTCCTGGGTCGGTTCCGAAACCCCGGCCTCGGCGGCGTCGGCGAGAGTCGGGCAGGAGGCGGACGACGGGTTGTACATGGTGACGGTCTCCATTCTCGGATTCATTCCGGCTATCACGGGAGGGCGGGGCGGGAGGAGGGTTTCCGGGATGCGGCGCCCTGGCCGGATTCCCGGACGGTGGGCGCGAACAGCGCGAGGGAGGGCACCTGCTCCGGATATCCGAGCCGCAGCAGGGTGTGTCCGATCCCGGACAGCCCGGAGAGCAGGCCGGGGGTCGGGACGTGGTCGGGCGTGCCGCACAGGTGGCCCTGCTGCTCGATCGTGCCGAGCACTGCGCGCACCCGCCGGGTCAGCGCCTCGCGGGCGCCGCCGTGGCCGCGGCCGGCCAGCACGAGCAGCGGTTCGAGCAGGCCGGCGGCGCCCTGACGCAGGCTCAGGTCGGCGCCCGGCACGGGACCGGAGAGCTGTCGGACGAAGCGGTTGAACCCGCCGGCCGCGGTGCGGCGCTCGGCCGGGCCCAGCGCCTCGGCCGCGGCGAGCACGACACCGGAGAGCCCTGAGTACCAGCGCAGGTCGCGCTCGCGCAGCGCCGTGTTCAGCGCCGAGCGCAGCAGCGCGCTGCCCGCCGCCGCGTGCGGACCGGCGGCCGAGGCGAAGTCCGGGGTGGCCGCGTACCGCAGCAGGGCCCAGCCGATCCCGGCGTCTCCGTGGGCGAAGCCGGGGCCCGCCGCGCTCTTGCCGTCGAGACAGTGCTCGAGCAGGCGGTCGGCCACCGAGGAGGCCAGCCGGCGCGCGTCCGCGGCGCCCGGGGCGCCCGGCGAACCCGCCGCCAGTGCCCCGACGAGCGCTCCGGCGAGGCCGTCGGCGAGATCGAGGGGGGCGCCGTCGTGGAGCGGATGGTCCGTCAGGCCGTCGACCGCGTGGGAGAGGGCGAGCACGGCGTCCGGCAGGCAGGCGCCGATCTCGTCGCCGAGCAGCGCGGACAAGCGCACCAGCGCGTAGCCGATGCCGCCCAGGCCGCTGAGGGCACCGGGCCCGACGGCCGCGCACAGCTCGGGGTCCTCGGCCATGTTCGCGAGCAGCAACGGCAGCGGCCGCAGCGCCTCCCGGGCCAGTTCGGTGTACCGCGGCGTGCGGGCCACCCGGCCGATCTCGGCGAGGAAGAGCGCGACGCCGCAGTAGCCCTCGCCCAGGCCGCCGCCCATCGGCATGACCGCCCAGTGCCGCCCGTCCACCCGTTCCAGGCTCAGCCAGTTGGCGCGGCCGCCGTGCCGGATCGCCGCCGCCCCGATCTCGTCGGCGATCCCGCAGGCCGCGGCCAGCAGCCGGCCGGGGGTGGGGACCGCGGCCGAGGCCGGGCGGCGCACCAGCCGGGAGCGCGGCCGGTCGCGGCCGGACTCGGCGCTGCTGACGGCGAGCGCGGCGGAGATCACCCACTCCTGGTCGTACCGGTCGACCGGGCCCATGTCCGCGATCTTGGTGCGCACCGTCTCGAGGCTCGGCTCGGGCAGCAGGGCGTCCAGCCGGGCACCGCGGGAGGTCCACACCGCCGTCTGCGCGGGCCGGTGGAAGAAGACCGGTATGTCGCCGCGCCAGAGGTCTGCGATCTCGTCCTCGATCAGCCGCTGCCGGGCCGGATCCAGCCGGGACTCGGTCCACAGCAGGGCGAACACCGCGTCCCGGGCCAGTGCGTCGCGCAGCAGGCCCGGATGGGTGGACTCGGCCAGCAGCGTCCCGTAGAAGCGGGTGGCGCGCGCGATCAGCCGGGCGGGCGACTGCCCGCCCCGGGTCAGCAGGCTCTCGGCGCCGAGGAGTTCGTCCCGGTTCCGGGCGATGGCGTCGTAGCTGGTGCGGAATCCCTCGAGCAGGGCGGCGCGGTGGTCGGAGTGGCCGGCGCCCGCGCTCGGCAGCGGCCGGTTGTCGGTCGCCGGCCCGGCCGCGGTGCCGCGCACCGCCCGCATCTCGTCCGTCCCTACGCCTTCCCAGCACAGCACGTCGCTCGGCTCCAGGCCGCTTCCGGTCCGGCCGCCCAGCGCCGACAGGTCCAGCGCGCCGTACTCGCCGATGACCAGGTGCGGCAGCAGGCCGGTGCGGTGCACGGACGCGTGCAGCGCGGTGGCCGCCGGGTCGGCGCCGGCCGTCGCGGCGAAGGGGAGTCCGGAGTGCAGCAGGGTCTCGGCGTCCACCAGCACGGGCTGGTCGCCGCTGGCGATCAGGTTCTCGCAGTGCATGTCGGTGCCGTCCATCGCGTACAGCAGCGCCAGCAGCGCGCCCTGGCGCCGGTAGAAGCGATCGGCCTCGATGACCGACTCGCACCAGCGCTGCTCGACGAACTCCAGCCAGCCGTACCCGTCGCCGCGCACGGAGCGGGGCGTGCGCAGGTCGAGCCCGGGCACCTTGGCGCTGAGCCACGCGGCCGCCTCGTCCAGCAGGGCGTGCTGCTCGATCGGGCGCGGCTTGTAGACGACGCTGCCGTGCTCGCAGTGCACCAGCACGACGGACCGGTTGCCCTGGTGCGCGTCGCCCCGGCCCAGCTCCAGCCGGATCAGGGTGCCGAGACCGGTGTCCGGGAACAGCTCCCGGGCGATCCGGTCCCGGTCCGCCTGCAGCCGGCCGGTCAGCTCGATCATGGCGCAGGCGGCGTCCGCGGCGGTCTGGGCCAGCATCCGGGCCAGCACCGGGTAGCGGCTGAACAGGCGCCCGAGCCCCTCGCTGGTGCCGATCCGGGCGACGAAGGAGGCGAACCGCTCGCGCGGGTCCCGGCCGCTCAGCCGCCCGGCGGCGCGGGCCCGGCTCAGCTCGGTCACCAGGGTGCGCGCGGCCTGGCGGGTCAACTGGTCACCCAGGCGCTGCTCGAACGCTTCGCGCACGGGGCCGTGTTCGTCCGGCGGCAGGGTAAGGCCCGCGGCGACGGCGTCCCAGGCGGGAAGGATCAGCGGGCGCAGTACCGGGAGGAAGACGGCGTGTCCCTCGGCCTGCACGAGTACCTCGTTTCTGGTCGCGGATCGCTGCGGTGCGGCGGCCACCGCACGCTCGGTGTAGCTGGCCCAGTCCGGCTTGCCGGTGCGGGCGCCGAGGCGCTGCGGGGGCTCGGCGGACAGGGCGTCGGCCAGGGCGGCGCTGAGCTCCAGGGCCGCCAGCCGTTCGGCGACGGCGGTGCGGTCGGCGACGGACCAGAGCGCGGGGCGGGCGGCGCCGACGGGCGTACGGCCCACCGGCGGGCGCCGGGCGTCGAGCCGCTCGCGCAGGTTCAGCCCGCGCGCCCACCACCAGCGCGGGAGGGGCCCGACCGGGGCGGGGAGGGGAGCGGCTCGTTCCGTCATGCGACCAAAGTCGCAGAGCCCGCCGATCCCCACATGGGGACCGAGCCCCCATATTCCGGCGGCGCCGCGCCGGTGTGCGTAGTTCCGCGCCACCCATGCCGCGCAGTTGCCGGTCAGCTGCCTGTCATCGCCGCCGGAGGGCTCTTATGCTCCCCGGCAGAGCAGGAAGAAAAGCGTGTCCCGAATTGGCGGGCCGAAGGGCGGAATGAGGCGAACGGGATGGATGAGACCCCTGATGGTGAGCTCTCGTCGGGCCAGCTGATGCACCTTTACGACCAGTTGGAACTTCCGACGAACGGTTGGACCACAGTGCGCAGTGTCCTTACCCTGGACTCTCGCCTGTCCGAGATCGAGATTCGGCGTCTGCTTACTTTCATCTGCGGCAGATACGACGCGGTGCACAGCAGAATAGTCCGGGAAGAACACGGTTTCCGGCAGCTCGTGACCAGTCTCGAGTACTTCTTCGAGACGTGTGTCCGCTTCACCGCGTCCGGCGGCGAGGACGTCGCGGCCGAGTTCGAGGCGACCCAGCTCGACGTGTTGACCTGTTCCGCGATGTTCGGCGCCGTCGCCGGGGCCGACACGACGACGCTGTACGTCCTGGCCCACCACGCGTTCTTCGACCGCGCCGCCGTGAACATCCTGCTCGGCGAGATGGTGCTGGCGTCCCGGGATCCGCAGGTCGTCTCCGGCCTGGCCGCGAGCGAGCCGGGCCCGGCCCGCAGCCTCCAGCCCGGGCAGGTCAGGGCGCTGCAACTGCTCGCGCCCGCGGTCCGGGCGACCCGGCGCTGGCAGGAGTTCCACAGCGTGCGCCGCGAGCTTCCGTGGCCCGCCGCCGACCCCTCCCGCCGGACGCCGACGCACACCTGCGTGTTCGGTCTGGGAGCGCAGTTCGCGCGCGCCTGCGACGAGACGGCCAGGCGTTGGTCCATCAGCCTGACCGGTGCGCTCAACTCGGCCGTGGGCGCCTATCTCGCGCTCGAGTTCGGCGGCCCGGAGATCACGGTCAAGGCCATATCCTCCAACCGGTTCCGGCGCGAGTTCAGCGGCGCGGTGGCCTGTGTGGCCGGAGAGGTCTGGACCGCCCACGGCACCGAGCGGGCCGGCGGACGCGAATGGTGCCAGGCGTTCGCCGCCGCGCAGCTGAGCGCCCACCGCCACGGCTTCTACGACTGGGACGCGGTGCGCCGGTCGCCGAACTTCCGCAGCCCGTACCGCTCCGACCAGACCATCATGATCAACACGGTGGCCGATCCGCGCCGCAGCGACACCGCCGGATCCGACTGGCTCATCCCCGAGGTGGTGTCGCTGAGCCCGGCCTCCGTGCCGTACGTGCTCACCCACGACCTGCAGATCCACATCGCCCTGACCGGATCCGAGGTCGGCTTCTCCCTGTCCGCGGGGCACGAGCGCTTCGACGACGCCGCACTGGCCGATTTCGGCCGGGGCCTGAAGAAGTTCCTGGTCCACCACTTCGCGTAGCAGCCCA